>Ga0187874_10001478_pt1 | contig 20980 bp, 33 predicted proteins | sample June2016WEW_16_1_3_FD_132993 | JGI IMG/M metagenome (GOLD analysis project Ga0187874, IMG submission 132993) | Peatland microbial communities from SPRUCE experiment site at the Marcell Experimental Forest, Minnesota, USA - June2016WEW_16_150 | ecosystem: Environmental > Terrestrial > Soil >... | reverse complement strand
TGCCGCCGCTGCCGCCGCTGCCGCCGCTGCCGCCGCTGCCGCCACTGCCGCGCAAGTTGCCGCCCAGGCTGCCGCCACTAATGCAACTAATGCCGCCTCGGCTGCCGCTGCCGCCACGAGTGCTGCTGCTTCCTCCGTATCGGCTGCCGCTGCCGCCGCGAGTGCCGCTGCCGCGACTTCCTGCGGATGCGCGAGTGCTTACGCCAGTTACGCGGCAGCCCTCGGTGCTGCCGCCAGTGCTGTGGCTGCCTCGGCCAGCGCCTCGACGGCAAACGCTGTCGCTGTCCTGGCTGCCGCCGCTGACGCGGGCCACACTCACCAGTATTCTTGCAACGCTGCCGCCGCTGTCTGCGCGTCGGCGAATGAAGCAGCCGCAGCTTCTGCCACGACCGCCTCAAACGCCGCGACCAGCGCGGGTGTATATGCCGCCGCGATGGATGCGGTAAACGCCCAGGCCCAGGCTTTAATCGCGGTCAATGCCGCCACATCTGCGGCTCAATCGGCTGCCACGGCTGCCTCGACCGCCCAGGCTTGCGCCGCTGACGCTGCCGCTGACGGAGTCTAATCCTTATGATAAGCTTACTGATATGCTCGGTTTGTCTCCTGCTTCTGGCAGTGCCGACCGGGCCGGAGTCAACACAATAGCATTTGACAAGCTCCGCCTGGTCTGCTAAACTTGTAGTATTGTAATCTTATGAAAAGAAGTAATAAGTCTTTACAAGACTGCTCTTTATTGGAGCAGATCAAACGGCTTTCCATCCTCGCAGCCCGGCATACCTCGGCCATTCGGCGCGCGCGGCGCAACACAGATCGTGCCTTACGGGCCTTGCGAAAGCAGACTTTACATTCAGACGCCTAAATGTAAAATACACTTGCACCGTAACGGGGCTTCTGTTACACTCCTGAATATGTATGGATTAAGTGAAATCAGACGGGCCAATAAACTGGCTGATGCGAAGGCGCGCAAATTCGCCCAAGAACAGGCTGCGGCAGCCATTGCACGGCCTGGGGGTGACGCCAGTGCTGTGGGTGCCGATGCCGTGGCTCATCAGGAAGCCCAAGCCCGGCGCGAAACGCACGCCCTGGGGCTGCCTGACGCTCCAACCGATATGACATGCCCGTTTCGAGACCCGCGCGGCCCCAAGGCCCTGGACACCGGCTTGCGGCCCTCCGCGCGCACAGGCGGCGCACATTAACTTAAATGGCGGGGCTTACCAGTCCCGCAGGCCACACAGCGGCCCTTCACTGCCCGGATTGAGAATCCCACGGAAGATCAAGCCGGGCTTTATCTATCTGCCTGGTTTCAACGCGCGGTGAAACAAAAACTAGCTACTTTTTGTTACAGCATTCGCCGTGCCAAAGTCCTCAAAACAGGCAAAATAAATCCAGATTCTTTTGCTTCAAATCCATTGACGCCCTGCCGATACTCTGATAGATTGCAGGCAGATAGAGAGCGCAGAGTGAGAGAAGAACGAAAGAAAAAAATATGAATTCTACTGGATTCACTTGGAAGAAAAAAAGAAGCAGACGTGACGGTTATGGCAACCGGTGCGCGCTGATCTGTGACACATGCGGCGAGACCGTAATCGACGGAGACCCCGGCAATGGCGCGGGCTTCCGGTATTTTTACGCGTATGCAGACGCGGCAGTGAGAGAGCATCGGGAAAAGGGTTGCTAAACTCCACTTGCACCGAAGCCCACGCAACTTGCTTTATGGATAGATTATGAGAATTCTTAACTCCACCAAATGGCCGGACTCGGTGCTCCGCGACATCATCGGTTTCTGCAAGCCATCGAATGTCGCGGGCTTCGATATAGCATTCAAAAACAGCGGATGGTTTCACGGCAGGGCCTGGATTCAAGGATACTACCGCCACGAGCGGGCGATGCGCTCAAAGGGAAAAGATGCAAATGACGTGCCGTATATTGTGATTTATATTAAGCATGGAGTGCTGCCGACAACGCGCTACACCAAGCCGACTGTTTACATCGAACGCAAAAAGGAAGGCTATTTGGGCACGCGTCAGTTTACACCGCACGAGGATTTGGTTACGCTGATCGCCCATGAATTGCGGCACTTGTGGCAGGCCAAGATTTCGCGTGGTCATCGAGTTTGGGGAGCCAGAGGCCAGTTCAGCGAACGGGACTGCGATGCTTATGGGATTCGCATGGTGCGCCGGTGGAGGCGCGAGCAGAGAACGCAAGTTTGAGTCAATCAAGAAAGAAAAACATTATGCATACAACTTATACAATGTATCTGATAAATCGGGCTGCTGCGGAAAAGGCGCGCCGTCAAAAGGCAAACGCTGAAAAGGAAGCAGCCCAGGCCGGGCAGTTCAACACAGACGCGGCTGCCGACGTGAAGCGCGAGTGCCAGAAGAAAGCAGTCAATGGTTATCTTACCAGTTCCGTGCGGGCAAAGAGGATACAACGGAAATCGGCTGCCAATATAAAGGCCGCTCTCGCGATAGCTCTCGCGCCAATTTGTCGCGAGCAGAAGAAAGCGCAGGGCCAATGAAAAAATCCACCAAAATCGAAATCCGGGAACTGGCCAGCGTGGCGCAAATGACGCGCGAGGGCTGGACAATGCGGGGCACGACCCGCGACGCCAGCACTCTTCCGCAAATCCAGCGCGCGCTTGAAGGGACTAGCCAAGTCGCATTCAGCCGGGGACACGCAGGCAACATTCATTATTGGGTAAAAAAGTAAAAACATCTATGAAAACATCAAAATTCAGCGTTGACGCCTCAACTGGCGATCTCTACGAGAATGATAATCTCGTAGGAAAACTGATTACTGGAACTTCTGGCGCGTGGCTGCGCCTGATAACGCAGGCGAATAGAGTGCATATAGGGGTCGATGAATCGAACGAGCGCATCGCCCAAGAGAATAAGGCCGCGCTGCTCCGGGTTGCATCGGAGGCAAGCCAAAACCCGGCGACTCGCGCGGTTATTCGGTGCTACGCCAAGTCTATAGGGGTCGATCTCGCCTCGACACCGATACCGGGCTGCTTCGAGCCGAAGCCCGCATTCGGGCAGCCTGACCCTAAGACCGGCGTTTATGATCTCTCAAACGTCTGTGAAATCTGCGGTGGCAGCCACGACCCGGCCCAGCACCATCCGTAGGAACCTCGCACGGAGAAATAACACTATTATGACTGTAAAATACCACATCATCACGATTGACGGGTGCGAGACCCTCACCCTTGGCGGCACGCTGGTCGATGCTGGCGACGACCATGTTTGGTTGACATCAGTGCAGGGTGAACAATTCCTGTATCTGCCCAAGGATTTGGTGCGCGAGATCACCAAGGAAGAGGCTGAGTTTCGGCTGGCGAACCTGCACGAGCAGGGCAAGACGATTGAGGCGATGCTGCTCAAGACCGGCCAGCAAGCCACATTTGTGCCAGAGCCGAAGCCGACCGCGCTAATTAAAAAACCGCTGCCGCCCTGGCCTCAGTGCGATCACCCCATACTGAACTAACACCATATGAAAATTGTTTTGATCTGTCTTGGCATCCTGTCAATTCTGGCCACAGTGGTCTGCATTGCAGCGTGCAAAATATCAAAGCGGTCAGAGGATTAACACTATGCAAAAACTTCGACGACATGAGAGACCCAGCCTCTACAATGTAAAGTTTCAAACCTTGGATGGATTTGAACTGTGGATTACCCCGTATAACAGAATCTTTGTGGTCAAGGCCGGGACTAACATGCTGAGTTATCCAATCCTACGAACCAGCGGAGATATTTATTTTGACCCTCCTTTTGAAGGGCCGCTGCCTGAACCAGTGATTTCCGCGCTTTCCACGATCTTGGAGAAACAAAGAAAGCTCCGGCGCACCCTAGTTGCCCAGGGTGAATTCGATGATGGAGACGCCTGGGAATGGTCTTGATATGCCAACAAAGATAGGGAATTTCTTTCAGAGTTCCCAAATCCAAATGGCACTTCGTCTGGGACATATCAGCTTTATGAGATTCGCAGATGTATGAAGTGTGGAGATCAAAAAGGCCGGTGGAAACCGAAGATCAAAGAAAAACGCTTGACATTTACCGCTACTTTATGATACGCTGGACAATAGATGGAACAGAACACCGAGGGGGCCGCGACTCCCAAGCTGAGTCGTCAACGAAAATGGCAGGAAGCGCGCAAGGCCAAGGGACTGTGCGCCTGCTGCGGGGTGAACCCGCTTTTGACGAATAATTATTGTGAAACCTGCGCTGAAAGAATTCGGGATAAGGCTCGCAAGCGGACTGGCGCGAAAATTAGGTATCTCAAGTGCGCCAGCTATAACCGCCCGGCCAAAAAGCGTTGAGGCCCGGATTTTGCCGCCTGAGTCAGAGGATATAGCCCGCGGTGCTCCGCTGGTGCCCAAGGCCGTTGTGCGCGTGGTGTCCGGCGCGCCTAAAGATTTTTGGATTCGTAAAGTCTAGTAAAAGTAAACTCAATAAAAACATTATGTCAAAATTCAAAGATAACGCTGCAAAATCCAAGCCTGTCAGTTTCCTAAACAATCAACCGCTGCTTATCAAGGCAATCGGCCTCCTGCGCAAGTTGCGAAGGGAGGCACCTTTTAAACCCAGCGCCGCCGTCCCGTCCCCCGGAGTCACCCGCAAGCAGTTGCGCCGTTATGCGCCGGATAAATATGCGCTGTGCCCGTGCAAAAGCGGGCGCAGATTCAAATTCTGTTGCTGGCGCAAAGAATACGAAGGGATTTAATGAAATTTCCTCATTCAGTTATCACGGGCTGCCTGGTTAGCTTTGTTTTCCTGGGTGGCATTCAACTTCGGCGTTTGGAGGTAAAGGCCAGCGCGCAAGAAGCGCGTATTGTTGAACTGGAAGAGCATGTCGATATTCTAAAAGGGGCGGTCTTGCACATGATGACGTGGGAGGACGAATACCAGAAACAACTGGATGACATGCAAAAGCAAATCGGCACTGTTATGACCGCCGACATAAAAGAAAAAGGGAGAAAACATAAATCGTGAAAAATCCTTTTGACTTGAGAAAGACAATTCAGTCATGTTGTCAGTTGCTTTATCTTGCAAATCTTAGAGCGAAAACTCCCGCTGACCGCCGAAAACTGTGGAAATACTGGCGGGAATTTAAAGCTCTTTGCGAACTTTTATCTAAATGAGAAAGCCCATATATGCCCTATATTCCCCTAAAAGACAGAGCCAAATTTGACCCGGCAATCACAACTCTTGAAGAAGAGCTTATTAACTTTGGACTCAAACCGTTATCGGTGGGAGAACTGAATTTTGTGGTGTCGTCTTTGATTTGGAGACTTTTTGACCGGAATCCTTCCTATACTTTAGGGAATGATTTAATCGGAACGCTGGAATGCGTCAAGGCTGAGTTTATTCGCCGCCGCCTCAACCATTACGAGGATTCTAAAATTCGTCAGAACGGAGACCTGTGAAGAAACTGTGTAAATGGTGGCGAGGATTAACACTCGTTGGAATCATAATTGTTGAGCTTCTTCAAGAATGTAAGCGGAGGGGTATATGAACAAGCCTATCACTGTGAAAATTTTAGTAACGGTCAATGACTTTTCTCGTTTTGACGCCTGCACGCTCTGTTTCGAGACCCTCCGGGTTGGTTGGCCCACTGCGGACATCCACATCTATGTTAATGGCGACCGGTATGTGACAGCAATACTTGACAAACTTGACTACTTTTTTCAGCAAAGCAAGCCAGGTCGTTTGTTTTGGCATCAGGAATACCCGGTCGTCCATCATGCGGATTGGATTCGGTTGCAACTTACCGAGTCGTATCCCGGCCCGCTGGTGATCTGTGACCCGGACACCGTTTTCTGGAAGTCCTGCGAGGATTGGGAATTCAATGAGCGCACGCTGCTGGCCGGATATTACGTGCCGCGCATGTGGAACGATTTTGCATGCTGCGTTAGTGTGCCGCGAATTCATACGTCGCTAATGGTCTTTCCTGATGCAAACGATTTGCGTTGCGCCTTGCAAGGAGCTTACACGGAAGCATGGAAAAAACATGGCGAGTATTGTCCGTGTGACCCGTTCATGGGTCGAGTAATGTTTGATGAAGGCAAGCCCCTCTTTTGGGATTGCTGTGCTAATCTTTACAATATGCTTCAAAAAGTGCCGAAATCGGTTTCTCATTTTGGAGAAGAGCACAAAGCCTGCTACGATCATTTGAATTCCGCCTCATTCTATGATGTCATGCGAGACCGGCTGGAAACCAAAAATCGGGAAGGGTTTATCATGGCCCATGATAAGTGGGTGAAGAACCCAGTGCCGGGCCTGTGGCCGCTCGTGGACGAATACTACGAGCAGAAGAGAATCGAAGGCTGGCTTAGGCTGCCCACTGAGGAAACGTTCAGACTATGAGCACGCTTCGCAAAGACCTGGAATACCTGGCCGACTTAAAACGCCCTCAGAAACCAGAGCCGGAGCATCGTGGGGATGAGGGGCTGCTGTGGCTCATTTTTCTGCTGGCTATCCTGGCCTTGATACAGGAGTATGGATGCCGATGAGAGGCGGCATTAGAACCGGGGCAGGGCGCAAGCGTGGGCCGGAGAAGAGGCGGCTGGAAGTGCGCGTGCTGCCTGAGACGCACCGCGAGATAAACCGGCGCTCCGCCCGGCACCCGTCAATCGGGGCCATGATGGATGAGACATTCAAACCACAAGAAAAATTATGAATAGAATAAGAAAAAAATTAGGGAGAGTGATAGCAGAAGTATTGTCCTACCTGGTGCTGCCATTTGTATTGGTGCTTTACTTTGTAGTTTCAATAATCATTAAAATAATCTTTCGTCTTCGTAGGCCATGATCTCTCTCCTAAATTATCAAATCCCGCATTGTGAACGCATCTATGGCTCGCTTTGCACGCGGGGCTACGCCTTGGATGCATCAGATACGGGCACCGGCAAGACTGTTGTGGCGCTCGAATGTTGCAAGCGCCTGGGTGTTGTCCCACTCGTGGTCGGCCCCAAATCCGCGCGCGGCGGCTGGGAATACATCGCTGAGGAAATGGGGAGTGCCGTGGATTTTGTCGGTTATGAAAAGCTCCGGGGCAAACGCAAGGAAACTGTGGATACAAAAGGCAACTTGCGATATAACGCCGACACCGATTGGCTTATTGAAAAGCCCTGGGGCAGCGGCAGCTTCCTGACCTGGAAAAATGCGCCGCGCATGATAATTTTTGATGAAGTTCACCGTGCCGGAGGCTCAACTTCCCTAAACTCTAAAATGTTAATCGCCGCCAAGCGACAAGCTGAATACGTCCTGGCCCTGTCTGCAACGGCTGCGGATGATCCGCGCCAGATGAAGGCCCTCGGCTATGTGCTCGACCTGCATGGCCTCGGCAAGCGCACGCGCGCCTTGACCGATTACATTGGCTGGCTCCTACGTCACGGCTGCACGCCAGGCTGGGCCGGGGGCTTCGACTTCACCCGGGATTCTGAGAAGGGCGAGAAAGCTTTCCGGCTTATGCACGCGGAGATTTTCGGCAGCGGTAAGGGTGTGCGGATGGAAAAAAACCTTATTCCTTCTTTTCCCCGAACAACTATAGACGTAAAATTATTCACAGCGGATAATAAAGCTGTAGAATTGGCGTCAGAACTACACGAGATAAATCGTCGTGGACACGCGGGTTTGGCGGAGTCAATTTCGGCTCGGCAAGCCCTAGAGATACTTAAGATTCCATTTTTAGTGGACGCAGCAAAGGATTTTGTTTTAACTTCTAAAGTGGTTTTTTTTGTTAATTTCTCTAAAACCTTAAAGCATCTACAGAAAGAGTTACCGGGCGCGGGGGTGGTGTGGGGTGAACAGAGCGACGCGGAACGGCGAAAAGTTATTCAGGATTTTCAATCAAATCACCTCGATTTTCTAATATGTAATATCCAAGCTGGTGGGGAAAGTGTGAATCTACATGACCCGACTGGGAAGCTTGAACGCACTGCCTTAATCTCTCCCTGTGATTCTGGCCGTCGTTATACTCAAGTTTTAGGCAGAGTGCATCGAGAGGGAGGAGCGTTCAGCCAACAATACGTGTGCTTTTTTGCGGAGACATACGAGGCTGCCGTAGCAAAACGAATGCGGGCTAAAGCCTGCAATATCACTCTGCTTAATGACGGGGAACTTACGGTATGAGCAATAAAAAAGAACACCCCCTCTATACTCGGTGGGCGTCGATGTTGATTCGATGCTACAATCCCAGTCACGCAGCGTATAAGAACTATGGAGGTCGTGGAATCACGGTCTGTGATCGTTGGCGCGGCCCGGATGGGTTCAAACACTTTTATGAAGATATGGGTATGCCGCCAAAAGGCTTTACTCTTGACAGGGGAGACAATAATGGGGACTACACACCAAGCAATTGCAAGTGGGTAACGCGCGGCCATCAAAGATTAAACAGCCGCCCGGCAACCCCAAAAGAAAATTGGCTAACACAAAAAGTGAAAGCCGTCGGCCTTGGTTACGAAGCGGTTAAAAGTCGAGTCAGAAGAGGTTGGCCGCTGGAAAAAGCTCTGTCAATACCCGTGCGCCCGATTTTACGTTGACAACCCTACGCCCATTTGATACGCTGGTTAAACGATAACGATTGAAAACTTTTTTATGAAACACATTGCCGAGCAGTTCCCGTTACTTATGCCCGCCACACTTCCGCCTGTGAGCATCGCTCCGGTTGAAGTTACGACCCCCGCGCCTATTAAAAAACACCATCGCTATGGCCCGTCAAGATTAGGCTACCTGGACGAGTGCGCGGGCTTCACCAGTCGTTCCGGCACCAATGACGCGGCAGAAGAGGGCACGACCCTGCACGAACGCATGGAGGAAATTCTGCAACTGGTCGTGAAGGGGAAGGCCAAAACAGCAGCCGAGGGCCTGCGGATGCTGTCGGCCCGCATTGATTTCACCGATGAAGAGCGCGACTATTTGCGGTTCTGCTGCGTTCGCTGTGATCTGTATATTTCCCGCAACCCGCAACAGATTCTCACTGAAAATGAGATCACGGTCTCCGGCGAAGATGGGAAGATGCTCAACCACGGAACACTCGACGTGGCTTTCGTATGGGGTGATGTAGCCATTATTATTGACTTCAAATTCGGATGGGTGCCGGTGAAACACGCGCGGGAAAACTTACAGGGCCGGAACTATGCCCTTGGCATGTTTCAAAAAATCTTGGGTTTGCGCGCGGTAGGAGTGGAATTTGTCCAGCCCAAGCTCGGATGGTTCTCGACTGTTTCCTACAAGCGAATCCAGATGGCGGAAATGTTCCAACGGATTTCTGACGTGATCGCCAACGCGGAGTTTGTGCAGTCGAACCCGGACAAGGCACAGCCGCTTATGAAGCCCGGCGTTTACTGTCAATACTGCTCTTTATCCGGCTCGTGCGCGGTGCTTTCCAATCACCGGGCGCTCGCGGCCTCAAAGTTCAACAATCTTCCGGCGCCGGTTTCTTTCAAGGGCCTTGAGCTTACAAAGCCGATGGACATCGCCCTGGCGCGCTACTGGGTGGACATAATCGAGGCTGGAGTCAAGGAAATCAAACAGCGCGCCTTCGAGATAGCGGAATTGCAGGGCGGAGAAATTTCCTGTGTTCTGCCTAACGGCGAACAAATCGTTTACGCTGTGGCGGAGAAAAACGCCGACCGCAGCCTGGGCGCGCCTATCGAGATTGCCGAGGCCCTAAAAGAATTCTTGACACCAGAAGAAATTTTGGGCGCTGCGGAATTAGCACTTGGCAAGCTGGAACCCATTGCCAAGAACGCTCTCGTTGAAGCTGCAAAACAACGCGGGGAGAAGTTGACAAAGAAAGCTGCCTGGGAAAGCGTTGTTTCTACGCTGGAAGCCAATGGTCTCTTGACAAGACCAGATGGGAAAATAAGGTTCCTCAAGAGGAAAACACGGCCCTTGGTCGTGTGAATGACAACGTAGCGATACTTTTAAGACTTGTGGCCTATTTAGAGACCACAAAATCCGCAAACTCAAACTCAAACTCAAACTCAACAAAGAAAGAATAGTTATGGTAAAAGCGACCCTAAGAACAAATAAGAACAAGCCTACTGCCGCTCAAGCGCCGCCGATTGACGTGGAGGCCCAAGAAATCAAATCCACCCTTGGCGCTGGCCCCGCTCAACCGGGGGACGCAAGTCAGGATTTGACAAACCTTCTGCCCCCGCAGACTCCGCCCGGCGCTCCGCCTGTGGACAACGCGCACGTTGCCCCTGGCTGTGAAAAATTCGGCGCTCCTGCAACGGTGCCGCGCACCGAGAAAAGCGCGGATAAGTATGCGCCGCCTCAAACCGAAGGCTTTGAAGGGGACTGGGGCGCGGATGACGTGAAATTTCCGCAACTCAAGCTCGTCCAGGGCAGTGGCCCGCTCTCGCAGCAATTCGATGTCGGGACAGTTGTTTACGGAGAAGATGAATTGCTTCCCCCGGCCAGCGTCAAAGACGGTGCCTTTAATCAATCGCTCCGGTTCACGCCTATTTCGATTACGAAACAGTGGAAGGAGAAGCTCTCCCAAGATCAAGTGGAAGAGGGCCTACAGCCCCGCATTGTCGGCACCCTAGCCGACGTTGAAGAACTGGGCGGCACGACCCGGTGGGCCGGAGACCAAAGACCCGATAACTTTTGGGAGCCGTCTGCCCGGTGCATTCTGCTGATCGAAGCCCCCGAAGGAACGGAACATCCCGGCTTCTCGCTGGAACTGGACGGCAAGATGTATGGTGTCGCGGTTTACTACGCGGCTGGCATCGCCTTCCGGGACAGCGCCAAGATCATCTTCAATGCGGCCATGACTTCGCTGCTGGTGCCCATTATGGATGATAACGGTATGCCGGTCTTGAAAAATGGCCGTTCGCAGAAACGCCCGTTGCTCTACAAAAAATTCTGGCGGCTGTCATTCGCCAAGAAGACCCTCCGCAACAGCACCTTCACGCCCTGGGAGCCGGTCGTAAGGCTTCAAAAAGACGAGACCGGCCCGGAAGTGCGGGCCTTCTGTGATAGCCTTGTGCGGAACAACGCCGCTGAGACTGCCGCGCCTGCTGAGTAATCTTGCCCCGCCCAAAAGAGGGTAAGGGTCTGCCTGGGCCTTCGACGTAGGGTAGAATCCTACGCAGGAGCAAACCCAGGCAGACCGAGAATTTAAAAATTATGATTCAATTCTTTACAGCAAAAAATCTCGCCGCGAAAGCGTTAGTCCCTGGAAACCCTTGGGAGTTTGCCCCCGGCGACGGGGCTGTAGAGAAGTGGCGAAAATATCCCAAAGCCGCGCGCCGCAAAAGGCTGCTTGACCCGACTACGGTTTGGAATGTGTATAGCGCCGTCCGGGGACTCAATCCGACCGCGCGCATTTCCCAGGAGAATCCTCCGGTGGGCGTCTCCGGGCTGGCCGTGGATTACGACATGGTTTCTGATATTGATACGGTGATGGGTTTCATTCGCCAGTTGCCGGAAGAGCAACAGCCAACCTACATCGAGATTTCCCTTGGTAAAAAAATCCGGCTGATCTGGCTTTTTGAGCGCGAGATTTTAATTCCATCGCCCGCGTTCTACGGCGAGCTTATGGAAAAGTTTTTCGATGTCCTGGGCATCCCTACGCTTCTCGCCGGTTACGATAGCGCCAGTCTCAAGCCCACGGAAATGTGGACGAACGGCGGCGTTTGGTATGACGTAAACCCAAAGCCACTCTCCTGGGAATTCTGTTTTGGCGTAGTATGTGACACGAGCAAAAAAGCTTCGCTGTTTGAAAATGGGGAAATCCCGCTTCCCACGATTGCCGCCGAAGTTGAAAACCGCTGGCCGGGCCGGTGGAAGGGTGATTTTGTGCTCGACTCCCTAGGCGTTAGGTTTTGGGATGAGAAAGCTGATAATCCGACCGGCTGCCAAGTCAAAGGTGACGGGATGCTCTGTTTTACCGGCCATGTCCCGTTCGTAAAGTGGGCTGAGTTGCTGGGGCGCGCGTGGTATGACGATCAGCGGGTCTTGAGTCTTGGAAACTCAGCCCACGACATCTTTTTTGACGGCAAATTTTATTGGGAAAAGCGGGCTGAACGCTGGGAAGACTCCGCGCGAGTAGATATTATTTTACGCCTCACGGGCCGGGGCTTGTCCGATAAGTGCCCCAAAGGAGCCACACAGAGCGATGTGGAGCGCGTTCTTGACCATATCCAGCAAGTCAACCGAGTCCAAGGGGCCGCGCCTCTTATCAACTATCCGCGCGGGATTGTGAATTACGAGGGCAAGCGCATCTTGAATATCTCGGACTTGAATCCCGTCCAGCCCGTGCCCGGCCCCATCGGAGACCCTCAAAAAGATTTTCCGCTGACTTGGAAATTTATGAACGGCTTTTTTGCGCGCCCGGAGCTTCTTCCGAAAGAACATTTTGAGGCATGGCTGCAAAGAATCTACAGAATGATCTTGGAGCACAAGAGATACATGGGGCAAGCAGTCTTCATTTGCGGGCCAAGAAATAACGGGAAGACTCTGCTCTGCATGAGGATTGTCGCGCCTCTGTTGGGTGGGCGCGTGGCGAACCCGATCAGCTTTATGACCGGCGAGACCACCTTTAACAGCGAATTGTTTTCATCGGCGCTCCTGGCTGTGAATGACGAAGACGCTCCGGCCAGCGAGGGGGAACGCCGTAGGATGATGGCAAAGCTAAAGGGGCTTGTTGCTAACCCTTCTCATGCTTATCACGCAAAATTTAAGGATTCCGTGCAAGTGGAGTGGCAGGGCCGCATCCTGGTAACGCTCAACGACGACCCCGGCTCGGTGGGAATGCTTATGGAAGTTGAGGCCAACACCCGCGACAAGCAGATGTTCTTTGCGAGCCAGCCATATGACGGAGTTTTTCCGCCACAGGATATTCTGGAAGCGGAGCTTGCAAAAGAGCTTCCCTATTACGCGCATTGGCTGCTTAATCACAAGCCGCCTGCCGAAGTCCTGAGCGATGATCGCATGGGCGTGCGCTCATACTTCGACCCGCATATTCTCGACCTGTCGCACCAGCAAACTTTCGCCAGTAACCTGGGCGAATTGCTCAAGGTATGGATTCGGGTCGATGCTTATTGGCCCGACAAAACAGAGTGGGAAGGCTCGCCAACTGATTTACTCTCATGCCTGCAAACTTGTGATCTTACCACTGGCATCGCCCGCGATTGGACACAGGCCAAGACCGTCCGGGCGCTTACATCGCTGGCGAAGCAAGACGGCAGCGGAGTTGAATTTATGGGAACGGATGGGCGAGGTTTCAAAATCAAAAAATAAGTATGACAATTAAAATTCCATCAAAAACAGTAGAGTGTTGTGATATTTGCAGACACGAAAGTTGCTATCTTACAAAGTGTGTGGCGTGCGGAGTTGAATACTGCCATACTTGTGAAGGCATTTTTGGTGGATGTGTTCATAAGCCAGACGTGTGCATCAATTGTGCGGAACGTGAGAAAGTAAGAGCTATAATTGATAGGTTTGCTCCGAAGATTGGTAAACTTCTTTCTCAACGAGACCGTGCTCTACGCCGATCAATATCACTTCTATGAAAAACGTGATTATAGATTTCGAGTCTTATTACGACAAGGAAATAAATGTAGTTGACCAGGGCGTTCCCAATTACGTCCGGGACACAGACGCCTATATCGTAAGCATTGAAGTTGAAGGAGAGCAGGCAGTATGCGGCACCCTCAAAGAATGTGAGGATTTATGCAGGAATGTTGCCTCTGATGCAACTATCCGGCCCATTGCAGCCAACTCGAATTTCGACCAAGCCTTGTGGGAAAAGTATTTTACAGCCTTCTCTTTGCCCTGGCACTGCATACTCGATCAAGCGGTGTTCCACCAGTTTTCGCGCAATCTGGCGCATCTTGCCAAAGTAGTCCTTGGTCATCAAGTCGATAAGTCAATCCGGGACAAGATGCGCGGGCAGCGATATGAAGAACTTCCAGCGGCAGAGCAGGAAAAGGTTCAACTCTACTGTTTAAATGACGCGGTGGTTGAGGCGGAATGTTTCCGGGCGATGGCCCCGATGTCCGCGTTTGAAGAGCGCGTGGCCCTTTTCACTCGAATGCAAAATCGCCGTGGCGTGGCAATTGACACTGAGCTTGTCGAGAAGGACAAGACCAAGATCGAAGCCATGCGTTTTGAGGCGTTAAAGGCTATCCCGTGGAGCAAGGATTTTCCTCCCCTCTCTTATCCTGCGCTGGTGCGCTTCTGTGGCACCAAAGGGCTGCCCGTTCCCCGGTCGTTGGCTAAGACCGATGACGCTTGTGAACAACTGATGACGGATAACCCGGAGCTATCGCAAATAATTGGTCACATGTGGCGTTTTCGGCGCGCCAACACAATCTTGCGGAAAATTGAAAAATTAAATCAGCGCATCACTGAGGATGGAATTCTCCCGTTGGAATTGCTTTATTGCGGGGCACCTCACACGCGGCGTTGGAGCAGCAAGGGTTTTAATATCCAAAACCTCGACAAAGAACCGCTGGTGACAAAGCCGAATGACCCAGCTACGGATACCCCGGCTGAGACCGTCTGGTCTCGCAACTGGATTAAGCCTCGCCCTGGCAAGATTTTTTGGATTGGAGATTTTGCGCAGATCGAGCCGCGCTGCCTTAATTGGCTGGTGCAGAATGAAGAAATGATGGAGGCGCTCCGACATGGGTTTTCGTTTTATGAGTCGTATTTACGTAGTAGTGGTCAGTCTAAGCGCGTGGGTTGGTCAGGCACACCAGGCACTTTAAAAAAAGAAATCCCCTTGGCGAAATACACCAAGGTCAAAAACGAATCCCTCGGCTGTGGCTATGGGATGGGAGCAAATCGCTACACTGGATACGCCGATGTGCCTATGGAAGAGGCCCAAGAGGTTATCAAAACTTTCCGCGCGAATAATCCCAAGATCACGGCTTTTTGGCGCAGACTGGACAGCATCATTGCCAGCGCGGCCCGCGATAAAGAAAAGCACATGGTTATTGACTTGCCGAGTGGGGATAGCTTACAATACTTTACAGTGAGAGCCAGCAGAGGCGGCTACGAGGGGTTTGTAACCAAAGGCGACTTTGGGCATCAGAGTCACCAAAGCCGATTATGGGGTGGAACATTGTGCGAGAATATAACTCAACGAACCGCAAGAGACGTGCTCGCTAACGCTGTTATCAGACTGGAAGACGCCGGGCTTCCGGTGTTGTTCACGAGCCATGATGAAGTGGTGCTTGAGATTTCTGACGATGCCTCAAAAGAAGAAGCCGCAGCGGAGGCGATTAAAATTCTTACCACGCCGCCAGAGTGGGCGAGCGACTTGCCCCTTGGTATTGAGGGTGATTTTGCGACGAGCTATACCAAATAGAGCTAATGTATGCCATACCTCGACCCTAAAGTTAGACTGAAACATTATGTATAAAAAATTCACGATAGAAGAGATCAAACTTGTCAAGAGCAACTTGAGCGATAGTCAAGTCGGCAAACAGTTGAAGCGGACTACCGGCTCAGTGCGCTCCAAACGCCAGGAGCTTGGAATCACCGGCACCGGGCGCGCTGCCAAGGTTGAATCCAGCAAGTCCACTGTCACGCAAGACTTGGAAGCAAAAGACGAATCCTATTGGATGCGCGAACATAGCGCCCTTTCGACCAAGTATGACAAACTTCTTAGAGAGCAGACAATCGTGGAGCGCCTCGTCAGCCGGGTTGAATCTCTCGCTCCACGCAGCTATTCAGCGGCACCAGCTATCATCAGGACAATGGAACTGAAGCGCCGCCACGGGCGAGGCCAGTCGGCACTCTTAATGTTCTCTGATACTCATATCGGCAAGACCACTTCACCCGATCAAACACTCACCTTTGGCAGCTACAACTTCGATGTTTTCCTGGCCCGGCTCAAGTATCTCGAAGAGGCCATGCTGTCGATCACTAAGAACCACATCAGCACGGAAGTCCCGGAGTTGGTGATCGCCATGCTTGGCGACATGCTCGACGGCCAGCTTACCCACGCAAACGAGAGCGCGCAACTCGACCCGATATTTAATCAGTTCTATTGTGGCGCACACGCCATCGCTCAGTTTCTCCGCAATCTTGCGCCGCATTTCCCTGTCATTCGGATTTTCGACTGTGTTGGAAATCACCCTCGCTTCACCGGCCAGCACCGGATGCCTACAAAAAATCGCTATTCTAATTTTGACAAATTCTGCTATGCTCTGATCGCAGCACTCGTGCGCGACATCAAAAATATCCAGTGGAAGATCGACGCGCAGCCGTATCAAGTATTCGATGTGCAGGGCTTCACAATGTTCTGCGCCCACGGCGATACGCTGCGCGGCGGCGACAAAAATCTCGGAATCCCGAATCATGCCGTTGGCCGGTTAGTCTCGACCGCCTCACAACTGATGACGAAGTATAATCGCAAGGCCCCTAATTACTACCTGGTGGGGCATTTGCACAAGGACATCGTTCTGCCGCACGCAACCGGCTCCTTCATCGTAAATGGCGGGTTCCCTGGCGTGGACGAATTTGGCCTGTCGGAAATGTTCACCCCTGCCGACCCATCACAGAAGTTTTTCTTCATACACCCTCAATATGGGCGCACCGCGAGCTATGACATCAGCTTGAAATTTGCTCAAGTGGGCAAAGAGCCGCCTTACGCCATACCGGCTGAGTTTCAAATGAGCTAACTCGAAAGAAAAATTATGAAACTAAACTTAAATGAGGGTTCCCAGTGGCTTCGTTTTGCTCCTACTTTTTATTGGGCGAAGGATATGTTTCGTATTGCAGTCTGGATACCTTTTATAGGGTATGTAGGGCTTCACAAACTTCCTTCCAAGCCTTGGCGTATAGACACGACTCCTAAATCAAAATGAATTGAGCTAATCTAAAACAAAACTATGATACGATACATTCTAAACAAGCTGCTGCGATTTGTCGGCTATTGCAAATTGCAGAAGAATAACAGGGGTAGAGACCTTGAGAACGAAGATACATCGTGTATCCGATACACTCCTGGTGCCCGTGCTGCTTATTATGGGCCTGATTACCAAAAGTATGAATCAACGAGGAAAAATGACCGCATAAACGAACCAACTTTATGAGTGACAATCTAATCCCCATGCTGCCGCAGCCGCCCGAAGTCTTCGTCAAACTCCCCGCCAACGACGAAGCTAAGGCCACAGCGAACCCCCCGCCGATGACGGCGGATGACATTCGCCACAAAATCCTTGAGCAGTTTACTCACTTCCAGCCGCACATCGCTGCATATCACGAGTATGCGGAGCGCATTGCGTCTTTGTCAGTTGAGTATCACAACAAACGACTTCGCCAAGTCGTAGGAGATGTGGAAGAGGGCACGCTACTGGTCACACTGGACGCGCGGGAAACACCAAAGAGCTTGGACGCAAAGCTCGATCAACTAAAACAAATGCGAGACATCAAGATCAAACACATCATTTTTGATCGGGTCAAAGCAATCTACTACCTATTCATATGAATCAACTACCTGCTTCAACGGACACCGCAAACCCCAAAGATTTGCTTGGAGTGATGAAACCCCAGCTTGATCTCGTCCCTCCGGCCCTGGAAATTTGGGTCGCCAAGGCGATGGAGAACGGCGCAAAGAAATACGGCCCCTTCAACTGGCGCAAGAAAAAAGTCAAAATGTCCATTTACATCGCCGCCGCCAAACGGCATATCCTGGCGATGTTGGATGGCGAGGACTTTGCCGAGGACAGCGGAATACTTCACGCCGCGCACGCTGCCGCCTGCCTGGGCATTATTCTGGATGCCCGCGAGTGCGCTTGCCTGATTGACGACCGGCCCCTAAAAGGTGCAGCCTCCCGGCTTCTGTCATTACTCACTACTTCCAATCCGAAATCTAGCGGGCCAGCTATAAAGAAAGTTTACATTGCCGGGCCGATGCGGGGAATTAAGGATTTCAATTTCCCTGCGTTTTTCGCTGCCGAGGAACATATGCATTCTTTGGGTTATGAAACATTCAATCCGGCACGGCGAGACACAAATAAATACGGCGCGAGCGGGTTAAAAAGCAACAGCGGGGACGAGAAGGAAATTACAAAAAGCTGCGGGTTTAATATCCGGGAGGCCCTGGGGGCTGATTGCGCTTGGATTACCAAAGAGGCCACGGCAATTTACATGCTTCAAGGCTGGGAAGGCTCAAAGGGTGCTAATGCAGAATTGGCTCTGGCTAAAGCCCTTGGACTTGAGATCATGTTTGAGGCTCGCAGCAATTAACCTTGACGGGAAGGGCCTAAATCACGTAATATGAGAGATATGTTAACAGAGTGGCTTGAGTCAAAACCGCATTTTGGGATAGTGGCGAGCCTTTCAGGCTTTTTCACGAGCATCCTGGCCTTTATGGAGGATGTTTCCATTATTCTCGGATTCCTGGGAGCGATTTTCGGGCTGCTCGCCGGGTATTACACCTGGAAAATCAAGCGAGAGCACTGGAAGCGGCTCGTTTATGACCATCAAAACAAATCCGATCAGTCTAAACCTTAAGCACTTATGAAAAAATTTCTATCCGTCCTGTTTGCCGCAGCCCTGTGCGTCGGTTGCGTCTCCAATCACCCAAAATCTACTATTCGCGCGGTATCCGCTCAACACCCGCTCACCGCAGGTGGAACACTGCCCGCAGTCGCGCCGGTCACGGTCACACCGCTGGCGGTCGCCACAGCCCCTGCGCCAGTCAAAGCCACTATCACAAGCGCCATTGAGGATAAAAAGGTCAGCGCAATCGCCGGTATTACCGCAGTTGGCATTTCACTGCTTATTCTCATCGCCCTGGCCGTTTCACAGCATTGGCTTCCCCTCATAAAGAAAGCCTTGGCCTGGGTAAAAAGCAAAAACATCCTGGCCGATTTGAAAAAGCTGGTTCCTCTCATTGTTCTTTGTTCCTTCTGCGTTTGTGGCTGTGTCCATTTGCCGAGCACGAGCGCACTGCCGACCGGCACCAAGCCCACGGCCAAAGGCCCCGCCGCTGCCGGGTCTCCGGCGCACCGCGCCATTCAAGCCGCTGTAAACTGGCAAATGACGCTCTGCATCCTCGGTGGCGTTGCCTGTTTGGTTCTTGGCGGATTAGCCATATATGGCGGGCAGCTTTTGCCAGGAGTTAAACTCGTGATCGCGGGTCTCCTGCTGCCGATTTTTGGAATATGGTGGGCCTACCATTGGTTGCTTGTTACGATCATTGTCCTGATTGGGTTGGCCGCGTTTCTGTTGATTACGCATTACGCTGTGCTTCGCCCGGCTTTGGTGACCATTGAAGCCTGGGCCAAGACCGTTGAAGCGCGACTTGTGCCAGCACCGGAAGCTCCTGCCGCACCTGTGGCTGAAGCTCCCGTAAAGCTGGGAATCCCTACGCTGCCGCCTGTCTCTGCACCTACCCCGTTTAGAAAGACAGGCTAATGAGCCGCAAGCCTCACGAGTGGGTTTGCGACATTGCGCCAGGGTGCCATTTCAAAGCTGGCATAAAAATCTACTCCGATGCGAAGGCACTCCGGGCTGCAATTGGTTGCAGGCAAACCTTCATAGAGGGAAACTTGCACGCCTTCTGTCGCTGTGAAGGCGGCGGCTCAAACGACCGGCTTGTCACTCTCAATTTTTGCTGGGAGAACATGACCCCGGAGATCGTCGCGCACGAAGTTTTTCACGCCGTCGCGGAACTGCTCCGGGTTACTCGCTTGAACCTTGAAAACGAATACGCACAAGAGATCGCGGCTCATGCCGTTACACATCTTATGCTGAGGGTGAAAGAAGCTGCCAAGCTTTCCAAACCGCCAACAAAACGGCGTCGGCAGAATTGTGATCTTTCACGCGCCGAAAAAGCTCAGCCTGGGCCGGAAATAGTTGAATAGCCAGTGCCCGTGAGTCGAAATCCTGGTCTTTTCCAATCCTGTAGCGTGCCCTAAAAAAGTTTTGCCATTTTTGCGGGGCTACCGCCTCCACGCTGATATTCGGCAGAGCCAGGGCCAGGGCACCGTCTGCAACTCCCGCCGCGCGCCCAAAGCTGAACATCGAGCACACCCCCTGTCCGGGCATGGCATGGACAAGCTCGATCACGGCATGGCTTACGCCGTCAGAAAGGGCCTGGATGCCCTTGGCGATGTCTGGCAGGGCCTTAAAGTCCCGCCGCAGGGTGATGTTGCCTCCGGCGAAGCGGCAGACGGCCCCGGATAGCCCTGGGTCAATGGCCAGGATTATTGCCGGAGTGGTTGGAAGGTCTCCCATCCTTCCAGTGTAGCAGAAGCCTCAGCCCTGAGCAAGATCGTTCGCTGTAGGGCCTGGGTGATCGTCTTCGACTGGCAGGCGCGCGGCGTTGATCTCGCGGTGGATGTCTTCCAGATCAAGGAAGAGGGCGGCATTGATAAGCTTAACGTAATGCTGCCAGAAGGCCCTTCCAGGCCGAAGCCCCCGGCGCTCCAAGGCTGCTTGCGCAGGTTCCAGGAGGCCGAGGGCTTGGACGGTGTGTTTCATCTGTCGTTGAACCAGTTGAGAGGGGCTTTTTGGGCGCGCTTAAAAGCCGCTTTGCCCTTCACGTGCCTTATGAAAGATAAGGGCCTCGGGCCAGATAAGCTGTAAGTCCCGTCGGCATGTTTTGTGATCGTCACAGTTATTGTAGGGTCAGGTTTCATTGTAGGGTCTTTCCGACGCTGGGGTGTGAGTGAACTTCTGATCTGATCGCCTCGCGGACACGGGCCTCGATGCGTTCCAGAAACGTGGCGCTGACGCGCGTAAACCGGGGCTTTCCATCGTAAGTGTGCCGGTTAGCTGCCGCCAGTTCTAAAGCTGTGCGCTTCACGCGAGATCGGTTAAGGTGAGGCGTAGGGTTTAGCTTGGTAGTCGTATATATTGGGGGAAGATGCTCTGTAAGATCAAGTGTTGTATTCATATTTTGCAAGAGAATTTAATCAAGAGTGAAATGTTTAAGGGAGTAACTGTGATCATGGCCCCGGTCAGATTGGCCCCATACAGATCGGCCCCATACAGATCGGCCCCATA
>Ga0187874_10001477_pt1 | contig 21022 bp, 17 predicted proteins | sample June2016WEW_16_1_3_FD_132993 | JGI IMG/M metagenome (GOLD analysis project Ga0187874, IMG submission 132993) | Peatland microbial communities from SPRUCE experiment site at the Marcell Experimental Forest, Minnesota, USA - June2016WEW_16_150 | ecosystem: Environmental > Terrestrial > Soil >... | reverse complement strand
GTGCATGCCCATGCAAAAACCTTCAACGAAACCTTCAACGATTTCTTCAATAACCGAGCACGCGCCGGGTGCGTGGCGGGTTAATGCCGGTAGGTGCCGTGTAGTGCCAGAAACTGCTTGAAGCCCTTTAGAATCAAAGTTAAAATGCCCTTGTAAATCAGGGTATTGAGGCTGGCCGTCGGTGAAGACCTCGTTCGATTCCGACCCTCGCCTGCAGTGGAGGTTACTTCCTTTGTTCAGCTTCAATTCCGGCGAACAAATTTTCCAGACTGTTCAACGGCGTGTCTCTTTTGGGATTTAATGTCTGGCGGATGTATTCAACGGCGTCGGGGATGTTCCGGATGGATTTGGGCAGGATTGCGCCGGCGGCGTTGGCGTGGCCTCCGCCCTGGAATTTTTCCGCGATCTTGAGCGCCTCGCCGTCCCGGCTGCGAAAACTGGCGAAAACCAGATTCCCCCGCCGGAACAACGTGACCAGCACGGGATATTTTGTGGCCTGCCGCTCCAGCAATTGATGGACGACGAGGTTGTTGTTGCCGACAACGGTGTCCACGTAGCCTGCCGTCGGGCTGAGCTCGGTGACGTTGTTTTTGCTCCATTCAAAGCCGAGGGGGTTTTCGACGCGGCGTTTGGTGGCCATCACTTCGAGCAGCGGATGATCGAGCAGCTTCTCAATTTCGCCATTGATGAGCGCGTGCAGGTTCCAAAACTGATAGGTTTTGACCAGACTCGCGTAATCGCCGGCGAGGACGAAGTCGGGATCGTCCTCCAGAAACAAATCGGCGACGTTGTTCAGATGCACGAGCCGGTCCAGCGCGGGCGAGCCAAGGCCGCCCTGCCGGCAAAGTTCGTAAGCGAGCAGCGCGGCAGATTTGTTCACATCGTGGATGAGCCGGGCGTATTTGGGCGCGGTTTCCGTGACGTGATGGTCAAAGACGACCCATTCCGGCTTGTCGAGCCGCGGCTCGAACGTGAAGTCCGCCACCCACGCGCACCTTTCGCGCAACTCGCGCTGTTTCCAAAAATTGTAGTGATACGCCTCCAAGGGAGCTTCCGTGCTGAAAAGTTTTTTGGCGAGCCGTTGCAGCAACACGCCCGCGAGCAACCCGTCGAGGTCACTTTCGTGGGTGATGATGACTTCGGGTTTCAGCAAATCCGTCATGGCGACGGAAGATTAGTGCAACCGACCGGGCATGGCGAGTGGGGATTTTGTGCGTTTCATCTACCCGCCAAATGTGCCCGCTTGCGAACACGTTACTCCGCCGGTCTGAAACCGATTGAACGAAAAACTCTTTGAAAAGCGGCCCATTCCCAGTCAAGATACGCGCACGCTTTACAGCCGTTGGAGTCCAAGCTTTGGCTGGTTTGGCGGCAGGCAACGGATGGGAGCAAGCTGAAGCTTGAACTCCAATAAATTTGAAATGAAACGCACGCATCATTGCAACGAACTGCGCCCGGTGCATATCGGGCAGACGGTCACGCTGACCGGCTGGGTCCATTCCCGCCGCGACCTCGGCGGGTTGATTTTTATTGATGTCCGCGACCGCGAAGGCCGCACCCAAACCGTCTTCGACCCGTCGGATTTGCCGAAGGAACTTTTCGAGCGCGCTGCCGCGTTGCGCAGCGAATGCGTCATCCGCGCGACCGGCAAGGTCCGCCGGCGTCCGGAAGGCACGAACAATCCCAAAATTGCCACCGGCGAAGTCGAGGTGATGGTGAAGGAATTGGAAGTGCTCAACGTCGCCGACGTGCTGCCGTTCCCGGTGGATGACCCGGAAGTCGCCAGCAAGGTGAACGAGGAACTGCGCCTGAAATATCGCTACCTCGATTTACGCCGGCCCGAAATGGCGCGCAACCTCCGCCTGCGCCACAAGGTCGCTTTTGCCACGCGCGTGTTCATGGAAGAGCAGGGGTTTCTCGAAATCGAAACGCCCACGCTGTTCAAATCCACGCCTGAAGGCGCGCGTGAATTTCTCGTGCCGAGCCGCACGAATCCCGGACAATTTTACGCGCTGCCGCAGTCACCGCAGCAATTCAAGCAAATCCTCATGGTCGGCGGCGTCGAGAAGTATTTCCAACTCGCCCGCTGCTATCGCGACGAGGATTTGCGCGCCGACCGGCAGCCGGAATTCACGCAGATTGACCTCGAGATGTCGTTCATCGAACGCGAAGACATTTACAATTTGATTGAGGGATTGCTCAAACGCATCTGGAAGACGGCGCTGAACCTTGACGTGCCGGTGCCGTTCAAGCGCCTTACGTTTGAGGAGGCGCTAAACCGTTACGGCACGGACAAGCCGGACACGCGCTTCGGCCTGGAACTCGCGGATTTCACGGAGGAATTCCGCGCCAGCAAATTCAAAGTGTTCAGCGGCGCCGTTGCCGCGGGCGGCGCGGTGAAGGCGCTCAACGCGAAGGGCCTGGCCTGCGCGACGCAAGGCCAGATTGAGACCATGACCGAATACGCCAAGAGTCTGGGCGCGAAAGGCCTGGCGTACATCAAGGTCGAAGGCGGCGAATGGAAATCGCCCATCGTGAAATTTTTCAACGACGCCGAGAAGGCTGCGCTTGCGAAAAAACTGGCCATCGAGGAAGGCGATTTGATTTTGTTCGCCGCCGACCAATGGCTGAACGCGTGCGAAATCCTCGGCAAGATCCGTTCGTATTGCGCCGACGTTTTGAAAGGGCAGGGGAAGCTGACCATTGATCCGAACAGGTTCGACTTCCTCTGGGTCGTGGATTTTCCGCTGCTCAGTTTCGACAAGGAACAAAATCGCTGGTATTCGAGCCATCACCCGTTCACCGCGCCGGTGGCCGAGGACATCCCGCTGCTCAAGACTGAGCCGAAGAAGGTGCGCGGCCAGCATTACGACGTGGTGGTGAACGGCGTGGAACTCGGCGGCGGCTCGATCCGTATTCATCAGCCGGACGTGCAGAAAATGGTATTCGAGGACGTGCTGAAAATTCCGCCGGACGAAACCAAGCTGCGATTCGGCTACATGCTTGAAGCCTTCAAATACGGCGCGCCACCGCACGGTGGCATCGCGCTGGGGTTCGACCGGCTTTGTGCGATTCTCTGTAACACGCCGAGCATCCGTGACGTGATAGCCTTCCCCAAAACCGCCAAAGGCGCGGATTTGATGACCGATTCGCCGAGCACTGTCAGCCCGCGTCAATTGCGCGACCTGCACATCGAAGTCAAAGCGGCCAGGAAGGAATAACCGGTTCGGCGGAGGCCGCCGATGTCGAGAGATTTTGCATCGCCAGGACTGAGTTGGCGGCGAGTATTTATGGATGTACTGCTGGCTCTGGCTGTCATTTACGTTTTGTCTGTGCTGGTGGTGATGTTCCTCCAGCGCAGGCTGATTTACTTTCCAACCAGGCTCGCGCCTTATCAGGCGCAGTCGGCCGCCGCGGCAAACGGTTTTGTGCCGTGGCGAAACCGGGCAGGACAAATCATCGGCTGGGAACTGCCGGCCAGCGCTCCGAATACGGGTGCAGTTTTGATTGTTCACGGCAATGCCGGTTCGGCGGTTGATCGCGGTTATCTGGCGAAACCGATTCACGACGCTGCGCCCGTCCAGGTGTTCATCCTTGAATATCCCGGTTACGGCGCGCGGGAGGGTTCGCCGGGCAAACGCAGTCTACTGGCTGCGGGCGAGGAAGCGTTTGAGATGCTGACCAATGAAGCTCAAATTTTCATTGTCAGCGAATCTCTTGGCGCCGGTGTCGCTGCTCACCTGGCCAAAACCCACAGCGATCGGATATCGGGTTTAGTGTTTTTCATGCCATACAACAAACTGGCGTCCGTGGCGCAGGCAAAGATGCCCATTTTCCCCGTCTGGTTGCTTTTGTGGGACCGATTTGAACCGGAGGACTGGCTGAAGAGTTATCACGGCCCGGTGAAAATCGCCCTGGCTGAAAGAGATGAAGTGATTCCGATGAAGTTTGGCCGCCGACTTTACGATACCTATCCAGGTCCCAAAAGCCTGCAAATTTTTCCCAAAGCCCGCCACAATGACATAGCCGCACAACCACCGGCGTGGTGGCAGGAAACCTTTTCGTTCTGGCAACAACACGCAAAAGGGCATGCTGAACTATAGAATGCCGGGCTTGGTTGCTGCCGGAAACAACTCAAATTCTCCAGGTTGATGACGAGGTTGACTGATACATCCGATTAACGTCCCGGATGGCTGGTTGCGCCGGTTGGGTCGGTGGAATTCGTCTTGCCGAGTTGCACCGATTGTGAGATAACCATACACACAGTGCTATGAATGAACTACTGCATGACCTGATGAAGCTTCAAGCTCTCGAATTTGGAGAAATCAAAGAAAAAAACGCCGAGGCAACCATTGCGGAGCTGCGCGGCAAAATTCCCCCGCAAATCCTCGGCCACTACGACCGCCTCGTCGCCAAAGGCAAGAAGGGTGTTGCCGCCGTCCGCAACCAGGTCTGTACCGGTTGTCACATGCGCGTGCCCATCGGAGTCGTCGCGACGTTGATGCATGACACGGACATCCAGCTTTGCGAGAACTGTGGTCGGTATCTATACCTGTCGGATACCACAGGCACAAAGGCCCCGGAGGAAACCGCCAAACGGAAACCGGCCCGGAAGGCGCGAACGCCCAAAAGCTCCTTGCAGATGGTTTCAACACCGAGTCCGGCGATGCCTCTGGCCATAAACGAATTTAGGCCGGGTAAGCTGCACCCGGGTCTTCGTCCAATTCCCGGTTGAAACAACCTGGATTTGCGGGACATGCTCGCGCTTTGATTTTGCGGACTGGTGACGAATGCGGTTCGGGAACTAATGGGCATTATCCCTGAGCGCCCGGATGATCTGGGGTTTTTGGACTGTGGCTTGGATGACGCAATTCCCCACCCTGGCATGCAGCGCGATCAATCTTCATCCATCGGGCAGCTTCGAATTTCGTGCGATTTCAATGTGGAAGTCATTGGCCGGTGGCCAGCCACAATATTAAAAAAGCCAGAACGACGACGATGTAACTGGCCGGGTCTTTCAGCGCGAAGACCAACGGGTCGTCATGCATCTGACCGCGGCGGGCGATCAACCAGATGCGGCTGATCCAGTAGAGCAGCAGGGGACAGCCCAGCCACAACCGGCCGGGGTGCGCATAGAGGAGGGTTGCTGATTGGCTGTTCGCGTAAAGCGCCAGGACGAGGGTGGCCAGGCAACCGCTGCCGGCGCCGGACAACACGACTACATCCAAACCGCGCACTTCATGACCGCGGCCGCTTCCGGCATATTGACCCGCCTCGACTTGTTTTGCGGCACACCGCTCCACGTGCCTTTTCACCAACGCAAGGCTCAAAAAAATGAACAGGGAGAATGTCAGCAACCAGGTCGAAAGGACAATGCCCGTTGCGGCCTGGCCGGCCACCAGGCGAATCGTGTAGAGTCCCACGAGGAAAACAACGTCGAGCAAAACCACGCTTTTCACCCACCACAAATAACTCACGGCCAAAAGCAGATACAAAACCGTCACCCCGGCAAAAACCCACGATAATTGTATCGCCATCACCAAGCCCGTGACCAAAAGCAGCGGGCCGCCAACCAGTCCCGCTGGCAACGGCAAATTGCCGGCGGCAAACGGGTGAAATTTCTTTGCAGGATGTCGGCGGTCGGCATCCAAATCCATGATGTCGTTCACCATACAGACACCTGACGCGCAAATGCAAAAGACCAGGAACGCCCAAAAAACTCTCAATAGCAGTGGCAACTCCGTCAACCGGTGCGCCGCCAGAGCGGGTGCAAAAATGATCACGTTTTTAATCCATTGTTGCGGGCGCAGACAACGAACCAGGGCGCTGATGAAAGATAAATCCGGCGCGAAGATCAGGCCGGGATTTACACGGCGTTCAATCCGTTTCACAAGCAGCCAACCGGCGTTGACGACGATCGCCTCCCGCGCGCCGAGCCAGACGGCGAGGTCGGGCGCGGCATTGCCGGCGTAATCGAAACCGCGTTCGCCGAATTTTTCCGTGAGCACTTTGAGTTTGTTCGCGCCGCGCAAATTGGTTTTGCCATCGCTGCCGAGGACGTCGTCGAAGAGGCCGACGTGATGGGCAACGGGCATGGCCATCTGGCGGTCGGATGCCGTGGCGAGAATCAATTTTCGTCCGGCCTGTTTTTGTTCGCGCAGAAAGGCCAGGAACGGCTCGTTGTAGGGCAGGGTGGCCGGGTCGAGGGTGACGCGCGCGGCCAGTTTCTTTTTCAGGAAGGCGCGTCCGCGCGTCCACCAAAACAGGACCGCGAAAAGTTGAAGCGGATTGCGGCGCAGCAGCCGCGCGAGCGATTCCCAGAGCAAATCAGTTTTGATGAGTGTGCCGTCCAAATCCACGACCAGCGGCGGCGGATTGGGCGGTGGCGGATTTGGAGTTGGCGGCATGGTCATGCAAAATCAAAAGGTGGGGCGAGACTACCGGCGAGGCGCGCGGCTTGAAAGTCAAAATTCGGAGTAGGCTGTTTGGGTTGGTAGGGAAGACCTGCTGGTCGTCCGCGGCCGCGCAGGCACCCCGACATCCGATGTCGGGGCAGGCCGCGGCCCTACCGTAAATCAAGCCGCGTGGCGGCGCACGCCGCTATACGCGGAGCGCGTGTTCCAGCAAGGCTTTCTCGCGCGGGCCGAAATTGAGTTTCAGCGCCTCGGCGCGGGCGGCATCGGTCATTTTCTGCCAGGACTTTTGCAGGGCGTTGATGGTTTTGTCCTCGGCGGTTTTAGCGGCCAGGCCGGCGAATTGAAATTGGAGAAAGACAAGACACAGGGCATCTTCCAGCACCCGGCCTTCAGGATCGTTCGGGAAATTTTTCTTGAGATTCAAATCCTGCACGCGGCGGACTGTGTCTTCGTCGCAACCCGCTTCGCGGAGAATTTCGCCGGCCTTTTGGGCGTGGAATGTTTTCAGGTCGGCGCGCCATTTCAGGTAACCGGCGCGGGTCATGGGATACGAATTTCGCGGAATTTCCCAACGGCAGAGGTGCTGGCAGCGCGCGGCCAGGCGAAGCGCCTCGGAAGCGTCCGGACAAAGGCGCAAGACCCAATCCGTCAACCGTCGGGCGTAAAGCAGTTCGCGCGGCTGGGGGATGCCGTCGGCGATTTCCATGTTCGGGTCGCGGGCATTCTCCTCATCGAAGCGGCGCAAGGCGGCATCAAATTTTTCTGACGGTTGAAAATTTCCGGTCATGCAGGTGTTATTCCAAAAGCCGGCGCAAACGCAAGGCGGATTCTGTGATGGGCTACTTTGAATTTATGATTCACAATTTGATGGTAGGGCGGTGCGGTGCGCCGCCAAGGCTGCGTCCCGCCCAGGCGGGAGCAGCCCTACCACAAATCGCGCGAGTCGACCTTTAGTTTTTGCTTGTCGCGCTTCGCCGCGGCTGATAGCTGTTAGGCGATGAAAACTCGTGTTTTATGACGTCCTTAAAAGATTTACCGGTTCGTTTCATGTTTTTTTTTCGATCGCTTTAACAAGCGGTTTCATTGGCGCAATGCTTTTATTTGCGCCCGGCGCAGGATTGGCCGCAGCGTCGGACGCGCCGCGCGAGCGGGTTCCGTTCAACGACAACTGGCGGTTCACCAAAGGCGATCCGACCAACAACACTGTGAGCCTTCTTTACGATGTAAGGCGACGAGAGACGATACGCCGCCTGGCTGAAGCCGAGGCAGACGGGAATGCGGCCATCAACGAGTCGGCAGCGTCGAACGAACCCACAACACCGCCGGCTGCAGTGCTCAAGCAATGGATTCTGCCGACCGGCAATGATTTCATTAAGGATCCGTCACGCAAATTTGTCAGGCCGGAAGGAAATCCTGGAGACGGCGTTGCGTACGTGCAGCCGGGTTTTGATGACCGCTCTTGGCAGCGGGTGAATTTGCCGCACGATTGGGCGATTACCGGACCGTTCACCTCCACGGACGGGGGCAGCATGGGGCGTCTGCCAAGCGCCGGTGTCGGTTGGTATCGAAAGAAGTTAAATATCCCGGCGGAGGACGCGGGCAAATCCATCTTCTTGGATGTGGATGGGGCCATGTCTTACTCGACTGTATGGCTGAATGGCCAGATTGTCGGCGGCTGGCCTTACGGTTACGCGTCGTGGCGCGTGGACTTGACGCCTTACGTTAAGACGGGCAGCGAAAACGAACTGGTGATTCGGCTGGACAACCCACCGAACTCGTCGCGCTGGTATCCCGGCGCCGGGATTTATCGCAATGTCTGGCTGGTAAAAACGTCACCCGTGCACGTGGGACACTGGGGAACTTACCTGACCACGCCTGAGATTTCACCGGGGTCAGCCACGGTCAATTTGAAAGTGACAGTGGATAACGATTCAAAGCAAAGCGCGAATGTCAGCGTGTCAACGGAAATTTTTTCTTTGGATGCAGACGGCCGGAAAACCGGGCCTGTTGTGGCCGGGATCGCGCCAGTGAATCTGCAAATTGCCCCCGGAGCCGAAGCCATCGCCGAAGGCAAAGGAACCGTCGTCAATCCCAGGTTATGGGGACCGCCGCCGCAACAGCGGCCCAATCGCTACGTCGCGGTCACGACCGCATCGCAGGGAGACAAGGTAGTGGATGTTTATGAAACCCCGTTTGGAATTCGGACGCTCAAGTTCGATGCCAATCAGGGCTTCTTTATCAACGGCGAACACATCCTGCTGAACGGGGTGTGCAATCATCACGATCTGGGGGCATTGGGTGCGGCCTTTAATTATCGCGCGTTGCAGCGGCAATTGGAAATGTTGATGGACATGGGCTGCAATGCTCTCCGTACCAGCCACAATCCGCCGGCGCCGGAACTGCTTGAGCTGGCCGACAAGATGGGTTTTCTTGTGATGGACGAAACGTTCGACGTCTGGGCCCGGCAGAAAACGCCGCTGGACTATCACCTCGTTTTTCCGGACTGGCATGAGCAGGATTTGCGGGCCCATTTGCGGCGGGATCGAAATTGCCCGTCGGTAATCATGTGGAGCATCGGCAACGAGGTTGGGGAACAATACACGGGCACGAACGGAGCGGCGTTGGCGAAACAACTCTGCGACATCGTGCATGAAGAAGATCCCACCCGTCCCACCACCACTGCGATGAATTGGGCGCACGCCGCGGATCCACTCCCGGCAACGGTGGACCTCATCGGCCTGAATTACCAGGGCGCCGGGGTGCGCAAAGCGCCGGGCCAGTATCCGGTGTTTCACGAAAAATTCCCGGACAAATTGATTTTCGGCAGCGAAACCGCCGCCGCATTCAGCAGCCGCGGCGTCTATTTATTTCCTGTCACCAATGGCTTTGATGCAGCCGCAGGCCCGGATAGGGGTGAAGACCGGACAAACCGCCAGATCAGCGGGTATGAATTATACCGTGATGATTTTGGGTCCTCAGCCGACAGGGTGTTTGCCTCACAGGAAAAACATCCTTACGTGGGCGGCGAATTCGTGTGGACGGGCTGGGATTACCTGGGCGAGCCGAAACCTTTCGACAAATCGCGCAGTTCGTACTACGGCATCATTGACCTGGCCGGATTCAAAAAAGACCGCTTTTACTTGTATCAGGCGCACTGGCGTCCCGATTTTCCGATGGCGCACATTCTGCCGCATTGGACCTGGCCGGAACGCGTTGGACAGGTCACGCCGGTTCACGTCTTTACTTCCGGTGATGAGGCGGAACTGTTTCTCAACGGCAAATCGCTCGGCCGAAAGAAAAAAGGGCCATTCGAGTATCGTCTTCGCTGGGACGATGTGAAATACGAACCCGGCACGCTCAAAGTTGTTGCCTACAAGCACGGCAAAAAATGGGCGACCGATGAAGTGAAGACCGCCGGCCCGGCCGCCAGGCTCACAGTTAAACCCGACCGCGCCACCATTCAAGCCGATGGCAAAGACCTTTCGTTCATTACCGTGACCGTTACGGATAAAAATGGTTTGTTGGTCCCGCGCGCGATGAATCATATCGTTTTCGGCATTGAAGGGCCGGGCGAGATTGTGGCCACGGACAACGGCGACCCGACGAGCTTCGAATCGTTTCAGGCTCCGGAACGAAATGCGTTCAACGGACTGGCGCTGGTCATCGTTCGTGCGAAAGCCGGTGAAACCGGGAGGATCATACTCACGGCGCAATCTGAAGGTCTTAAGCCATGCCGCGTGGTCATCAGAACGAAGCCGGCCGGGTAACCATTGGCAATTTTGCACGTTCCGGCAACTCATGAAAAAGACCTTCCCGAGAACCGCATTTCCTTCGGTTTGAGTCGCAAAAAAAACCGGAGTTCGACAAACGAGATGCGCTACGCCACGGCGAGCTTTTTTTGGTTTTAATGATGGCAGCCGCAGCCGTCGCCGCACGAGTGGTCCTCCAAATCTTCTGCTGTGGGGACGCGCCCCAGTTCGAGCGTTTTGGAAATGTATTTCTGGATGGAATGCTGGATTTCGTGAAGCTCCGCGCGCGCGTCCAGAAAACCGCGCGCCACGGGATTTTGCAGCAGGGCGTCGCGGTGCTTTTCAAAATCGGAAATCTCGGTGCTCTCGAGCGGCTGGCCGCGATGCTGTTTCTCGTGCAGGGCCTGGCCTTTGCCTGCCACCGTTTCGTACTGCCCGCGCGCGCCGTCGTCGGAGAGAAACGTGTCTATGCGCTTGCGAATGGAAATCATTTCCGAATGGTCAATAATCGCCTTGCAAAGTTCTTTCGTCTTTTTGGTTATCGTATTTTCGTCGGTTTGCGTCGTCATAGCAGGGAGTTTATCACAACCACTTCAATATGTCAGGCCAAATCCGAAATCGAAAAGCGGTTTCCCCTGCATCGCGTTGACGGCGGATTGACCGTTGTTGCGCGGCCATTCGCGCGGCAATTTCCCGGTCGGCTTCGCATCGCCAAACAGGACATCCGCCACGCCCTCACCTTCCGTGCCCGGCAACCACGCCGCGATGAAGGCATCGCTCGAATCCAACGCGGAACCGAGGATCACCGGCCGGCCGGAGAGCAGGATGGTGGTGACGGACGCGCCCGAAGCTTTTGCCTTTTCCACCAGTGCCTTGTCTTCGGGCGCAAGGCCCAAATTAGCGCGGTCACCTTTGTATTCCGCGTAAGGCAATTCGCCAATCACGACAACAACGGCGTCTGCATTTTTTATGTCACCGCCATCAGGCGCATACGTCACCTCGGTTTCCGGGGAAACCGCCTGGCGGATGGCTTGAAGGATGGTCGTGCCCCGGGTCAATTGGCCGGAACCCTGCCACGAAATCGTCCAACCGCCGCATTGAATCGCGAGGTCGTTGGCGGCCTTCCCAACCACTACGAGATGCTTCAGCTCTTTTGACAAGGGCAGGGCGTGCCGGGAATTTTTAAGCAGCACGAGCGATTGCTGCACGCACCGGCGGGCAACCTGGCGATGTTCCGGCGAACCGACTTGCCCAGTCAGCGCCGGATCAGTGTAAGGAGCTTCGAACAGTCCCATCTGGAATTTAATCCGCAGAATGCGCGACACCGCATCATCGATCCGCGATCGCGGAACTTTTCCCGCGGCTACCAGTTCCTTGAGGTCCTGGATGAATTCGACGTAGTTGTTGGTTATTCCAGGCCCAAACGGGATCATGACCATGTCGAGGCCGGCGTTGATGGAAGCTTCGACATCAGCCTTGTAATCCGGCGAAAGTTGGTCAATGGCCGCCCAGTCGGAGATGAGAAAGCCTTTGAAGCCCAGTTCGCTCTTCAGCACGTCGGTAAGCAGGTATTGGTTGCCGTGCATTTTTTGGCCGTTCCAACTGCTGAAGGAAACCATGATTGAACCGACGCCGGCTTTGACGGCGGCACGATAAGGCGGCAGAAAAAGTTTGCGGAGCGTCTTTTCGTCGCAAACCGTGTTGCCTTGGTCGTGTCCGCCCTGCGTGCCGCCGTCACCGAGGAAATGCTTCGCACACGCAAGAATGGAATCAGGTTTGCCTGAGAGCCGACGGCCTTGAAATCCTTTGATGGCAGCCGCGCCAAGTTCTGCAACCAGCTTCGGCGATTGTCCGTAGCTTTCGTAGGTGCGGCCCCAGCGTTCGTCCTGGGCGACGGCGACGCATGGTGCAAACGTCCAGCGGATGCCGGTGCCGGCCACCTCCAGGGCGGTGACGTGCGCGGCTTGTTCGAGCAATTTCGGATTGCGGGTCGCGCCCAGGCCGATGTTGTGCGGGAAAATGACCGTGCCAATCACGTTGTTGTGGCCGTGAACGGCGTCCATGCCGTAAAGCAGCGGGATTTTCAGCCGCGTTTTCAGCGCCCAAGCCTGAAGTTCGGTGACGGTTTGCAGCCAGGTTTCCGGAGTGTTTTGCGATGGTTTGGAATCACCGCCGCTCAACATGGAGCCAAGGCCGTATTTCTGGATGTCGGAACGGTCTGACACGCAACCCAGATCCGCCTGCACCATCTGGCCGATTTTTTCGTCGAGCGTCATGCGCGAGAGCAAATCCTTCACGCGCAACTCAACCGGCAGTTGCCGATTGAGATAAGGCGGATTCTCCGCGCCATGTGTGGAACCGGCATTCATTGCGACCATTATCACTGCAAAATAAATGCAGACCTGCAAATGGCGAGACGCAAATGGTTTAATCATCGTGGGAAACAGGTTTTGCCGGAGAAGATGCGGTGGGTCAATGTATTTGTCCCGGTTTTGCCCCGATGCTGGTGCGGAGCGCTTGCTACTGTCACCGGAACGCCGGATCCATCGTGCCGCATCTCCTTCATGAACAACTTCTTTTGTTTGGCACCTTTTGCTTCCCCCGTTGACGCCGCCATGTTAGATTCCCCGCCGATCCGAATTACAGCATGCCTGGACCGCCCATGAAAAAGGCAAAAACAAAAAAGCACCCGAAAGCGCCGGTGAAAAAAACCCGAAGGACCGCACGCCCCAAGGCGCCGGTGAAAAAAGCGCGAACCATCGCACCACCGGAAGCGCCGGTGGAACCACCACCCGCGGCTGCGCCGGCCAAGCCGCCGCCGAAAAAGATTCTGCTGGTGGATGACGACGCGGTGATCCTGGCAATTTATGGAAAAAGGCTCGCTCAATACGGTTTCGCCGTCACCACCGCCACGGATGGGTTGAATGCGTTGGATGTGTTGCAGGCTGACAAGCCTGACCTCGTGGTGTTGGACATGATGATGCCGAAACTTTCGGGGGTGGAAGTGCTGAAATTCATCCGCTCGCAAGCCCGGTTGCACCCCATACCGGTTGCCATCTTCACCAATGCTTTCATGGATGAGCTGGCGCAAGCCGCCGTCGAGATCGGCGTACAGCGAACCGTCATCAAGGCTGAGTGCAATCCCGCCAAACTGATTGCCATCGCGAACGAACTTCTGGCCGGGGAACCGGCGGTCGTGATGAAACCCCCGCCGGTCCCGGCCCCCAGCGACTTGAGGCAGGCGGAGCGCGAACTGGAAGTCGCCGAAGCGAGTTCCAGCACCAGGAGCCGCCTCGATTTTCTGAGGGACGCGCCCGCCATAATCGCGGAATTGCGCGAGCTTTATCAGGCGTTCAGAAAGAGTCCGGACCTGGCGGCGCGCGCGGAGCGGCTCGATGCTTTTTACCGCAAGGTGCACTTCGTCACCGCCATCACCGGCCTGGCCCGTTACCATCACGTCGCGCTGCTCAGCGGCGTATTCGAAGCCCTGTTGTTCGAGCTGGAACGCACCCCGGACCTCATCAATCCGTCCAGCCTGCGCACGATCGCCATGACCCTGGATTTTCTGGGAGTTCTTTTTGCCATGGCGCGCGAGCCGTCCGCCGATGAGCCGTTGGTCAGCAAGGTTCTGATTGTGGATGACGACGCGGTTACCAATCGCGCGGCCATCTTCGCGCTCCAGCGGGCACATCTCCAGGCGAATGCCGTGGAAGATCCACTGGTTGCGTTGAAGCTGCTCGCGGAATCAAATTATGAGCTGGTTCTGCTCGACATCGAAATGCCGCTCATGAACGGTTTCGAGTTTTGCCAGAAGCTGCGTGCCCTTCCCGGCTATGAGAAAACGCCCGTCATCTACGTCACCATACACAGTGATTTTGAAAGCCGCGCCAAAGGGGTTTTGAGCGGCGGCGATGATCTTATTGCCAAGCCTTTCCTGCCGATTGAACTGGCCGTCAAGGCCGTAATGCATTTGATTAAAAGACGCCTGCCGCAGTCGGTAACCACGGTGAATCCGCAACCCACCTGAAAGGCGGGGCGCGTCGCTTCCGCCTTCACAAGACACTGTCAATCTTTTGCTTGTTCCGGTACCAGGCTGGCCACCCGCTTCTTCCGGAGTTGAATTAGCGGAGACGCCGGCGGCAGGAGCCAGAAACATTGAATCGTTGAATCAGGAAGGCGAACCCCTGTCCCGCTTGCGCCTTGTTGCGGCTGATATACAGCCTTTTCATCTGGTAATGCCCTCATTTGCCTTTGGAGCGCAGGCTTCAGCCCGCTTCAACGTGCAAACCGCATAGGCCGGTGAAGCCGCATAAATGCCGCGCTCCTCGAATCAGGACACTACCTTTCATCTTGACGGCTTGTTATATTTTTGAGTTTCTCGTGATCAGGACAGAAGAAAACAGCAAGCTTCCGCTCGGGCTTAGGCCTTTTCACGGGCGTTCTCTCTCTGCCAACCGATATGAGCGAAGTAACGCGCATCCTGACCGCGATTGAGCGGGGTGAAGCCCGCGCCGGGGAGAAGTTGCTGCCACTGGTGTATGACGAGCTGCGGCGCCTGGCTGCTTACCAACTTTCGCGCGAAGCGCCGGGACAAACGCTGCAGGCGACCTCCCTGGTCCATGAGGCCTGGCTAAGGCTAGCGGGTGCAGAAGAGCAGAAGTGGGAAGGACAAAAGCACTTTTTCGCGGCGGCGGCCCAGGCGATGCGGCGGATCCTCATCGAGAACGCCCGACGCAAGCAGCGGCAAAAACGCGGCGGCGGATGGGAGCGTATTGACGTCGAGCAAATTCAACTGGCCGAACCGCTGCCCTCGGACAAGCTCCTGGCGCTGGATGAAGCCCTGACCGAACTTGCGCAGCGCGATCCCCCCGCGGCGGAACTTGTCCAACTGCGTTTCTTTGCCGGCCTGACACAACAGCAGGCGGCTGACTTGCTGGGCATCTCGCGGCGCACCGCGGACCGCACGTGGGCCTATGCCCGCGCCTGGCTTTTTCAACAAATCGCGGGCGACGAGAAATCCGGTGCCTGAATTTTTTTCGTCAACTCGTGGCGCAAACCGGCTCGAAATGGCGCATTACTGATTGAAGAATGAAAGCCGAGGTCGCTTGGGTCTTGAAAATTGGGATGACTTTGGGCGGCCTCGATTAAACACGATTCGCCTATGAATACAGACCACGACAAACTGGTTAAAGAAATCTTCGCCGATGCCCTGGAGAAGGCGAATGCGGCTGAACGAGCTGCCTACCTCGCTCAAGCCTGTGGCAATGACGCCCAACTGCGCCAACAAGTTGAAAACCTCCTCCAAGCGCACGAAAAAGCCGGCGGCTTCCTTGAGGAACCAGCCGCCGCACCGCCCGGCAAAACCGTCGTCCTTTCCACGCCGCTGACCGAAAAGCCCGGCGACCACATCGGCCACTACAAGCTGTTGCAGCAAATCGGTGAAGGCGGTTGCGGGGTGGTCTATATGGCCGAGCAGGAACAGCCGATCCGCCGCCGGGTCGCCCTCAAAGTCATCAAGTTGGGGATGGACACCAAAGCGGTCATCGCCCGGTTCGAAGCCGAACGTCAGGCCCTGGCGCTGATGGACCATCCCAACATCGCCAAGGTGCTCGATGCCGGCGCGACCACCACGGGCCGGCCCTACTTCGTCATGGAACTGGTGCGGGGCATCAAGATCACCGAGTACTGCGACCAGAACAACCTTTCGACCGAGCAACGGTTGGATTTGTTTGTCCAGATCTGCCATGCCATCCAGCACGCGCATCAGAAGGGCATCATTCACCGGGACATCAAGCCTTCGAACATCCTGGTCACCGTGCATGATGGGAAGCCGCTGCCCAAGATCATTGATTTCGGGATTGCCAAGTGACCTCGGGGCAACTGTTGACCGACAAGACGCTGTTCACAGCGTTCGAGCAGTTCATCGGCACGCCGGCATACATGAGTCCGGAGCAGGCGGAGATGAGTACCTTGGACATTGACACGCGCAGCGACATCTACGCGTTGGGCGTGTTGCTCTACGAACTGTTGACGGGCCGGACGCCCTTTGACCAGGAAGAACTGGTGGCGGCGGGATTGAACGAGATGCGGCGGATCATCCGCGAGGACGAACCGATGCGGCCTTCGACGCGGATCAGCACTTTGGAGGCAGCCGACCAGACCACGGTAGCCAAGCGACGTCATGCCGAGCCGCCGCAACTGATTCACGTGGTGCGGGGGGACTTGGACTGGATTGTGATGAAGTGTTTGGAAAAGGACCGGACGCGGCGGTACGAGACTGCCAATGGGCTGGCCGATGACGTGGTGCGCCATTTGCAGGACGAACCGATCACGGCCCGGCCACCGGGCAGGGTGTATCGCTTTCAGAAGCTGGTACGACGGAACAAGGCGGTGTTTGCGGCGGGGGCGGCGGTGGTGGTGGCGCTGGTGATTGGCCTAGGCCTGTCCACGTGGTTGTTCTGGCAGGAACGGGAAGCCCGGCAGCAGGCGGTGGCGGCGGAGCAGAAGGCCAAAGCCGAGGCCAGCAAAAGCCAGCAGGTGGCGCAGTTCCTCAAAGACATGCTTACCGGTGTGGGGCCATCGGTGGCGCGAGGCCGGGACACGACGATGTTGCGCGAGATTCTGGATAAGACGGCGGAGCGCATCGGCACCGGCCTGAAAGAGCAGCCGGAAGTCGAGGCCGAGTTGCGGAGCACCATTGGCGAGGTTTACACCGCGCTCGGTGAATACGGCAAGGCAGAAGAAATGCATCGCGGGGCGTTGGCGCTCAGGCGGGGCTTATGGGGAAACATGAATACCAACGTGGCGGACTCCTTGGACAGTCTGGGCGTTGTGCTCCTCTTCGAAGACAGGGTTGCTGAAGCCGAGGCCGCGATTCAGGAGGCGCTGACCATACGCACCAACCTGCTGGGCTCGGAACACGTCTTGGTCGCGGCCTCGCTGTTCCATTTGGGTGAGGTGCGCTACTGGCAAACCAGAAACGCAGAGGCCGAACAGCTTTTTCGGCAGTCGTTGGATATGAGAAAGAAACTTCTGGGCAATGAGAACGTGGCGGTGGCGGAATCGTTCAGCGGGTTGAGCAGTGTGCTCCTTGATTTGAACAAGCCAGAGGAGGCCGAAACCGCTGCGCGTGAAGCACAGACCATCCAGGCACGCCTGTTGCCGGAAGACGAACGCGCCGCGACGCTTACGCGGTTTACGAGTAACCCGCAGATTCTTCTGGGCTGGGCGCTCTACTATGAGGGAAAGCTGGACGAGCGCGAAACGGTCATCCGCCAACAATTGACGCTGGACCGAAAAGTGCTGGGGCCGGAGCACCCGAAAACCGTCAGAGACCTCTTTCATCTGGCCTATGTGCTCGATGGTGAGGGGAAGTTGGACGAGGCCGAAGCCACCGCGCGCGAGGGGTTGGCCCTAAGCCGGAAAACTGTCGGCGAAGAGCATTCCCACACGGCTGCCTGCCTGGATGCATTAGGCGATACCCTTCGCAAAGCCGGCAGACTCACCGAAGCCGAAGCTGCCTATCGCGAAGAACTGGCAATCTGGTACAAACTGGGAGACAACGCCGATGCGTCGTACAATTGCGCCAGCGTGGCTCAAGTCCTCCGGGAACAGGGAAAACTGCCGGAAGCCGAAACCTTGTATCGCGAGGGAGTGGCGAAAGCGAGGAAATCCCCGGATCCAACTGAATTGGTCTATTTGCTCGGCTGGTTCGCAGACTTTCTCAGTAATGAAGGCAAACCGGCTGAGGCCGAGCCTCTTTATCGCGAGGGATTGGATATCTCCCGGCGAGTCAACAATTTCGGGTTGCGCGGGTGGATGGCTTTCCGTCTGGCTGACGTCCTCGAGAACCAGGGCAAGCCGACCGAGGCGGAGTCCTTGTACCACGAAACCCTGGAGGTCGGACGAAAGCTGCCCCCAACGTCCGATCTGGTCGACATGTTCACAGGCTTTGGCGATATGCTCCGCGATGGGGGCAGACTGGCCGAGGCCGAATCCGTGTATCGCGAGGGGTTGGATGTCTCCCGGCGAGTCGCAACCTACAATTTGCGGCCGCGTCAATGGCTGGTGAATAGCTTGGCCGGTGTTCTCCGCAAGCAAGGCAAGCTGGCCGAAGCGGAGTCCTTGTACCGGGAGACCTTGGAGGTTGGGCGAAAATCGCCGCCGTCATCCTTTCTGGCCAGGGTGCTTGCCGGCTATGCCGATACGCTCCGCGATGAGGGCAAACTGGCTGAGGCCGAACCCCTTTACCGCGAAGGTCTGGACATCTGCCGAAGGCTGGCCGCAAACGATTTCTCGTTACGCCAATGGCTGGTAACCGGTTTGACCGCCATTCTCCGTAATCAAGGCAACCTGACCGAGGCGGAGTCCTTGTACCGCGAAACCCTGGAGGTCGGGCGAAAGTTGCCGCCGTCGTCCGATCTGACCCACTTGCTCGCAGGCTATGCCGACACGCTTCGCGTCCAAGGCAGACTGGCCGAGGCCGAACCCTTATACCGTGAAGGTCTGGACATCTGCCGACGGCTGGCCATAAACGATTTGGAGGGACAGCAATGGCTGGCCGCCAACTTGGCCTTGTTGCTCCAATCCCAAGACAAGTTTGCCGAAGCTGAACCTCTCTATCGCGAAGCCATTACCAACTCCATGAAGGCTTGGCCCAACGATCCCGCGAAGTGGCACTGGCAAGTCGGCAACTTGGGGATTGTTCTCCGGAATCAGGGCAAGCTGGCCGAGGCTGAGACGTTCTGTCGTGAAGCAGTTACCAATGCTGCGAAAGTTTGGCCCAATGATTTCAAGAAATGGGATTGGGAGTTCGCCAATTTGGTGGATGTGCTCCGGCGCCAGGGCAAAACGAACGAGGTCGAACGATTGCGTCATGAGATTCTGCCGGCGGTCGTGCCGGGCCGGCCACCGAAAACAATCAACACCAACCAAACCAGCACAACCAAACCTGCACGCTAGCCCGGAGAACTTATGCGCGAATTCAAATTCTCCTGTCCCCACTGCGAACAACATCTGCAATGTGACGAACAGGCATCAGGCCGCGAGATTCAATGTCCCAACTGCCAACACCTGATCCACATTCCGCCGATTCCCGGCCGAACCGCTGAGTATAACCCGGAATCCGGCAAGACCTGGGCCACCTTTGTTTCCTCCGGGACCGTGCCGCCGCCAAAGGGGATCTCGCTCGCCCGCAAGCCGGACCGACCTAGGCCTCCTCAATCGGGGAGGGGAGGTCCGTAGGGCAGGTGAGGTGTCGAACTTGCTTAACCACAGATTTACCCGAGACCCAAGACCCCAAATCCGAGACGCCAGACCCCGAACGCGGTGCCTGGCATCAGAGAACCGGGACGTTTGCAGTCTTGACCCGGCGTCCCCACCCGGTAACCATGCCATCGCTATGGAAATCAAACTCACTGCGGTTGAAATCGCGAAACCTGAACCCATCAACTTTATCCTCGGCCAGACCCATTTCATCAAGTCGGTTGAGGACATCCACGAAGCGCTGGTGAACACCGTGCCCGGCATCAAGTTCGGACTGGCTTTTTGCGAATCGTCCGGCAAATGCCTGGTGCGCTGCACCGGCACCGACCCGGCAATGATCGAGTTGGCGAAGCAGAATGCCCTCGCCATCGGCGCCGGGCACAGCTTCATCCTGTTCCTTGCGGACGGTTTTTATCCCGTCAACGTGCTGAATGCAGTCAAAATGGTGCCGGAAGTCTGCCGGATTTTCTGCGCCACCGCCAATCCGGTCCAGGTGCTCATCGCCGAAACCGGCCAGGGCCGCGGCATTGTGGGGGTGGTGGACGGTGTCCCGCCCAAGGGTGTTGAAGGCGCGGCAGACATCGAATGGCGAAAGAAATTCCTCCGCCAGATCGGCTACAAGTTGTGACGGTGCATCGCCGGCGGCGGGCAAAGTGACTATCGTCGTTTTCTGAAACACGCAGGCGGGCCCGGAACGCACGCCTATGAAACTCGTGCCGATTAAAGTCGAATGTTACGCCGGCGCCAAGGCCGACGAAACGCCGCGCCGCTTCATCCGGGAAGAGCAGCCCATCGAGGTGGAGGAAGTCCTCGACCGTTGGCACCAGGTTGAAAGCAAACCGGAATGGCCCCGCGCCGATTATTTCAAAGTGCGGGGCGCCGATGGGCATGAGTATCTGCTGAAACACGACCTCGAATCGGATGTGTGGTATCTCGGAAAGCAGTGGTGACCATGCGCAAATTGCCCATTCACGAACTGTTGAACCGCATTCGCTGGGACCCCGAATTCGCGAGCGGCGATTTCGAGCTGGGCTACTTTGACCGGGTTGCGAGACAGGTCGTTGTGGTTCCGTTTCGAGAGATAAGTTTTACCCGTGATGACCCGCGAGTATTCCAGCTTCTGGATGCAGAGGGCCGGATTCATCGCGTGCCCTTTCACCGCGTTCGCGAAGTCTATAAAGATGGCCAGCGCATCTGGCACCGGGCATAGGGGACGGAGTGAAAAGCTGTTCTCTTTGACCGTACGCATACCTGTGCTCCACTGATGCCGGGCGTCATCTTCAGAGCGAAGATGACGCTGGTCAGGGTTTTTCGCCTTTCGGCTTCGAAGCCTCAGGTTTCTGCGATTGACCGGTCATCGGCACGAACCGGACCGGCAGGACGGCGCGCCGGTCAAGCTTGTCGCCGTGCTTGCGCAGCAACACCAGTTCCTGGTCCCACGCCGGTCCGACCGGAATGATCATCCGGCCGCCATCCTTGAGCTGGTCAATCAACGTTTGCGGCACCTTCTCCGGCGCACAGGTGACGATGATGGCATCAAACGGCGCGGCTTCGGGCCAACCCTGAGAGCCGTCACCCGCGCGCACGTGAACG
>Ga0187874_10001475_pt1 | contig 21121 bp, 16 predicted proteins | sample June2016WEW_16_1_3_FD_132993 | JGI IMG/M metagenome (GOLD analysis project Ga0187874, IMG submission 132993) | Peatland microbial communities from SPRUCE experiment site at the Marcell Experimental Forest, Minnesota, USA - June2016WEW_16_150 | ecosystem: Environmental > Terrestrial > Soil >... | reverse complement strand
TCAAGGTGTATTTAGCTTTAGGGGTTGATGACCCCTGAATTCCCGCGAGAATTCCGACCCGCGGTACTCAAGACACCACCTGATGCCGTCTGCTTCTGCGTACGGGACTGTCACCCTCTGTGGTGTGCGATTCCAGGCAACTTCCGCTTCACATCCGGCACCGTAACGGTGGGCTTATAACACCACATCTCCCTTGCGGGATTCGGTTTGAGCTCTGTCGTGTTCGATCGCCTCTACTAACGACATCTCGGTTGATTTCTTTTCCTGCCCCTACTGAGATGTTTCAATTCGGGGCGTTCCCTATCCTTACGGATAAACGCATAAAGCGTTAGGATGTCCTATTAGGGTATCTCCGGATCATAGATTCCTTGCGTCTACCCGGAGCTTATCGCAGCTTGGCACGCCCTTCTTCGGCACTTGAACCGAGCCATTCACTGGTAGGTTTAAACTAATGCTCCGCTAAACCCATTTAACGTCCTGAGTGCAAACCTTTACACGGCCTCGCAAAGTCATTGGTTTGACTTTCAGCCCTTCCCTCGTGATTCACATCTCGAGGTGCATCTAAACAGCCCCCTAGGATTCGAACCCAGACTGTGTGCCACCTTATTCTTGACACCTGAGCCTTTTCATGTCGACACCGGCAATTTTACAGTTTGTCCAGTAACCGCTTTGTTACCCGAAATAAAATTCGTTAGGAGGTGATCCAGCCGCAGATTCCCCTACGGCTACCTTGTTACGACTTAACCCCCCTTGCAAAACCTAGATTCAACCGCCGCAGAAAACGACGGCTTCATCAAGACCTCACTCGGGTGGTTTGACGGGCGGTGTGTGCAAGGAGCAGGGACATATTCACCGTGCTATTTTGAAACACGATTACTACGGATTCCAGCTTCATGTGGGCGAGTTGCAGCCCACAATCCGAACTAAGGATGGGTTTAGGAGATTGCCTTCACCTTTCGGTGTCGATACCCATTGTCCCACCCATTGTAGCCCGCGTGTAGCCCGGACAATTCGGGGCATGCTGACCTACCGTTGCCCATTCCTTCCTCCTCTTTAGCAGAGGCGGTCCCAACAGTGTCCTCTCCATCCCGGAGGACGAGCTAGCAACTGTTGGCGTGGGTCTCGCTCGTTGCCTGACTTAACAGGATGCTTCACAGTACGAACTGACGACGGCCATGCACCTCCTCTCAGCTAGTCAAGTAGAGTCTTCAGCCCGACTATCATTCAGCTGTCTTGTCCGGTGAGTTTCCCGGCGTTGAGTCCGATTAAACCGCAGGCTCCACCCGTTGTGGTGCTCCCCCGCCAATTCCTTTAAGTTTCAGCCTTGCGACCGTACTTCCCAGGCGGCGCGTTTCACGATTTCTCTTCGGCACCTCGGTGACTCGTGGTCACCGATACACCTAACGCGCATCGTTTACAGCTGGGACTACCCGGGTATCTAATCCGGTTTGCTCCCCCAGCTTTCGTTCCTCACTGTCGGAGCCGTCCTGGTGAGACGCCTTCGCCACAGGTGGTCCCCCAAGGATTACAGGATTTCACTCCTACCCCTGGAGTACCTCTCACCTCTTCCGGTCCCTAGTCTGCCAGTATCCCTGAGACGCCTTCCGGTTGAGCCGGAAGATTTCCCCAGAGACTTAACAGACCAGCTACGAACGCTTTAAGCCCAGTAATAGTGGCCACCACTCGAGCCGCCGGTATTACCGCGGCGGCTGGCACCGGTCTTGCCCGGCCCTTTCTTCACCAGTTTTTTACACTGGCGGACAGCCCGATTTTACGGGCACTCGGAGTTCCCTTATCACGATTGCTCGCATTGTAAAGTTTTCGCGCCTGCTGCGCCCCGTAGGGCCTGGATTCGTGTCTCAGAATCCATCTCCGGGCTCTTGCTCCCACAACCCGTACCGATTACAGGCTTGTTGGGCCGTTACCCCAACAACAACCTAATCGGCCGCAGACCCATCCTGAAGCGGCGGACCTTTCAACTACAAAGCATTCCAGCATCTATAGCCTATGGGGTATTATCCCCAGTTTCCCGGGGTTATCCCCCTCTTCAGGTTAGGTTGTCCACGTGTTACTTAGCAGTATGCCGAGGTCTTACACCTCTCGACTCGCATGGCTTAATCGAACTCCGATAGCAGTGGCCTCTGGCAGGATCAACCAGAATTCTAATTGTACACTTGTACGCACACTAAATATCTGAACCTTAAATTCGAGGAATTAGCGGTTACTAAACAAATTTCCGCATTGCCAGTATCAACGTCAGAACCAACTCCGGTCAAGCCGGGTATCGTTGGATCTCCATCAAAGAATGCTTGTGTTCGTCGTGTTTGTTCACTCGAACACGGGCTCATAATGTAGGTCACAGAACCTTATATACTTTCGTACCTGCATTATTTGTCTTCGGAACCAAGCTCCGGACACTAGCCGGTTTTGTTGGTTCTTCATCACACGTTTTTCGTCGTGTTTTTGATGTAAACACGGGCTCTTAATATAGGTTTCAGGATTATTTATACCTTGTTGCCTTAATGTGACCCACTTCGGAACCGACACCGCCCGAAGGCGATTTTCGTCGGGTCTTCATCAGAAATTGTGGATCATATTATTCCACAGACTACGATTTAAAGATTACCCCAACATGTTCCCGTTTTTCCGGCTGTGTTATATTTACCGGAAAAGTATTCTTGGAACAGATAATTCCCAAAATCTTTACAAACCGGATTCCAGATTCATACTTCCTGATTTGGGATAAAGAGGCCCGGACAAGGCATGCCATTAGACACGTCCGCACCCGAAAATCCGGGAATAAATCCAATAGACCCCAGAATCGTGCCTAAAAACCAGAAATGGTTTATTATAGGGCGGGAATACCTACCCGCAAAACAACCTGCCGGGCATGGTCGCGCAGGAAACATCATGAATTTGACACATCCCTGCCGCATCTTGTCCGTGTAGACACGCGACCCATGGTGAAATAGCAGGAACCTAGTCCCTCCTGCTGAGACCCCTTTGTCGTACTGGAAATATCCCCCCAACAGTTTTCCCCCACCGACCCCCCTTACACAAAATAATCGGAAATTAACCGGGGTTATGTATATTTTTCCATCGGAAGAATGAGACAGAAACGGGCGTAAAATAGAGCCGGATCGCATCACAAAGGGATGGGGTCAATGGGGGAAAACTAAAGACTTTCCAAATGAAATAATGCAACCTTTTTTCCCCCCAGACCCCCACGGCAACCACCAAGACTTTCTTTGTCCCAAACATTCTTTCTGCTAAGAACTGCATGAATATTCCACCGTGCGGGTTGTTTGAACCGCCTAAACGTCAAAAACTACGGCGGAGTGTATGAGGAATTCTATGAGATATTTCAAGCCCAAACCCGGAACAAAGAGTGCAGTCCGTATTCTGAATACGCCGTTTGCCGATATCACGGCATTTAGCAGGGTTGTGCGGTCGCTCATCCTGATGAATCCGATCGGCTGCACTGCCTACCGCAGTGTAAAAAAGTCCCATCCCCCCTCTGGAGATCGTGCGGGAGATGTACACCGCAAAATTCCTGTACACGAATGATAAGGGGAAGCGGATCGGGACCGGGCAGGAAATGTATGATTCCGTTGACGGATACGAATTCGGTATCGCTGCCATGATCTCCAACATGGCCAACATCGCAGCACACCGGGGCAGGGTACGGCACATCACGGGTGCCGACCACTTCTCTGTCCTCCTGAAATGCCACGACCCGAACGGCGAACTGTATTTCCTCAGTATTGCCCGCGACCGGATTACGTTGTCATCATATATCGATGACGGAATCCGGAAACGGGTCGAGAAATGGGCGGATGGAGTGCCGGGGCTGACGTAAATCATCAAATGACACGAGAAGCGTGCCGGTTTCCCCCGCTGCCCGTTTCCGGTAACGTACCTCCCTCGGCATGAACCACACATTCTATCCTGCACAACCATAGAAAGAAAGAGAAATATCCTCACGATGCAATGGAACGTATGCACCGGCGACAACCCTGCCCGACAAGCCATTATCTCCTGATCATTCTGGTTCTCCTGATCGGATGCCTTTTATTATTTGCCCTGCCGGCAGCGGCAGAAACGACCGGCACCATCCAGATCTCTTCGACTCCTGCCGGCAGCGACGCGTGCCTTGACAGTACCGACAACTCCGGGAACTGCATCGCATTCGACAGCACCGGGTTTGCTGAATTCTTCAACGTGCCCGGGGACAGTTCCCATTCCGTCTCCATCTTCCTTGACGGCTACCAGACCTACACGACGACGGTCTACGTACCGGCAGACCAGGCGGTTGTCTTGAATGCGGTGCTGCAACCCGGCACCGCAGCAGCCACCACCACTCCCGCAACACCACCTGCCCCGGATCTCTGGCAGGGCATTCTGAGCGCGATCCGCAGCCTGATTCCCCGGGCGTTCAACAGTAACACCGGCAGCAGCGCCAGTCCCGTGAGTGCCGTAGCTACCGGGAGCGGCCCCTCCATCTCCGCTACCGCGACCGGCAGTTCTGAGCCTTCAGCCGCCGGGAGCCAGAAAGTGATCGCCGCCTACTGGTACCTCTATCCTGATCCAAACGATGACACCTATAGTCTGGTTATGTCGGCGCAGGACCAGATCCCGTGGAAAAAGATCAATCGCCTCTACATCGGGTTTGCAACGGTAAAGAATGGGGTGCTCACCGATCTGCCTGCCGGGACTTCAGCGGATGATGCCGCACAGAGAGCGAAGGTGCAGGGAAGGATCTGGGAGGTCGTTTCACTCTGCCGGCAAAACAACCCGGGTGCAGAGATCTTTATCACGTCGAACTTCGGAGGCGACCTTGACCACGAATACCTCGTGGCAGCGCAGGACCCGCAGAAGTTCGCGGACAGCGTCCTTGCCTACCTGAAGGCATATGATCTTGACGGGTATGACATGGACTGGGAAAGCGGGAAGATCGACGATTATGCACCGCAGCTGACCTCGCTTCTCTCGAACTGCCATGCCACGTTTGCGGCAGCAGGGAACAACCCGCAGGGCAGAACCTACCTGCTGACCCATACGGTCTGGCCCGGGGTCGAATCGGCACAGACCGTCGACGGACTCAAGGACAGCGTTGACCAGCTCAACCTGATGACCTACGGGACCGGGGACAAGTACGATCTCGTATCGTACGCTGATGCTTATGCCGCTGCCGGCTTCCCCTACGGAAAGATGATCGGTGGAGTCGAGAGTGAATCGGGATATTCCGATAACGCGGGGCCGGATACACAGGCATCTGTCGCGGCTAAATGCACCTATGTAAAAGAGCATAACCTGGCCGGCCTCTTCGAGTGGCGCATGGATAACGACATGCGGCCCGATAAAAGCCCGCCGACGTACCAAGTGACGGGATGGATGTCCGATTGCCTCGCCGGGTAATCCCTTGTAGGGGATGACGGACGAGGTGAGACGATCCTTATGTATACAACAGCACCAGCAAATGGACTGTTAAGCAAATCCAAAGATATATCGCCCATCAACAAGAGAAACGGAATTCATCCGCATTCCCCGGGAATATGGTGCCTGCCATGTATCGTGTCATGTACGTTGATGATGAACCGGATCTTCTCGATATTGCAAAAATATTTCTTGAACGTTCCAAAGAATTCTCTGTCGATACGAAAGATTCAGCGGAGATTGGCCTGAAAGACCTCAAACAACACCATTATGATGCAATCATATCCGATTACCAGATGCCGGGGATGGACGGTATCGCCTTTCTTAAAGAGGTTCGCGCATCCCAGGGGGATATCCCTTTTATCATCTTTACCGGGAGAGGGCGCGAAGAGATCATTATCGAGGCCCTGAATAACGGCGCTGATTTCTACCTCCAGAAAGGGGGGGAACCCGAAGCACTCTACATGGAACTCATGCATGTGATCCGCCGGACCATCCAGATGCGGCAGGCACAAGTATCCTTTGCAGAGCAGGAACAGCGTCTCCATGATCTCCAGAATGCCAGCGACCTAATCCAGAACGTAACACCCGACGGGCATTTCTTGTTTGTCAATAAAAAATGGCTGGATACCCTTGGCTATGAGGAACATGAGCTGGCAAATCTTACACTCTTTGATATCATCCACGAGGAAAGCCGGGAACACTGCAAGGTGCTGTTTCCCAGTATCATGGCCGGCGATAACTTAGGAATCATCGAAGCAATATTCAAAACCCGCACGGGAGAGAAAGTTTTTGTCGAAGGCCTGGTTACCTGCAAAATAACTGACGGGAAGCCGCAGTATTGCCGGGGGATCTTCAAGGATGTAACGGATCGCAAACAGATGGAGGCGGCGCTTGCCGAGAACCGCGATTACCTCGCCCAGATCTATTCATCGGTCCAGGGAGGAATTGTCCTCATCGATGCCGGAACGCATGAGATCATCGATCTCAACCCCGCGGCAGCGAGAATGATGGGTACGACCAGGGATCAGATCCTCCATAAAGTCTGCCACCAGTTCATCTGCCCGTCAGAAGACGGTAAATGCCCGATCACGGATCTGCACCAGGAGGTGGACAATACCGAACGTGTGCTCCTCGCCGCAGACGGAAAAAAGGTTGACATCATAAAATATGTTGTCCCGTTCAATTTTCACGGCAGGGCATGTCTGCTGGAGACCTTTCTCGACAACACGGAGCGGAAAAAAGCAGCGGACGATCTCCATGCTGCCTATGAGAGGGTCACCGCTGCCGAAGAAGAGCTCCGGCAGCACTATGATATGCTCAGCGCAAATGAGCGGGCGCTCCAAGAGAGTGAGGAGAAGTTCCGGACCATTTTCGAGAACAGCCCGTACCCGATTGCGATCAACAGCATCCCGGATGGTAAATTCGTCGAAGTCAACGCGGCCTTCCTCGCGAGCAGCGGGTATACAGAGTCTGAAGTGCTGGGAAAGACTCCCATCGATCTCGGCCTGCTCTCCCTTCTGGACTTTGGCAAGTTCACCTCACGCATGCTCCTCTCCGGCAGACTTGAGAATGTGCCTCTGGCCCTGAAAGGAAAAATGGGGATCGCAATCCATGTCCTGTTTTCTGTTATTCCGGTCACTATCAACGACCGGTCCGCCATCCTGACGGTGACCGCGGAAGTGACCAAACTCAAACGGGTCGAGGAGGAACTGCTTGAGAAGAACGAAGATCTCCATGCCGCCTACGAAGAACTGACGGCCACGGAGGAAGAGCTCCGGCAGAATTATGAGGCGCTCATCAAACAGGAACAGGCGCTCCGCGACAGCGAGGAAAAATACCGCCTCCTGACCGAAGTGACCAGGGACGTCATCTATATGGTGGATACGCAGGGCGTAATCACTCATATCAGCCCCCAGATCTCCCGGTACGGCTACACACCGGACGAGGCCATTTCCCGGCATTTTACCGAGTTCATTGCCGCAGAAGATCAGGCAAAGGTTGTGGAAGATTTCAAAAAGGCCCTGTCGACACGAGAGTCCACGGTTACCCAGTTAAGGATACACGATAAAACCGGGAACATTTTCTGGATGGAAGACAACGGCGCCCCCGTTCTTGATTCTTCCGGATCCGTTATTGCCGTCTCCGGTATTCTGCGTGACGTTACCGGCCGCAAGGAGGCGGAGGAGGCACTCCGGGAGAGCGAAAAGAAATACCGGAATATCATCGAGAACATACAGGATGTGGTGTACCGGACAGACCGGGACGGCAAACTTATCATGTTCAGCCCCCATGGCGTAAAACTTGCCGGGTATAATTCTGAAGAGGAGATGATCGGCCTCGATGTCGCGCTCGATACCTATAAAAACCCCGAAGAACGCGAGCGTTTCCTGGCTGCGATGAAAGAAAAAGGTTTTGTCGAGAATTATCCCCTCCTGCTGAAAACCCGCACCGGGAACACCCGTATCGTGACTGCCAGCAGCCACTTCTATTACGATGACCAAGGAAACGTACTGGGTATCGAGGGAATCCTTCACGATATTACAGAGCTCAGGAAAAAGGAGCAAGATCTGTGTGCCAGCGAGGAGAAGTTCCGGGTACTTGTCGAACACTCGCTCGACGGTATCCTGATCACAGACTTTACGGGAACACTCCTCTTTGCAAACCAGGCTGCGGGCCGCATGGTCGATGCTGCGGATTATGAAGCTCTGATAGGGAAAAAGAACGTGCTGGAGTTTGTTGCCCCGGAATCCCGGGTACCTGTACTTCAGGATTTCAGCAAAGTCGCGCAGGGAACCGATGCGTATCTCGTCCACTATAAACTCATCACTGAGGCGGGCCGGGAGATCTGGGTCGAGTGCATCGGGAAGAAGATCCCGTTTGGCGGATCTACTGCAATGCTTGTCTCCATGCGGGATATCACGGAGCGCAAGGCTGCGGAGATCGAACGGGCCAGAATTGAGCATACGCTTCAGGAAAGCGAGGAGAAATTCCGGACGCTCGTCGAGCATTCCCTGGACGGTATCCTGATCCTTGACATGACCGGAAAGATCCTGTTCAGCAACAGGGCAGTAGCAGAGATGGTCGAAGCAAAGGTTAATCCTGATCGGACCTACGTGACAAACGCACTGGAGTACGTCGCCCCGGAATCGAGAGCCGGTGTGCTCCATGACCTCAGCCAGGTTGCGCAGGGGATTGATTGCTACCCGGTAAATTACCAGGCCATCACTGCGAACGGGCGGCGGATATGGATTGAAGGTATCGGAAAACGGATTCTCTTCCAGAATTCTCCGGCTATCCTCGTCTCCCTCCGGGATATCACCCCCCGGAAACGCATGGAGGAGGCGATCCTCCGGACAAACAAGCAGCTGACCCTGCTCTCCAGCATTACCCGACATGATGTCCTCAACAAGATCGCAGTGATTCAGGGTCACATTGCGATTGCGCGGAAGCATGGGGATCAGCAGGACTACCCTGCACTTCTCGATAAGATCGAGTCCGTAACAGACATAATCAAATCGCAGGTCGAGTTCACCCGGGTTTACCAGACTCTCGGGACAAAGGAGCCGGAATGGCAAAAGCCCGGGAAGATCCTCGCTTCTGTACCCCAAACCGATGCCGTAACCATTCGAAGCGAACTCGGAGATCTTGAGGTCTTTGCGGATCTGATGCTCGAAAAAGTATTCCAGAACCTGATTGACAACTCGCTCCGGCATGGCGGGAAGGTATCGGAGATCCGGGTACAATCCCGCACGGGCACTGACGGTCTTACCATCATATTTGAAGATAACGGCATCGGTATTCCGGCTGATGAGAAAGAGAAGATCTTCGAGCGGGGGTATGGGAAGAACACCGGCCTCGGGCTGTTCCTTGCCCGGGAGATCCTCGGCATCACCGACATCACGATACGGGAGACCGGAGAGGCAGGGAAAGGGGCACGTTTTGAGATCCTCGTGCCGGAGAATGCATTTCGGGTTTCAGGTACGTAACTGGAAGACCCAATCGCGAGATAGATGGGGGCAGATACCCTTCATTCGTATCCCGCTCCCCGAAATTTACCTAACCACCTGAAAACAATGAGTAAGGATTACCCCGGATACCAGGATCTAAGCATCAGCTCCCTCACTCCCCGGCATGGCACACCTGCACGTAAATCTCCCCGAAGAACTCCTCCTGCCGCAGGCTGCACCGGCCGTCCAGCGCTAAGAAGAGCAGGGGGATATAGACATCCGGGAGACCCCACCCAAGGTCCCTGCAGAGCTCGGCGAGCGTGATCTCGGTATCCGGGTCGGCGTTTGCCAGGCACTCCTCGATAATCTGCCGGGCCGCGTCCTGGTACCCCTCCTCGTGGGCGATACCCACGACATCGTCGGCTTCGATCAGGAAATCCTCGGTCGGGGGAAGCCGGCGGCGCCTCCGCTCCTCTTTCTCGAGGTTCTTGAGCTCGATGATCAGCTCGAAGAGGGTGACCGGGCTCTTTCGGAGACTCTTCCTGTCGAGCCGGCGCTGGATCTCCCGCTCCAGCCGTTCGATGGGGCCGAACCGGCCCTCGTCTTCGAAGTCGAGATCGTCCGCGAGATCGAAGTCCTCTCCTGTATCGCCTTCACTGCCGTCCTCCCCGGATACGAGGTCCAGCTGCTCGGACTTCATCCTGAGGAGCGTGGCCGCGTAAAAGAGCGTACGCCCCGAGATCTGGAGGTTGAGCTGCCGGCACCGCTCGAGCTCGGAGAGGAACCGGTCGGTCACCTCGATGATATTAATATTCCACGGGTCGATCTCGCCCCGCTCTGCAAGGCCGACGAGGATCTCGACCGGGTCCTCGACGATCTCAGGCTCCCGGGTACCGGGATCATCCCCTGCTTTAGGGGAGTCTTCAGGGCCAGCGGCATCAGGACCACCGGCGGGCCCGGGCGAGCGGGTATTTCCGGTTCCGGGCTGCTCCCCGGCGGGGGATGTGGTCGGGGCGTTCTCACCAGTTCTGCCTGCCTTTGCACCCGGATCTACCCGGCGCTTCCCGTTTTTGCCCGGTTCAGCCATTGACCTTTACTCCGGTAACAAGCGTGCTCTTGTCCGGCCGGCTCGTCACGCCCATGATCCGTTGCGCCGCTTCGATCATCGGTTTGCGCAGCGAGACGATGACAAACTGAGACGAGGGGGCGAGATCTTTTATCATCGCCGCGATCCGTTCCACGTTCGCGCCGTCAAGCGACATGTCCACCTCGTCGAACGCGTAGAAGGGCGCCGGGATGTAGTGTTGGATGGAGAAGATAAAAGCAAGCGTGGTCAGCGATTTCTCCCCGCCTGAGAGGGAGGAAAGAAGGTGGACTTTCTTGTCCCGGGGCTTGACCGCAAACGTGAGCCCGCCGGTAAAGGGTTCCTCCTCGTTTTCGAGCACCAGGTTCCCGCTCCCGCTGGTGAGCCGGGCGAAGATCTCCCGGAAGTTGGCATCGATCGCCTTGAATGCGGTCATGAACGCCTCGAACTTCATCTGCTCGTACTTCTCGATGCGTTCGATCAGGTTCGCACGTTCCTTGGAGAGCGTGTCTTTCCGTTCCGTCCGTTCCTCGACCTGCCGCTGGATCTTCTCGTACTCCTCGATCGCGAGCATATTGACGGCGCCGATCTTGTGAAGCGCGAGTTCAGCATCGGCGATCTTCCCTTCGATCTCAGAGAGGGAAAGATCGGTCTTGACTTCGCCAACAATGGCCACAAGAGCGGTTATCTCGTTCACGAGCGCCTGTGCCCGTTCCTCGAGAGCGGTCAGCTGGATCGTGAACCGTTCCTTATCGGCATCGAACTTCATCAGTTTCAATTCCGAAGCATGGATGTTCCCGGACACGTCGGCACGTTTTTTCCGCAGCTCTTCAAGTTCCCCGGAAAACTCCTTCTGCTTTTCTTCGAGTTCGGCAATCACCGCCTTGTGGGCAGCGATCTGCTCGTTGGACCCGGAGATTTCCGAATCGATCTGCCGGTTGCGCTCGTCCAGCCGGGCGCGTTCCTCACCCAGTTCCCCAATCCGGGCGGTGAAATGCTGGCGTTCGCGGGAAGCGTCGTTCATGTCCGCCTCCTTGTTGCGCAGGCGTCGTTCAGACTCTTCGATCTCCTTCTTCTTCTTCTCCATCTGATCGGTGAGCGCCGGGATGTTGGTATCGTCCAGCTTCTTTTTTATCCCGTCGATCTTTGCCGTGATCGCGTTGATCGCTTCCGTGACCTTGTCCAGTTCCTCTTCGAGTGCGGACAGTTCTGCCGCACTGTTGCCGGTCTCCTCTTTCTGCCGGGCGACTGCTGCCTCGATCGTCTGCTTCTCGACCGTGATCGCCTCGAACCGCCGGTTGAATTCCTCGGTCAGCACCCCGGCCCGGACTAGGTTCTGGTCGATCTCGTTCCTCAACGCCCGTTTGGTATCGACCTCTTCGGTCATGCGTTTGACACCCGCTTCAAGCGTGGCAGCCTCTCCCGCAAGTTCAGCAAGGTGCGACCGTATCCGTACGAGCTCGTCATCTACGGCGGCACCGAACCCCCGAACAGGTTTCTTCGCCGAGCCACCGGTCATCGCCCCGCTCTTTTCCAGCAGTTCGCCTTCGAGCGTGACCATCCGGTACTTCCCGATCAGTTTCCGTGCCCGGGCGAGCGTATCGACGACGACGGTCGCCCCGAGCGCCACGGCAAACGCCCGGTCGTACACCGGATCATACTCGAGGAGGTTAACCGCGTAATCGATGACGCCGGGTTCTTTGATGGGCGGGAGCGTGGGCGGCCTGAGTTTATTGAGCGGGAGAAACGTCACTCTGCCCAGCCGCTCGTCCTTCAAGTACCGGATCGCATCGGCGGCGGTCTGGTCGGTGTCGCAGATCACAAACTGCAGCTTGTTTCCCGCAGCGACATTGAGCGCCATCGTGTATTCTTGGGGCGCCTTGCCCTGGTCTGCAATCGTACCGTGGACGCCATCCATGGCCTTGACCGCCTCGATGGCCTTTCCCCCGGACTCGCCCCGGGCCTGCTGGGCGGCTTCGAGATGGATCGCGTCCTGCTCGGCATCCTTCATCTCCCCGCGCAGACGTTCGAGGGATGACCGCTGGGCAAAGAGGCCGCTTTCCAGTTCCGAGAGGTTACGGTCGAGCTCCTGTTTCTGACCGACGAGCGTTGCAACCGTCTTTTCGTTCTCCGCAAGCTGCTCCTCTTTTGCCGCATACTCGTCGTCAAGCTGCTTCTGGAGTGCCACGAGGCGTTCGAGCTCGCTGGTCCGCATCCGGCTCTTCTCAATGAGCATGTCCTGCCGGTGGAGGATCGCGGATCGCTCGCCCTTCTTTGCCTCTGCCTCTTCCATCAGGGCAAAGAGCTTCTGCCGGGACTCCTCCGTATCGGAGGAATACTGCCGGATCTCGGTCTCGACCTTCTCCAGCTGCGCCTTTGCGGTCGCCACCTCCATTGCGATGTTCGTGCGGTCGATGGTGAGCGTGCGGATCTGGTTGGAGAGCTCGGCCACCCGCGCCTCAGCCCTTTTGGTGTCCGCAAAGACCCGGTTGATCGCTTCTAGGTTTGCTTCCTTGTCCTTCCTGAGCCGGGCAATGGTCTGCTCCGCGAGCTTGATCCCACTCTTTACTTCTTCGAGATCCGCGATCAGTTTCAGGTAGTCAGGCCCGCTTTTTTTGTTGATGAGCTCGTCGACATCCCTGAGATCGGCCTTGAGATAGGAGAGCTCGTTCTCCTCGAGGCCCCGGTCTGCCTCAATCCGGGAGATCTTTATCTTCTGCTCTTCAGCGGACGCGAGCAGCGTGGCCCGTTCCTTCTCCTTGACATGGAGCTGGGCGGCCGACCGGCACCCTTGGTAGAAACTGAGCTCTTTCTGCCACTTCTGGTATTCGAGTGCATGTTCGCGCTCTTTTTTCAGCTCGTTTGCCCGTTTGGAAAGTTCGATGAGCAGGAGTTCCTCGCGCTCGATCCGCTCCCGCACCACGTCAAGCTCGGAGAGTGACTGCTGTTTTTTGGTATCAAACTCGGAGACCCCGGCGATCTCGTCAATGATCTTCCTGCGCTCGTTGTCGCTCATCTCCATGATCCGGGTCACGTCGCCCTGCATCACGACATTGTAACCGTGCGGGATGATGCCGAACTTTGAAAGGTGGTCCACAATGTCGCTCTGCTTGCAGAGCCGGTCGTTTAAGTAGTTGTAGCTGTAATAGCCGTTTCCCGTCCTTTTTATCCGGCGGCGGATCTTTGTCCCGTCGGAAAATTCGATGGCGACCTCGGCGGTGTTCTTCCCGGAGTTGAGATTGATAAGATCGGTGAGCTTCTCGGCACGCAGGTTGCGGGAACTCGACAGTGCGAGGACAAAAAGGACTGAGTCGATGATATTGCTCTTCCCGGAGCCGTTCGGGCCCGATATAACGGTGAAACCCTCTAAAAAGGGAATTTTTGTCTTTTTTGAAAAAGACTTGAAATTATCTATCTCCAGCTCTGTGATGTGCAAAGATCCGGCTCCTCGACGTCCTTACTTCTTTGCTGCATCGGACTTGTCTTCTTCCACGGCGTAGATCAGATCGCTCTGCTTGGGCTTGACCGAGGTTCCCTTTTTGTTCCTGCCATAGCCTGCCGATGCGACGATGTAGTTCTTTTCCCCGCGCCGGGGCTCAAGCTTCATCGTCCCGTCGGTCTGCATGATCATGTCCATCGCGGGCTCTGCCGGGGCCTCCGGTTCGGCATCCGCGGCCCGGGAACCTTTCCTTATGACAACCGTGCTCCCACCCTGCTGCGGGGCCGCGCCACCGGCGACAGCGCCAGGCACCTGCGAGCCTTGGACGATCGGCTGCATGCGTTTGAGTTCCTGGCGGCTTCGCTCCTCGGTCTGCTTGGACATCTTCATCGCAATGGACTTGAGGTCGAGAAGTTCCTGCGTGAGCCCCTTGACCAGAGCTTCCATCTCGTTGACCTTCTTTTCGAGCGCTGCAACGCGATCTTCGCCTGCACCGCTTCCTGAACTTTCCATCATTTTGATCATTTTCTCCTTTTCATCGAGTTCGAACTCTAAATACCTGATCTTTGCATCCGGTTGCACCATGCCATACCTGTGTACCTTGTGATATATACAGGTGCGGCGCACTCCTTATTAATAATAGTAGTGATCTGCAGATGAGAAAAAAAGGTTTGTGCTTCTTTTTCCCCCAAAAACAGGGTACAGACCCCCGGAAAACCCTCCATCCTGGCTCCACGCACCTTCTCTGGCAGGTATGCGGCACGCAAAAATCTGGTTTTTATGACGGTAATGCCTCCCGGTTCCCCCATCCCTGCGCTCCTGCTTAAGAAAAGGTATTACCTGATCCAAACGAACGTGTATTCATATGTCGTATCTTTCCCAAACTGATCCAGAAATAGCAGATATCATTGAGAAGGAACGGCTCCGCCAGACAAACGGGCTCGAACTGATCGCGTCCGAGAATCTTGTCAGCCGTGCGGTGCTCGAAGCTATGGGGTCTATCATGACCAACAAGTACGCCGAGGGCTACCCGGGAAAACGGTACTATGGCGGCTGCGAGTTCCATGATATGGCTGAGAACCTTGCCCGCGACCGGTTGAAGAAACTCTTCGGCGCCGAGCATGCAAACGTCCAGCCCCACTCGGGCACCCAGGCAAACATGGCGGTTTATTTTGCGTACATGAAACTGGGAGAGAAGATCCTGAGCATGAAGCTCAACCAGGGGGGTCACCTCTCGCACGGATCCCCGGTCAGCTTCACCGGCAAGTTCTACCAGATCGCCCAGTATGGCGTCGACCCCAAAACTGAAACCCTTGATTACGGTGTGGTCGGTGAGATGGCAAAGAAGGAGAGGCCCCAGATCATCGTCTGCGGTGCGTCCGCTTACCCCCGCACGATCGACTTCAAGGCATTCCAGGAGATCGCAGATGACGTCGGTGCCTACTGTATGGCCGATATCGCCCACATCGCCGGGCTTGTTGCAACCGGTATCCACCCGACATCTGTTGGCGTAACAAACTTCACCACCACCACCACCCACAAGACCCTCCGCGGACCACGCGGTGGCGCGATCATGTGCAACAGCGAGTTTGCACAGGCGATCGATAAGGCGGTCTTCCCGGGCATGCAGGGCGGCCCCCTGATGCACACGATCACGGCCAAGGCGGTCTGTTTCAAGGAGGCTCTCCAGCCCTCGTTCAAAGAATATAACAAGCAGGTCGTGAAAAACGCGAAGGTGCTCGCAGAGACCTTAATGAACAATGGCCTCCGGCTCGTCTCGGGCGGCACGGACAACCACCTGATGCTCATCGATCTCACCAACCAGCACCTGACCGGCCTTGAAGCGGAAGTGGCACTGGGCAAGGCCGCTATCACGGTCAACAAGAACACGATCCCGAATGAGACCAAGAGCCCGTTTGTGACAAGCGGTCTCCGGGTCGGCACTCCGGCCGTGACTTCGCGTGGCATGAAAGAGGCCGAGATGCGCAGGATCGGGAACTGGATCGCTGCCGTGGTAAAGGACATCAAGAATGAAACACTGATCCAGAGGGTCAACCGGGAAGTCACCGAGATGGCGCAAAAGTTCCCGATTTACCCGACAGTATAATTTAAATCCCATTTTTGGGAGTACAGCAATGGGCATCATCCTTGACGGGAAAGCGGTATCGGAAAAACGGCTCGAACTCCTCAAGGAGGCCATCGGCGAATCGGGGCTGTACCCCCGGCTTGCCACCGTGATCGCAGGGAGCGACCCCGCCTCGCAGATGTACGTCAGGATGAAGCACCGGGCCTGCGAGCGGGTGGGTATCGGGTCGGTTGGGATCGAGGTCCCGGGCGACACCACCACACAGAAAGTGCTGGAGACCATAACCCGGCTCAATGAGGACCCGGAGATCAACGGTATCCTTGTCCAGCTCCCGCTCCCCAAACAGATCGATACCGACAGAGTCATCTCCTCATTGAGGATCGAGAAAGATGTGGACGGGTTCCACCCGACCAGCCTTGGCCTCCTGATGAGCGGGAAACCCCGGTTTGCTCCCTGCACGCCCAAAGGGATCATGACCCTGCTTGAAGAGTACAAAATTCCCGTTGCCGGTGCCCGCGCCGTGGTCGCCGGCCGGAGCATCGATGTCGGGCGCCCGATGGCGGCACTCCTCACCAATGCCGATGCAACCGTAACCATCTGCCATAGCAAAACCCGGGATCTTCCCACAGAACTCATGCAGGCAGATATCCTTGTCTCCGCAATAGGAAAGGCGCACTTTATCACGCCGGAGATGGTCAGACCCGGCGCAGTCGTTATCGATGTCGGCATCAACCAGCTGGACGGGAAACTGGTCGGCGATGTGGACTTTGCCGCGGTAAAAGATATTGCCTCAGCGATCACCCCGGTCCCCGGAGGAGTCGGACCCATGACCATTGCGACGCTCATGGAGAACACCTTTACTGCGGCATCGAGGGCAAAATGAAGATCTGCCGGGTGAACAAGCTGGACATTGGTGGAGACGCCCCGCCAAGGCTGATGGGCGTCATCAACTGCAGCGGCGAGTCGTTTTATGCGAACTCGTACATCCCCCTTGAAGAGGTACATGCCACCGCAGTGGCAATGATCGAGCAGGGCGCCGACATGATCGATATCGGTGCACGGAGCACGGCACCGAACACTCAGGCAATCAGCGGGAAAACAGAGGCAGAACGGATCGATGCCGCCCTTAAGGAACTGGACGGGAGCGGCATCACCCTCTCGGTTGATACCATGCACCCGGGCGTACTCGATGTCTGCCTGAAACATGACATCCATGCGGCAAACGACATCAGTGGTTTTGTCTCCCCTGCCTATGCAAAAAAGGTCGCGGACGCCGGCCTTCCCGCATTTGTGATGGCCGCAAACCAGCAGCCGGGAGACCCGGTGGGGATCGAGGCGACCCTCATCTCTCTTGAGGGTGTCATGAAGCGATGCGAGGCGGCCGGTGTGAACAATTATGTACTCGACCCTGGCATCGGCATCTGGACGCCGCATCGTTCGATTGGGGATGACTGGGAACTCTGTCGGCACTTCGACGAGTTCTTGCGCTTTGACCGCCCGGTGCTCGCCGCGGTATCAAGGAAGACCTTTATCGGGATGCTCCTTGACCGCGAACCGGAGGATCGGCTGCCAGGTACCCTCGCCGTCACCATAAAGCTCCTCGAAAAGGGCGCATCGATCGTCCGGGTGCACGATGTGGGAGCCACCCGGGACGTGATGAAGGTGTACGAGCACATGGTGAAGGGCACATGAATGCTTCGTTTACCGTAATTGGCCTCTCCACCGGCATCATCAGGCCCCACGATCCTTTTACCGACAGGATTGTTGCGGCAGCAGACGCGGCATGCGGGGGTTTTGCGGACGGGGACATCCTCGTCCTTGCCGAGACCGCGGTCGCAACCGCCGAGGGAAACGTGGTCCTGCTCGATTCCGTAACTCCGTCACCGCAGGCACAGAAACTGGCAGACAAATACCACATGGATTCCCGGACGGTCGAGGTCGTCCTTGCCGAGAGCGACTCGGTGGTCGGCGGCATACCCGGTTTTCTGCTCTGCATGAAACACGGCACTCTGCTCCCGAATGCGGGCGTGGACGCCTCCAACGCCCCACCGGGCTGCATCGTGCCCCTGCCGGCTGATCCCGATGCAAGTGCAGTGCGCATCCGGGACGCGATTTCCCAAAAGTGCCATGTGCGGATTGGGGTGATCGTCGCCGACAGCCGCACCCACGCGATGCGTCTCGGGTGTTCCGGGGTGGCCATCGGGTGTGCCGGCGTCCCTTCGGTCATTGACGACCGGGGACGGAGCGACTTGTTCGGCCGCAAACTGGAGGTGACCAAACGGGCAATAGCGGACAACATCGCATCGGCCGCCGAACTCGTGATGGGTGAGGCAGATGAATGCATGCCTGCGGCCATCATCCGGGGCCTCGGGATGCCGATCGGGGATAATATCGGTGTGGATACCATTGATGCGGACGAGTGCCTCTTCATGGGCGTGTTCCGGAAGAGCCGGACGTAACTGCGGAGCAATTTCTCATATATAGCTCTCATTCTGCTCCTTTGCCACGGTTATAGGTTGGCAAGGGCAGAGGTCAGCTGGCTCACACTATTTTATTACTATGTCTGATCTGACATCACCGTAGAGGTGAAGTTATATGCGCAGTCAAGGTCGGCAAACTCGGAGAAGGAGAATGTTTCGGTCATTTTTTGCCGGGGCGTCATTGACGGGATATCAAAGGTTGTCGACTGGGAGTGACAGAACGCAGTGACCGGCATTAAGGTGACATGAACCTCGATATTTTCAAACGTCCTGTTGGTGGGGTTCTCAAGCCGGAAATCGGCAGTATAGAAATCGACCGAACCGACATTAACCGGGATAAAAGAGTCCAGATCATCACTCGCGACCGTGATCGCAGTATTCGGAGCCCGGGATGAGAGACAGCCGGCACCAAACACACACACAAACAACACCAGCACGATCCAGAAGTACCATCTCATACCGTTCGTCACCCGCTTTCCCTAGTTTAACGTTCCGCTGAAATATGTACCCGCACATAGAGAAAAATCAGACGGTTCCTGCGATTTCAGGTGCCATCGCAGGATACTACTCAACGATGGGGAAAGTGAAGATACCTGCACTCCATGTGCGTTGTGCGATGAGAAGAGGGGGTCGGTGGTATCTTTTCTTTCGTGTACTGGTGCCGGGGCACCCGGGGCAGGGCGACAGGCATAACGCCCCGCACACCAAAAAAAGATCGGGAAAAACCGTGAAAACCCCCCTTCGTTTCCGGACAGAACGGCTCGACCTTGTCCCGGCAACCATGGAAATACTGGAGAGCGACCTCCATGACGATACAACGCTTGCCCGGTTGCTGGGAGCCAAGATTCCTGATGCATGGCCACCCTATGAAATGAACGAAGAGTTACTCACCGAGTTCATCCGGATGGCGTCTGAAAATACCGATCCGTTCTTTTCTAGCTGGTACTGGGTGTTGGATACAGCAGACATGGGCGGGCGCATCCTTATTGGGAGCGGCGGGATCGCCTCGGCATTCAACGCGCCGGACACAGTCCTGATTGGGTACGCGGTGCTGGACGAGTACCAAGGGCAGGGTTATGCGACTGAAGCGGTCCGGTACCTGATCCCAGGGATATTTGCAGACAGGCGCATAGAACGGATTGTGGCAACGACCTACCCGGAACTCGGCGCATCCATCCGGGTCCTTGAGAAGAACGGATTTATCTGCACCGGTACAACCCTCCCCGGCCAGGGTCTGGAAGAGAGGACAATCGGATACGTGCTGGAGAAACAACGGTGACCGGTTGTTTCATCTGGTGCGTGAACAATTCTGTTAGGAAGAACCATGGGAACACCTGCGCCCGAATTACAAAAAGACCCGGACAAGCCTTTTCTCACCGATCCGCCGTTTTATCTTGAGGCGTTCGAACAGTCCTACCGGTACATCATTGATGAATACGAAGTGCAACCAAAGGACATTGCGATCTTCATCCCCTGTGCCATCCGGAAACCCTACAGTACAAGTCCGAGCCACCAGCTTATCCGGATGATCATCTCGCAGGTGTTCGATGAGTCCCGGTACCATATCGTCATCTTCGGCACCTGCGGAATCATTCCCGCCGAGCTCGAGACAATGTATCCCTATGCGCACTACAAGTACATGCTCGGGAAATGCCACGATGACAAGGTGAAGGAGGATTTTCTCACCATCGAGACCGACCGGGTAGCAGGGTACCTGGAGAAGACCCGTTACGTGTACAAATACCGGATCACATACTGCATCGGCCTCTTCCGCGAAGCCCTGATCCGAGGCTCGGAGAAGTCAGGAGTGAAGATCGATCTCCTGCTTCCCACAAAGGACAGGATCAACCGGGTGATCGAGGAAGAGGAGTGCCGGTTCCAGGAGGGGAGCCTCTCGATGGACGAGTACCTGGGCGAGTTCTGCGACGAGCTGATCCGGTTCCGGAATGCACATCCCGGCATTAGGAAAGACGCGTAGGCGGGTTTTAAGGGATCAGGCTATCCCAAAACTCGTTTTCCGGCCCGACCGGTGTTCCCACTGCACAACCACACCCTGCCCCTGAAGCGGTGGGATTAGACCATCATACTATACACTAGGACCACCAATATCTAGTACACAAACGGTTTTGGGCATACATACGATCGCGCCCGTTGGGATCAAGCGTAACGACGATCCATCACCTCCCCTGCGAAACCATTTTTGTAGTATCGAACGATTAAAAACATGAGACCGGTATCTTCCGCTCTGGTCTACCAGTATATCAAAGAATGAAACAATGGCTAAGCAATCCTTAAAATCGGTGATTATGGGAACACGCTCCGGGTACGTTATCCGGTGGACCTGTCCCGACTGTTATTCGGAAAATGTGATTATCAACAGAACCCCGGCGGAGTTTTTCAAGGCATCCCGGGATTCCTCATGCCGGCACTGCAGGACACGTTCAACCATTTCAACGCCCTGCTTTCATAATTAACCGGCATTTCCTTTTGTTTTGCTTTCTTTGAATGCAGAACCGGGTAAACCCCCAATGAGGTATTTATTATGTTTTCGCGCCCCACCTTACCAAGGGGACGAAGACTTAGCCGGGATCCCGATCGCTGCCAGAAAGGGGTTAAAAACACTTCCCTCATGACGGCAATGATTTT
>Ga0187874_10001457_pt1 | contig 21413 bp, 30 predicted proteins | sample June2016WEW_16_1_3_FD_132993 | JGI IMG/M metagenome (GOLD analysis project Ga0187874, IMG submission 132993) | Peatland microbial communities from SPRUCE experiment site at the Marcell Experimental Forest, Minnesota, USA - June2016WEW_16_150 | ecosystem: Environmental > Terrestrial > Soil >... | reverse complement strand
TCGTAGACAAGCGGCATGCTCTCGTACCCGATGGAAAACATCCGCTCAAACTGCAGGCGGGCCGCGTGCATGATCAGCTGACGGTTGGCCCAGGCATAGTTCGCGGCGGCCGCCATAGCACCAAAATATGCTTTTCCTTCAGGAGACTGGATCGGGGCACAGGCAAGTTGGCGATCCGGGAGCGTGATGTGATATTTTTTTGTCGCTGTTTCAAGGGTCTTGAGATGATCGGTGCAGACCTGATGACCGAGCCCCCGCGAACCGCAGTGGATCATACAGCAGATCTGCCCTTTGAGAAGACCGAACGCTTTTGCCGCGGTTTCATCGTAAATCTCGCTGACAACCTGGATCTCAAGGAAGTGGTTTCCCGACCCGAGCGTCCCCCCCTGCGGGATTCCCCGGGCCCGGGCCTTGGCTGAAACCGCACGGATGTCAGCCTGCTTCATACAGCCACCCTCTTCACACCGGGCAAGATCCCGTTCAACCCCGTATCCGGCCTCCACCGCCCAGCGTGCCCCCTTTTCCATCACAGCTGTGAGTGCGGCCGGAGAAACTTTCAGGGAGCTCTTTGCGCCGACACCGGTCGGCACGGCTTGGTACAGGGACTCTATGAAATCGCGGGGCTTTTTGATGTCCCCCTTTGTGAGCGGCGTTGTAAAGAGCCGGACCCCGCAGTTGATGTCAAACCCGACACCGCCCGGGGAGATAACACCCTCATCAAGGGAAAACGCCGCGACGCCGCCGATGGGAAACCCGTAGCCCCAGTGAATGTCCGGCATGCCAAGCGAATACCGGACGATCCCTGGCAGGGTGGCAACGTTTGCCAGCTGCTGAACAGCACCCGGTTCGAGCACTGCCGCAAGTGCATCCGAAAGGAAAAACCTCCCAGGCACCCTCATACCGGGCACATACCCGACCGGGATCTCCCATTCGTCAGTACCGGCCCGTGTCACACCGTCAAGCATTCCCTCATCCCGTTATACATCAAATAAGATGTCCAGCATATATCCTTTGGCGTCTTTTCTAATGGACATGCCCGAATATGAGATCCCCTTTACCTCCGTTCCCTTATTATGCCGCACTGGATCGAACGGTTCGCCGTCAAGAACCGCATGGAGGTGCATCTCGTCGAGGTATACGTCTGCCTGCCGGAAGACAAGCCCCTCCACTTCGGTGACATACAGCACCTCCGAGAGAAAATCACAGAGAAGCGATTCCAGGTCCCGCGCGCCGATATCGATCGATCGTGTCGTCCCGCCTTGCCGGTCTCCTCCGTACATCACCTGCATCAGCGCACTGAATGCCTCGGAAAACAGGGCATCCGTCGTGGGGGCACAGGCCCGAATCTTCACATCTGCGGTATGGGACAGCTCTTCGTAACTCATATCTGCCCGTGCCCTTCCGGCTCCTCTTCATAGAAAGGAATCATGTCGGTCCGTATTTCATCGAGAAAACGTGCCTGGTGGATCGAGATATAGATAATATGGCGGGCAGCCTGGAGCAGAATATCACTTTTTTTCGGAGCCTTTATGCGTACCGGGAGAAGAATCGGGCCTCCGCAGGAAGTACAGATCCGGAAATCACAATCTCTCTTCTCGATATAGTCCATGACATCAGGCGCAATAGTAATCCGGGAAACACCAGATGAATCAGAAGGATGACCAGGCATTATGCCAGTAGTATTGTAAGGGGGAATTAAAAAACGGTTATGGTTAAAATGAGGACCCGGAGGTTCACGCACCTACGAGCCGGACAACCATGGAGGTATACTTTTCTTTGAGCTCATAGGTCGTGACTCCCCCCGCACTCCGGCTGACTTTCAGGATACCGATGCGGGAGGCAATAATGCCGACCATCGATGCGATCGTGTGGAATGAAACCGAGAATTGTTCCTTAAGTCCGGCAAGAATGTCTGCAATGGTCGTCTGCCTTATCCGAAGAAGGAACCGGAGCACCTCACGGCGGATGCCGGTCTTATCACGTGAGAGATATGACCTGAGCCTGGACTCAATCACCTGTTCGATCTCAAACTGAGATCTCATGTGGTAGTGTCACGGTTTTCTGCATATATAATTTTTGCTTTTTCCCGTTTTAAAAACCCCGTTCGGAAATCCCGCTATTCTGGCATGGTACAGGGATATTCTGCGAAATTAATCCAAGTGCCTGGACCTGTACCGGGGCAAAAGGGAGTACGGACATCCCCCGTCATCTGGTAATTATTTAATCGTGAATGAACAGATGAATATGCTATGGGATTATTCAGTTATACTATCGAAAAATATTCACCAAAACAACTGGTGATAATCCCGATGGTGCTGCTGGCCATATCGCTGGTGGTGCTTGCGTTTGTTACAGTAACGGTCGGGATGCCGGTCAAGCCGGGAATAGACTTCTCCGGTGGGACTGCCGTAACGGTGATCACGCCGGACACCTCAGATCAGATCCAGACCATCTTTGCCGGTTATCCGCTGGTGAGTATCAATGAAGGGTTGAACAACGGGAAGTTCATCACATTCGCAACGATGAGCGATGCGCAGTACCAGAGTCTGACCGCACTGGTCGCGATCAAATACCCTGATGCACAGATTAACCAGATCGGTGAATCCTTTGGTAAAAGTCTGCAGGATCAGGCGTTTATTGCCCTCATTATTGCCTTTATCGGTATGGCAATCGTTGTCTTTGTCTCATTCAGGACATTTGTTCCCTCCTGCGCAGTCATCCTCTCGGCATTTGCTGACATGGCAATGACTGCCGCCATGATGAACATCGTCGGCATTCAGCTCTCGCTCGGGACCACCGCGGCACTGCTCATGCTGATCGGTTATTCCGTGGACAGCGATATCCTGCTCACCACACGGGTGCTCAAACGTCAGGGAAAACTCAATGACAAGCTGAACGGGGCATTCCGTACCGGTATCATTATGACCTCCACGACCATCGCGGCGGTTGTGGTGCTGCTCATTGTATCCTGGGCCGGGCAGGTCGTGGTAATAGAAGAGATCTCAGCGGTCCTTTTGATGGGGCTCATCTTTGATATCCTCAACACCTGGCTCACGAACGTCGGCATACTGAAATGGTACGTCCTCAAGGGAGGCGGGAAATGAAACAGGAGAGGATAAAGGACCTCTTCAGGGACTGGCGGGTACTCACGCTGATTATTCTCCTGGTCCTCTCGGTCATCGCTATCTACCCGCATTACGATAACAAGGGCAACCTGACCACAAACCTTCAGTACGGCCTCGATTTCCAGCAGGGATCCTGGCTCCAGCTTGAGTTCAAGGCTGAAGTGGTCGGGTACACGACGACAGAGCCGGTCGATACGTTTGTCACCAACCTCTCCAAGAGCCTCGATACCGATGTTGTACAGGTCGATGCCAACCATCTCGAGATCCGGAAATCCTACACGCAGGCGGAGCTCGAACCCTACTTTGAAGCCGAAAGTGGGACCGTAGTCTCGTACCAGCCCGGTATATCAGCGACCACGGCAGACTTGGTAAAGCAGATCCTTGAAGAGAAGATCAACTCGATGGGCACGAAGGACGCAAAAGTCAACACCCTTACCGGCATGAACAATGTTGCCCGGTACGTGCGCGTGGAGATGGCCGGCGTCGATATGAACCAGGCCCAGCAGATCATCGGGAAGCAGGGCAAATTCGAGATCCGTATCCAGACGACTGGTAACTCAACCGAGCACGTCCTCTACGGGGATTCCATAACGAGCGTCCAGGTACCCAGTCAGTCACCGGCCGGCAGCGGGAACTGGGGCGTCGGGTTCACCTTAAGTGAGGACGGGGCTTCCACGTTCCAGAATGCAGCCATCAATTACGGCGCAACCACCGATCCGAGCAACCATAAACTCGCCATGCTTCTCGATAACCAGACGGTGTACTCGGCTCCGCTGTCCCAGGAACTGGCAGGATCGCTCCAGAGCGCACCCATCCGTGAGCTGTTTGCCTCCACGGGCAGCGGGACGAACGGCATGCAGGAGGCAACAAATCTCGAGATCCAGCTCCGGGCGGGTGCGCTGCCGGTTGACGTGTCGGTCGCCGGTTCCGGTTCGACGACCGCTTCCCTTGGCCAGCACTACATGACGATGTGCATTATCGCAGGCATCCTCGCACTCATTATGGTTGGATTTGTGATCTTCTACCGGTACCGCGAGCCAAGGATCGTGCTCCCCATGGTGCTGATCAACGCATCCGAAATCGTGATCCTGCTCGGATTCATCAGTGTCATCCAGTTCCAGATGGATCTCCCAACCGTCGCAGGGCTGATAGCAGTCCTCGGGACCGGTATCGACCAGCTGGTCGTTATTACCGATGAGATCCTTCACGAAGGGATTGTGCCATCGCCAAACGTCTATTTAAAGAGGCTTGCCCGTGCACTCACCATCATCGTGATCGCGGCGGCAACGGTGCTGATTGCGATGCTGCCACTCGCACTCATGGATCTTTCCACCCTCAAGGGATTTGCCATCATCACCATGATGGGAGTCATCGTGGGTGTAGTGGTGACCCGGCCGGCCTACGGTAAGATCATCATGGAAATCCTCTCCCAATAACAATACCATAGATTTATCTTTTTTTTAACCGACTACTCTACCGGGTATGATTATATGACGAAACCTGTTCTGTACGACTTTTTTGCCACGTGGTGCGGTCCCTGCCGGATGCAGACACCGATCATCGAGGAACTGGCGAAGAAACTGGACGACGCCGTCGAGATAAAAACAGTGGACGTTGACGAGCACATGGATCTTGCGGAAAAATACGGGATCCGCGTGGTCCCGACCCTGATCATCGAGAAGGACGGGAAAGTTGTCCAGACGATGGAAGGCGTCACCGATGCCGCAACGCTCGAAAAACTGCTCAGGCCGCTGGTGGGATAAGTGAAGATCGGCATTGTCGGCGGCACCGGGGATATCGGGGAAGGCATGGCCATGCGCCTCTCTCTGGTCTTTGACCTGGTGGTCGGTTCGCGGGAGCAGGACAAGGCCGAAGCGAGCTGCACGATCACCCGGGAGACCCTCAAAAACCGGGGGCAGGAATGCACCCTTCGTGGAGTAACCAACCAGGACGCCGTGGATAAAGCAGACGTGGTCATTCTTGCTATCCCATTCCGGCATGTTGTCCCGACACTCTCGACCCTGCACGGGTTTGAGGACAAGATCGTCATAAGCCCGGTCAACCCGATGGAGAAGCAGGATCACTTTGTCTTTGTCCCCCCGCCGGAAGGGTCAGCTGCGCTGTTGATTAAAAAACTCCTGCCAAAGGAAGCTCGGCCCTGCTGCGCGTTCAACACCGTTGCCGCCAACCGGTGGAAGGCGCTGGACGAGGAACTGGCCTACTCGGTGCCGGTCTGCGGTGATGATGATGATGCAAAGCAGCAGGTAATGGAGATCGTTAATAAGATATCGAAGCTTCAGGCTTTTAATGCAGGTCCGCTCTCTGTTTCACCACTGATCGAATCGCTCACACCGCTGGTGCTCAATATCGCCCGGTACAACAAGATGCGGGATGTCGGCATTCAGTTCCGGTAACGATGCCGGCAAGGCCGGAAAGATTGTCGATATCCTCAAAAACCGGTTCGGAGAGATTCCCTGGTGGCCGGGGAACACCGACGAGGTCATGATCGGGGCGATATTAACCCAGCAGACCCGGTGGGAGAATGTGGAGCAGGCACTCCAGCAGCTTAAAGACAGGGACATGTGTTCTATGGCTGCCATGAATGCAGCTGATGCGGAGAAGATCGAGGCAGCTGTGCGGTGTACCGGGTTTTACCGGATAAAGGCGCGACGGCTCAAAGCTCTGGCTGGGTTCGTGACTGATATCTGTGGTGGCGTGGATTTGATGGCAAGCATACCTACTCCAACGCTCCGGGCCGGACTTCTCGGGGTATACGGGATTGGCGAAGAAACAGCAGACAGTATCCTCTGCTACGGCTTTTCCCGGCCCAGTTTTGTGGTCGATGCCTATACAGAGCGCATTGCATGGTGTGCCGGAATAACTACCCCGCGATCCGCGCTCAAACCTCTTTTTGAGAGTGTGATTGCAGAGGATTCCCACGTGTACCACCAGACCCATGCCCATATAGTAGAATACGCCAAAGGATGGTGTACAAAGAAGAGGTGCGAAGGATGCCGGATTATGGCTTTGAACGGATAGGAAAACGGCTGTTTGCCGAACACCTTGTCGGCGGGAACTTCGGGAACTTGAGTGTGCGGGACGGCGACGCCGGTTTTTTTATTAAAAAAACAGGGGCCTACCTGGATGTCCCGGGGGAGCCGGTCCTTGTGCCGTTTGAAGGACCGGTCCCGAAGGACACCTCAAGCGAGTACCGTGTCCATCTCGCGGTATACCGCTCGACACCGTACCGGGCGATCGTGCATGCTCATCCACCCTACGCAGTCGCCGTATCTCTCGTGGCAGACAAAATCCGACCGCTGGACAGCGAAGGGGAGATGTTCTGTCCCCTCATCCCGGTAACGTCAGGAACGCCCGGGACGCAGGGCCTGGCAGATGCGGTTGCCGAAGAGATGCGGCAGAGTAAACTGGTCATTGCACGGGGGCACGGAACATTTGCCGCCGGTGCCACGCTTGACGAGGCATTCCTTCTTACATCCCTTGCCGAACATGCCTGCAAGGTCATCGCGTTCAAAAAGATGTTTCTTTGATTAAAAAAAGGTGAATTTTTTTAGGGTATAGTCCCATTCTAACCACCAATTTTACCTGTAATATTTTTTAAAAACGAATTTGTCTGGACACACCTGGGGGCTTCGCCAGCGGCTCGCCCCCGCCGTTGTGGCGCCCCCAACATTGCGATAAGACTGAATATTCTTGCCTAGACCAAAGATCAACTTAATCAAAAATTGAGATACTTTTTTTCAACCAGTTTTGGGTCACATTTTTCATCCTTTTTTATGTCAAAGTTCATATTTTATATTAGTGGTTTAATAATGGTTATACCCTTTTTTATAATCGTGATTTCCGGATTCACTTTTCCGCCAGCCGTTATTTCTACTGCCGGGGCGGCTGGTTCATCTGGATCTCCCGTATGATCTCCCGGTGGAAAACAAGCAGCATGTCCGAGATCATCCCGAACATGAAGATCTCAATACCGACGACAACGAGAAGCACCGTGAGAATTGTCAGCGGGATATGATTGACTTGGTGCAGCCATTCTATAGTGACGTATATACCGGTAAGAATCCCAAGCAGGGTCGTAAACAGGCCCATGATGCCAAAATAAAAGAGCGGATTGTTGACCCGGGCAAGGCGGTAGATCGTGGTAACGATCCGAATGCCGTCATGGAAGGGAGAGAGTTTTGTCGGGGTTCCCGGGCGGCGCGAGTACCGTATGGGCACTACCATGATCCGCTGGCCGTTCCGTACCGCTTCCACGGACATCTCGGTCTCTATCTCAAAACCGGTTTCCTTGAGATTCATCTGCTGGATAGACAGTTTTGTGAACGCCCGGTAACCAGAGAGGATATCGTGGAGATCGCGGCTGTGGGCGAGCTTAAAAAAAAGGTTGAGCAGGTGGTTGCCCAGGAGGTTGAGACGTGAGAACGATCCTTCTTCTGCGTTAATAAGCCGGTCGCCGATCACCTGATCAAATCCCAGGAAAAGGGGGGTGAGCATCTTCTCCGCATCTTTTGCGGAGTACGTGCCGTCACCGTCGAGCATCAGGATGTATGGCTGCTCGATCACCTCGAACGCCTCAATGATCGCATTACCTTTCCCTTTGCCGGACTGTGTCCTGACCACGGCACCGGCATCCCGGGCATTTTTTACGGTGTTGTCAGTACTCTTGCCATCCATGACAAGGATGTGAGCATACCCGAGATTGCGGAACTCTTTTACCACCGGGCCAATACTCAGGCTCTCGTTTAACGTAGGGATAAGGATACAGACCTCATCTTTGTTGAATTTCATTGGTATAGTATTTTTAGCCGGGTGTCATAAGTGCTTCTATGCACATCCCGAAAAAAGGCCTCCGGGCACTCGGCATCGCGGAGAGTTATGCCGGCCGGGAGCACTCAACCCTTGCCGGGATCGTCATGCGCAAAGACCGCATAATAGACGGAGTTGCATTCTCCCGCGTGACAGTCGGTGGCATGAATGCAACCGACGGGATCCTTGCCATCGTAAATGCTCTCGACCGCCGGGACATCAACGTAATCCTCCTCTCGGGCTGCGTGATCGCCTTTTTCAACATCATTAACCCAGCACTGATATTTGACCAGACCACATTCCCGGTCATCTGCGTGACCTACGAGGTGTCCGCAGGACTTGAGGGAGATATCCGCCACCATTTCCCCGGGGATACCGCACGGCTGGATGCGTACCGCCGCCTAGGCACCCGCATCCCCCATATCTTGCCGGACGGGCAGACAGTATATCTCCGCAGCTGGGGCCTTGATCCTGCGGATGCCGGCAGGCTCTGTACAGCGTTTACCTGCGAGGGAAAGATCCCGGACCCCCTCCGGGTCGCACGGCTTGCTGCCCGGGCCGCCCACAGTTTTGTTATGTAACAACGTTGTGAATACTTCAGGACAGGTACCCGCGCCCATACTGCCTTCACAGGAGATTTCATATCTGACAAGGTAGATGGATAACAAGAAATGACGAGGTAACCAGATGACACAACAGACGGTAAAACTCGCCCGCTGGGTATGTCTTGAATGCCATTATATCTATGATCCGGCAAAAGGAGATAAAACACAGGGTATCCCACCGGGAGTCCCGTTCGAGGACCTGCCGGACACGTGGCGCTGCCCGGAATGCAAGATCCTTAAGTCCAAGAAAGGCGTTTTTAAAAGACTCGACGATTAAAACGCCCGGACGGGCTCAATTTTCCTTTTTCTTTCACCAATTTATGCCGCATACGTATGGCGTGAGATGATCTGTTTTGTAGAATTATCATATACTTCGAATGTGACGGTATCACCCGGGTGAAAGGTTTTGTCTTGATAATCAATCCCGATTGAGAGCGCGGGATACCATGTTGACCCGCTGGATCGCAGATACTGAACATCATAATGTCGTGAACCGTCGATAAATGCCTCCCCGTTTAATGTCGGAATCCGGCAATTCAGTTCAACCCCGTTCCGGTAGGTCTTTGCGTAAAGGTTTTTGGTCTTATACCCAGTCGTTCCCGTATTCATGACAACCATGTAACTGTCATAATTCAGGACTCCATTCTCGTTGACATGCCGGATCTTGGTGATCTTGAAGATCTCAGGAACTGACTGGTCGTATATGTAGGGCAGCTGAACCATCATAAGCAGGACCAGTGCCGCAAGAATGAACGTGATAACGAGCATCAGTACGATCCCTATTACCGGCGACGCTGCATCGTGACTTCTGCGAGAGAGTGACAATGCATTGAATTTTTTATCATCCGCAATAAATGTAATCGGAAAGAAAGCTTGACATCAGGCACAGGAACCGGGCACTCCATATCCGTGCGGAGGAAAAGGCAAATCATCCCGAGGTTTCCCAGAAAGTTAAGAGATGTCTCTGATATTTTCTATGAAAATTGTCCAGATATGAGGAGGAGATCGTTACCTCATTCCTCCTGAACGATGAGCATCGCCGCCTCGAAGGGACGCTCCCGCGGCGGATCAGGATCCAGAATTAACGCGAAAAATCAACAGATTAAAATCCCCGCCGTGCCCCGGAGGGACCCTGATGCGGGGAGACCTTTCCCATTTTTTACCGGTTTTTGGCTCCGGAGTGGGCTCAATCGGTTCATGTCTGTTTCCACAGAGCCGGTGTTTAGATTAAATAAAAAGATAACAGAATCTGAAAATAACGAAGAGTTCTAAAAGGACTCTTCTTATCAAACCTCATGAAATTATTGAAAAATTTCACAAGAACGAGCACAAAAAACGAACGACGCCCAGGTCGGAATTCGAATCCGAGTCGATTGCGTGACAGGCAATCATGATAGGCCGCTACACTACCTGGGCACTTTTTACAGTATATCCCGCCTCCCGGATTCGGACCGGGGACATCGCGGTAGCCGCGCAGTTGCCTTTATTAGGCAAACCATACTACAGCCGCGCACTCTACCAGGCTGAGTTAAGGCGGGGCACTGCCTAATAATGTAGGGATAGTTTCCTATTAAACATATCGTACGATCGCCCCGGTTAGCGGGAACGGCGAACCATGGCGATGCAGGGTTTCTTTAAATATACAACGGGCGTATGATCTGGTATGGCTCGCAAGGATTTTGCGGGGGATCGTCTTCTTCACGGACAGCCGTGCGCATGAAGACGTGACCGTTTTTGATACCACGCTCCGGGATGGAGAACAGACCCCGGGGATAGCATTCACCTTTGAACAGAAAATTGAGATTGCCCGTCAGCTCTCAGCTATCGGTGTCCATACTATAGAGGCAGGTTTTCCTGCGTCCTCGGCTGCCGAGAAAGAGACGGTGGCCGCCATTAAAAAACTCGGACTGGAAGCGAACGTCTGCGGACTCGCCCGCTCCGTCAAAGCCGATATCGACGCCTGCATCGATTGCGATGTCGATATGATCCACGTGTTCATCCCGACATCGGACATCCAGCGGGAGAACACCATCAACAAGAGCCGTGAGCAGGTGCTCGCAATTACCGGTGAGATTATCCGGTACATCCGGGGGCATGTCGACAAGTGCATGTTCTCGCCGATGGACGCAACGCGGACGGACGCCGACTATCTCGTCGAGGTCTGTCGCACCGCCGCACAGGCCGGGGCGACGATCATCAACATCCCGGACACTGTGGGAGTCATTTCCCCGTCGGGCATGAAGACCCTGATGGGCCGGCTCGCCCGCGAGGTCGATTGCCCGCTCGATGTTCACTGCCACAACGACTTCGGCCTCGCGGTCGCAAACACGATCGCTGCGGTAGAAGCCGGCGTCTCACAGGTGCAGGTGACTATTAACGGTCTCGGGGAGCGGGCCGGGAACGCCGATCTCGCCCAGACCGTGATGATCATGGAGTCGATCTACGGCATCCATACCGGGATCAAAAAAGAGCGCCTCGTCGAGACCTCGCGCCTTGTCTCCCGGTTCTCGGGAATCGCCATCCCGCCTACCCAGCCGGTGGTTGGGGAGAACGTCTTTTCGCATGAGAGCGGAATCCACACGCAGGGAGTGCTGAAGTGCACCGCGACGTTCGAGCCCGGCATCATGACCCCGGAGATGGTCGGGCACCGGCGCCGGCTCACGCTCGGCAAACACGTGGGCAGGCACGCGGTGCGCCAGATGCTGGTTGACGTCCACCTCGAACCTGGCGATGCCCAGCTCGACACGATTGTCGAGCGTGTGAAAGTGATCGCGAACAAAGGTAAACGGGTGACCGACGCCGACCTATACGAGATCGCCGAGAGCGTCATGGGCATCGAGATTGGGAAAAAAGTGCTCCAGCTCGACGATATCGCGATCATGACCGGCAACCATGTGATCCCGACCGCAAGTGTCCGTGCGCAGGTCAACGGCACCGAGCATGTCTTCTCCAGTGTCGGGAACGGTCCCGTGGACGCGGCTCTCAAAGCGATCGTGGGAATCATCCCGGCCCGGATCCAGCTGACCGAGTTTAACATCGAGGCGATCAGCGGGGGCTCGGACGCAATGTGCCATGTGACGATTGCCGTCGAGGACGAGCATGGGCACATCTATGATGCAAGCGGCAGCGGCGACGACATCGTACTCGCCTCGGTCGATGCACTGGTAAACGCGATCAACCTGACCAGCAGGGACTAACCCCACCTCTTATTTTTAAAAACACCAGAACGAGTACTGCCAAATCGGCAGCCTCTCGTGTGTTAAAGGATACTTACCCATACCATTACCGGGACAATAATGTCCCGTAGCGGGTCTCGAACGTTTTAAAAAAAAGTTATGCAGCATTAGGGGCGTTCTTGCCCTCGAGTGCTGCCTTGATCTGGCTTTGGAGCTGCTCGAACTTGCCCTGCAGCATCGTCTCCTGCTTTTCAAGGGACTTGATCCGGAGTTCGAGACTTTCCACTTTCTCGGTAAGCTTCAGGTTTACGTACTCTTTTTTCTTCTGTACCATAACGGTACCAACGCTCATAAACATCGGGGTATCGTCGGCCGCATCCTTGATCTCTTCCTCTGCACGCTTGGCCTCGCGCACCGCCATCTCGTACTGGGCCTTCTGCGAAAGGACTGTCTGGAGCTGCTGCTGTACCTGCTGGAGCATCGCAAACTGGTTCTGGACTTTAGGGGAAATGTTCTGCATAATCGTATCTTCCGTATCAAGTTTCATTTCCCAGCGATAAAAATGATTCCGCACATGTTACCCCGGCAACAGAGCTGAAATTATGGAAGGGAAGGCAGATTTGACACAGAAACGTGATAATTCAGGCGATCTGCTGCATTTCGTCGGCTACGCTGACAAGCCGCAGGAACATGTTGAGCGCTGCCCGCAACGCAGCAATATCCTGCGCTTCAACATGCAGGACCAGGGTACCCGTCCCCTCGACCCAGCAGTGCGTCGCGGACCTAGGATTCACCTCGTCCTGCAGCTCCGGGAGGAGCGACCGGTAGATCAGATCCGCATGATCGGTCATAAACCGGAACAGGGCTTCATGCTGCGGCACAGGAGAACCTCATACCGTATATGGGAAAAACAAGAATAAAAAGGGGGACTGCCGGTTCTTCCGGCACTCATCTCACCGGTTATCTGGCTTTCAGCTCTTTTATTGCTGCGCCGCGTTCCTTGAAGAGGATGCGGTGGCCGCAGTAGGGACACCGGACGTTAACGTCGATCTCCACTTTTTGTTTGCACCGTGCGCATTTGTAGGTACTTGCCATTATAAATCCCGGTTACTGGGTCTTTTCTTCAACAGTGCTGGTCCGATCGATGGCACGGAGGGCAACACGGAGGGCCGGGGTCTCGGGCTGATATGCGCCCCCGGCGAACTTGTACCCGCACTTCCGGCATTTCCAGATGCCGGTGCCTTTTCTCTGTACCGACTGTGTATCGCACTTCGGGCACAGGTGATCTGCCCGCGAGACCTTCTCCATCTCGGCGACACGCTTCCGTACGAACCTTCCGTACCTGCAGCCAAAACGCCCTGCACTACCGGTTACTTTTCCTTTTGCTGATTTTTCCGAGCTTGCCATGAGTGGTATCCACCGAATTAACTTGCTATATTTGTCCTCGTAATTAATATACTTGATTGAGGATCTTTACCTGTCCTTCGCCTTTGCTAATCTTGTTTATCAGATCGTAAAATTCGCCCTGGATGCCGGCCGGGATCCGCACGACGCAGACCCACGAGCCGTCTTTCTGCCACTCATCTTTCTCCATCGTGCTTGCCGCCGCAATGTCGCCGTATGCGCGGGCGGCGTTCTCCGCCGGGATCCTTACGGCAAGCCGTAGTTCCTCGAACCGGATGGGCAGGATTGGGCGCAGCGCCTTGACCGTCTCCTTGACCAGTTCATCAAGATGCTTAAACGGGTCGATATTGACCCGGGCCTCTTCCATCGCTCTCTCGATCCGAGCCGGCGGGTGCGGGTGGCCGGTCTGGGGATTGATCGAGTTCCGCGCGATAAAGGTAATCACCTGACGGCGTTTTTCCTCGGTCATCTCCTTACGTTGGTCGGCGGTCAGGTGGATCTCGCCTTTTTCGATGATCTTCTTTGCCACGGTCGCAAAGTCCGTGGTGTGGAAGACCTTCTCCAGCGATTCATCGGATGCCCGGGTCCCCCTTGAAGAATTCCCGAATACATTGAGGGCAGCAACGACATCCTCGATGTTGAGGTTTTCGCCCTGCCGTACGCGGGCCGCTAGGTGGGGCTCGACAAGGATTTCGAACCGTTCCCCGAAGCTTTCCAGACGGGCTACCACCGCGTTTTCAAGAGAGATCATGCCGGATCACTGTTTGAACTGTTCGACATATGATGCGACTTCTTCTTTTGTCATCTTCTTGAACAGCGCGTCGCCGCGTTCAACAATGCCGATCTCCACGGTATCGACATCGAATTTACCTTCGGTTGCCAAGTGCAGCGCCTTAAGGCCGAGGAGGATCGCATCCTTGATCGAAAGGTCCGCCTTATATTCCTCCTCGAAGATCTTCATGGCCGCCGGCCTGCCGATGCCGATGCCGGTTGCCTTGTACTCAAGGAGGGTACCCGATGGGTCGGTCTCAAAGAGCCGGCACTCGCCGTCGCTGACCCCTGCGATCAAAAGCGCCGTGCCGTACGGACGGATCCCGCCGTACTGGGTGAGCGTCTGCATGTGATCGCAGAGCTTCTTTGCCAGTGCCTCGACCTCGATCTTCTCATCATAGGAGACCCGGTTAATCTGGCACTCGATCCGTGCCCGGTCCACAAGGGCCCGTGCGTCTCCGACAAGGCCGGAAGACGCGACACCGATATGATCGTCGATCCTGAAAATCTTCTCGATCGACGATGCTTCCAGCAGCTTGGAACTGACGCGCTTGTCGACGATAAGCACGATCCCGTCTTGTGTCTTGATACCGACCGCTGTGGTGCCGCGCTTTACTGCTTCCCGGGCATATTCTACCTGGTACAGCCTGCCGTCAGGCGAAAAAACGGTGATCGCCCGGTCATAGCCCATCTGGTATTGTGGTTGCATGTATTTTCTCCAGATCTTCTGTTGTTAAGAACAATCGGCGTGTATTTTTAAATCCCTTTTCTATCGCATCAACCTTATGACCATGCCAAACGACGGTTTCAACCGGGGTGGAGCCAAACCGGTATCTACAGGTATCGGGATCGGCCGTTCCTTCCTGTGCCGGTGCAGCATCCTGCCCGAGAGCAGCGGATACCAGCGGCACGAGCGTTGCGATCCGCTCCCGCAGGCTCTCGATGGTTCCCGAGACGGCGAGTACCCGTATGGCAACGGTGCAGTCCCGGCAGGCCGAAAGCGTCGAGAGGGCGATGGCAAACTCGCGTTCGGCACCCCTGCGGCAGCGCAGGATCACATATCCGTTCTCCACCGCGAGCACCGAAGGCTGCATGGCGGCAGCCGCCACGTCGCCGAAGAGCGAGACCACCGCCTCGTACACCGCGTAATAGAGATCCTTGGCCTCGACGATCGTTCCCGCAGGGTCGATGCGGGCGAGGAGATACCGCCGTTTTTCCCGGAGTGTCGGCGGACGGATGCTCATGGGATCACCTTCACAAGGCTCTCGCCCGGATCGGTCACCCGGCCGACCCCGGCAAGCGCCGCCTGCACGTCAGTCTCATCCATGCCAAACAGCGAGCAGAGGCCAGTGACTTCCCGCACTGCCCGCAGGGCGAGAACCGACCGTGCCGAGGACGAGATAGTGAGCGGGAACTCGAACCTGCGGTACAGGATCATCAGGTCGAGGTAACGGTGAATCGCTTTCTGCCGGAGATGCCCGCGCCCGAAGATGAGGGGGGACAGGTCAATATCAAGGGCGGTATTGTTGTCCACGGCGATCTTTGCCGCCACATGATCGAACGCACGCTTGTCTGCAGTATGTATACCCCGCAGGATGTGGACGCCACTTGTCCCGGCAACGGCACGGTTGAATCTGTTGTCCCCCATCTGAACAGCCACGACCGCACCGGTGCCCCTGCTTTTTTTTGCCCGGCTCTGGACGTCCTTTGCCGGCATGCCGGCAAGGAAGATCCCGGGGATAACGGTGACGCCGCAGATCTCGGCAACCGGCGTGTCCGCCGCAACAATGCTGTCATACCCGTACGAGCGGGCCTCGAACGCAAACCTGCGGACCGACGAGTCACCGAGAGGATATGGATATACACAGGCATCGGTGATCTTCATGAAGATACCATTACGGGAAAAAGGATAAGATTATTTGCCCTGGTTGGCATGGGAGCGGATGCTCGGGCGGGTCTTTTCGGTACCCCGGCCTTTGGTCCTCATACCGCGTCCCTTGCGCCCCGCAGAGGTCTTGCCACGCTCGGCACGGCCGCGGTGGGCGGAGTTTGCGAGCCATGCAAGGTTCTTGTCTGCCCGGATCGAGGGGTGGTGGCCGTCAACGAGAATAACCTCGTAATACTTCAGCTTCCCATCCTGGCCTACCCAGTACGAGTTGAGCACTTCCATGTTCGGATACCGGCGTGATGCACGCTCTTCTGCGATCCGCTGGATGCTTTTTCCCGGGGTATTCTTGTTCTTACCCATGCGTGCGGACCGGCGTGCCCGGACATACCGGGAGCTGCGGCGACCGCCCCGGCGGACCTGGACGCGAACAACCGCGATTCCCTGCTTTGCCTTGAACCCGAGCGAGCGGGCGCGGTCGATACGGGTCGGGTGCTCGAGACGGGTAACACTACCCTCGCGGCGCCACTCCTGCATCCGCTCCCAGAGCAGGGCTTTTACTTCTGACTTGTCAGGTCTTGCCCATGCGTCCCTGACATACGCATACATCGATTTTACCATGTGTTATAACACCTCAAGGTTCGGCCCATGACGGGCTACATTCCTTTAGAACGGGACGAATCCCGCATTCTTATAAAATGGATCCGTGGGGATATTAAAGTACGCGGCGCCGCACGGGTAAACGCGGACAAGGGCAGTGAAGTTACGGCACCATCACGCGGCAGCCGGTGTCATCCCTTTGCGTTTTTCCACAACACGTATGCCTTCGATCCGTGTGACGGGGTACTGGCCGTTCTCATCCTTCTCTGCGGACTTGACCATGTCCCAGATGGTGAGGAGCGCGACCGAGACGCCGGTCAGGGCTTCCATCTCCACCCCGGTCTTGCCGGTGGACTTTGTTCTGACAACCGCTTCGATAAAGCCGTCGCCTTCGGTAAAGTCAACGGTGATGGCACCGAGCAGGATCGTGTGGCACATCGGGATGATGCGGGGCGTCTCCTTGACCGCGAGGGTGGCTGCCACCCGTGCCGTGGCAAGCACGTTTCCCTTGACCACGGTACCTTCGCGGATCGCCACGAGTGTTGCCGGCCGCAGGTAGATCTTCCCCGTTGCCACCGCTTCGCGCACGACATCCAACTTTGCGCTGATATCCACCATCTGTGCCCTGCCATCGGAAATATGGGTAAACTCGACCATTACTTCTGCCTCCTGAACAATTCTTTGGGGATCCGGTCGATTAAGTCTGACGCAAGCATCCCCTCACCCCTCTCTTCTGCCACACGTTCTCCTGCTCTCCCGACCACATATGCGGCGATACAGGCCGCATCGAACGCGGGCAGGTGGCAGAGGAGGGCGCCGCACACCCCGGCCAGCACATCGCCGGTCCCGCCCACGCTCATGGCCGGATCGCCGGTCCGGTTGAACCTGACCCGGCAGCCGTCCGTGATGACATCCACGGGCCCCTTGAGGAGCATAGTGCCGCCCAGCGTTGCCGCCGCAGCCCGTGCCGCCCGCGCCCGCCCGCACGTGTCTCCCGCATCGTCGGGAAGCCGGGTGCCAGAGATACGCGCAAATTCCCCGGCATGGGGCGTGTAGATGATATCGCCAATGGCTTTCGGGACCGGGAGCCGGAGGGCGTCGGCATCGAAGACTGCTCTTTTACAGTGGGGGGCAACCGCGAGGACTACCTCGTGGCTCTCCGACCCAAGGCCGTTCCCGCAGACGACCACATCCGCACGCTCCGCGAGCGCGATGAGCCGTTCCGCGTGCTCGCTGTCGATCCGGTCACCCGTGAGGCGCTCGTAGATCAGGTCGGGCACCGGCTCAAAGACCGGCGACGCGATCCTGACAATATCGGCGCCGGCCCGGAGCGCCCCGAGGCCGGCGAGGTAGGGTGCGCCCTGGTACGGTCCGCCGCCGATCACAAGCACCTCGCCCCCCGCCCCTTTGTGGCTTGTGCTCTTCCGCACCGGAATAAGGGTCAGGTCCCCCGGCCCGGTGCAGCATTCCGCCTCAAGGGGGATGCCGATATCCACCACGTCCGATCCCTCTACCTTGGGCCGGTGGAACGCGCAGATACGGTCGGCCCGCATGCCGGGCGAGGGGACATCTGCTGCAATAATATTTGCCCGTGACGCGTTTGCCATCGCCACGCAGGTCGCAAGGGGTTCTTTGGGCGTCCCGGCGGCCCCGGTCCCGAGCAGGGCGTCAATGATCACGTCAGCCCTCCCGAACAGGGATGAGAGGGCGCGGAGATCGTCGGAGGACACAAACGGGTGGAGCGTCACCCGGCAGCCTTTGAGCGCCGCCAGCTGGTGGGCACAGGAAGGACTGCGCATGCCGTTATCAAGATAACAGACTGTGGTATCCACCCCGCGCTGGAGATAACGGACCGCCACCATCCCGTCCCCGCCGTTGTTGCCCCGGCCACAGAGAACAAGCACAGTGTTCGGGCGGAGCGCGAGCACGGATGCCGCAAGGGCTTTTCCCGCGCTCTCCATTAACTGGAGGCCGGTTACCCCGAGCGCCTGCGCGTTTGCATCCACCGCACGCATCCGCTCATGAGTGATGATCCCATCCTCAAGGAACTCTTCCGCACAAGATTTCAGGTCGGGCATATGACACACTTCATCTGTATTGACTCCATAAATAATAGGTAATGGGTTTCTCTGATGATGTGAAGGCGGCGGCCGAGCAGATCACGGCTGCGCACGAGATAACCATCATCTCCCACATCGATGCTGACGGCATCTCCTCCGAAGCGATCCTCTCACAAGCCATCGCCCGCCACGGGATCCCTATCCGCTCCGTTTTTGTCCGGCAGCTTGAGCCACTCACCATGCCGCAGGTGCCTAAAGATGCATCGTTCAAGGTATTCACGGATCTCGGTGCCGGCCAGCAGAACCTCCTTGCCGGGCGGGGCCTCAAAGAGAAGGACGTGCTGATCGTCGACCACCATGTCAGCCAGCCCGGCGACGTCACGTATCCGCAGGTGAACTGCCTCCCGTACGGGTACACGAAGATGAGCGCGGCCGGCGTCGCCTACCTCATCGCAAAACAGATGGACGATGTAAACATCGACCTCGCGAAGATCGCGGTAATCGGGAACGTCGGGGATATGATGGCCCGGGAGACCTGCGGGCTGGTCGGACCGGCCCGCGACCTGATCGTGGAGGACGGGATCCGGCACCGGTCAGTGAAAGTCTGCAAAAAAGACCTCAACTGCTACGGCACCGCAACCCGTCCCATCCACCTCTCGCTTGCCTACAACGACGACCCATTCATCAAAGGAATCAGCAACAACCCTGAAGGGGCACGGCAGTTCCTGAAGAAACTGGGCATTGTCCAGCAGACCCCGGACGGGCGCTGGTATGTCTGGGAGGAACTCATCAGTGAGGACCGTCGCACGATCACGTCCGCGCTTGCAGAGCAGCTGATCGCAAACGGCGAGAACGTCGACCGGCTCTTTGCCGAGAGTTACCGGTTCCCGGACGAGATCCCGAGGACCCCCCTGCGGAATGCACAGGAATATGCAACGCTCCTCAATGCCTGCGGCCGGTGGACCAGACCAGCGGTCGGGAGCGCGATTCTCAAAGGGGACCGAGGGATCGCGTACCGGGAGGCCGAGCACATGCTCAACAACCACCGGGCGATCATCCGGAACCTACTCCAGTATATTATCGAGACCGGAGTCACGGAACTGGAGAACGTCCAGTACCTCCATGTCGGGGGGAAATTCCCGGACACCATCGTGGGAATCGGGGCGGGCATGGCGCTCTCGAAATTAAACAGCACAAAACCCATCCTGATCATGTGCGAGGTGCCGGAGGATAAGAACCTCACCAAGGTCTCGATGCGCACGACGGAACGGGTCATCGAAAAGGGCATCGACCTCCAGAAGGCGATCAGCGATGCCTCGGCAGAGTACGGCGGCGGGGGCGGCGGGCACAAGATCGCGGCCGGTGCATTTATCCCCAAACCCGCTGAACAGGAGTTTGTCAACCGTGTCAACAGGATACTCGGAGAACAGTTCACTGCGCAGGGTCCAGGCGATCGCTGATTACCAGTTCGGGAGCCTTGTGGGGACCGGGCTCTTTCCCGAGGGCTGCGAGTTTTTGTTCTCGACGACGGGCCGTATTCGCCAGATCCTTTATGGGGGCGTGCGGCTGGCGACGGTCAGGGCATCGGACGGCAGGCTCACGCTTGGGATCGAAGGGGCACGCCGGCTCCACGCGCTCCTCCCTGCGCCCGGCTACCGGGTTGTTATCCGTGACGACGTCGCGGAGTTCGTGGCACAGGGGAAGAACGCGTTTGCAAAACATGTGATTGCAGCAGACCCGCAGATCCGCGCGGGAGATGACGTGCTGGTGGTCGCGGGCGGAGATCGGCTCATTGCCTGCGGCGCTGCGCTCCTTTCAGGCGCGGAGATGCTTGCATTTAATTATGGTGCAGCGGTAAGAGTACGACAGGGGAGTGAGAAGAATGCTTCCGGGAAACATCAACCCGCGCCAGATGAAGGCGATGATGAAGAAGCTCGGCATGCAGGTCGAGCCGATTGAAGACGTCCAGAGTATTGTCATAAAGACGCCGAAAGGCAACTGGGTGTTCGGGCCGTCGGAAGTGACGGAGATGACCATGCAGGGGGTTACGACCTACCAGATCACGGGTAAGCCGACGTTTGAAGAGGCAGCCCTTGAGATCCCCGCAGAGGATATCGCGATGGTTGCCGAGCAGGCGCAGGTGCCGGCCGAAAAGGCAAAGGAAGCGCTTGTCGCGACAAATGGCGATATCGCTGAAGCGATCGTGAAACTCTCTTCGCCATGATCGAGGCAGGGGACCGCGTCCTTCTTGTCGGCGAGGGAAGGGAATTTTTTGTCCGGGCAGGCCCGGGCACGCTCTCGACCGATAAGGGCCAGCTGGATCTTGGGCCGGTTGTGGGAGCAGCGGCCGGTGACGTGTTTACCACGCACACCGGGGCCCGGTTCGTGCTCCGCATCCCCCGGCCCACGGACTTTTTCGTGCACGGCAAGCGCTCCGGCGCCCCGATGCTCCCCAAAGACATCGGCCTTGTGATCGCGTACACCGGCATGAACCGGCACGATGAGGTGCTCGATGCGGGGACGGGCAGCGGGATCGCGGCGATCTATTTTGGCGGGATCGCGGCGCATGTGAAGACCTACGAGGTCAGGCCCGACTTCTCCGCGCTCGCCGCAAAGAACATCAAAGAGGCCAAACTCGACAACGTGGAAGCGGTTGCTGCCGATGTCCTTACCGCTGAAGGAATTTATGACGTGATCCATCTCGACCTGCAGATCGCAACCGAACACGTGGCCTTCGCGTTCGACCACCTCCGGGCGGGTGGATACCTTGCCTGCTACACGCCGTTCTTGGAGCAGATGGCGATCGTAGTCGATGCCGCACAGGAGCGGTTCCCCGAAGTCCATACCCACGAGCTGATTGAGCGGGAGATGACCCGGTCCAAGCGGGGGACCCGGCCTTCGACGAGTATCAGCCACTCGGGGTATATCACGATTGCGAGGAAATAGGCTTCCTTAACGGG
>Ga0187874_10001456_pt1 | contig 21421 bp, 17 predicted proteins | sample June2016WEW_16_1_3_FD_132993 | JGI IMG/M metagenome (GOLD analysis project Ga0187874, IMG submission 132993) | Peatland microbial communities from SPRUCE experiment site at the Marcell Experimental Forest, Minnesota, USA - June2016WEW_16_150 | ecosystem: Environmental > Terrestrial > Soil >... | reverse complement strand
TGCCCCAGCACGCTGCGCAGCGTCGTCTGCGAGATAAGCGAAGTCGCTTTCCAGAAATTCTCCACCTTCACCACCGCCGCCATCGGATCAACGACGCGAAAATAAACCACCGCGTCCACCGTGGCGGGCACGTTGTCGCGCGTCATGATTTCCTGTTTGGAAACGTCAATGGTCACGACCCGCAAATCCATCCGCACCATCTTGTCCACGATGGGAATGAGGAAAATCAGCCCCGGTCCTTTTGCGCCGAGCAGTTTGCCGAGGCGGAAAATGACGCCGCGCTCGTATTCGCGCAGAATGCGCAGCGCCTGCGGCAAAATGATGACTGCCAGCACAATCGCTATTACCACCCATGCCCCAAGGGCGTGAATCAGACCACTGATGAGATCGTTCATAATTTTCTCCGTTTCTATGTTTTGGGTTTTACTTTCAACGTCAGGCCTTCGATGCCGGTGACTTCGACCGGCTGTCCGGCTTCGACCGGCGTTTCGCTCACGGCATTCCAGTTTTCGCCTTCGATAAACACCTTGCCGCCCTGCGCGTCAATCCGCGAGAGCGCCTTCACCCTCTGGCCGAGCATCGTTTCCTTGCCGGATTGGATGGGTCGAAACTGTGCGCGAATTCCCTTGCTGACGACGAAAATGAAAAACGCCGCCGTGAGGACCGTGGCCGAAACAATCCAACTCATCGGCAAATGGTAACCGACCGGCGCATGATTGAACAGCATCAGAGCGCCGAGGAAAAACGCGGCGATGCCGCCGCCGGTCAATACACCGTGTGTTGGAGCAAAAATGTCAATGATGAACAGCGCCACGGCCAAAAGTATCAGCGCAATTCCGGCGACGTTCACCGGCAACGTCGCCGACATGTAAAGCATCAGGATCAGCGCCAGCGCGCCCGCGACGCCGGGAAAGATCGCCCCGGGATGGCTCATCTCGGCGATGATTCCATAAATCGCAATGAGCATCAGAATCATCATCACTTCCGGCTGCCAGAACAGTTGGAAAAATTTTTCGCCCGCCGTCATCGGAATATCCACAACGCTCGCGCCGGTGGTTTTCAGAATTTTTCCATTCACGGAACGGCCATTTAATTTTTGCAGCAAATCGGGAACATTGGTTGCAATTAGATCAATGACTTTAAGTTGCAACGCCTCTTCAGAAGTGAGTGCCTTGCTGGCGGTGACGGAGGATTTCGCCCATTCGACGTTGCGATGCCGTTTTTCGGCGATGGTTTGCATGACCTTCGTGTAGACATTTCCCACTTTTTGCATCATAATGCTGTTGGTGGTTTCCTCCTCGTTGCCCATTTCGACGGGATGTGCCGCGCCAATGGTGGTATGAGGAGCCATTGCGGCAATATTCGCCGCCAGGGTTATGTAAACGCCCGCGCTGCCGGCCATTGCACCTTCCGGCGCAACATAAACGACCGTCGGGACTCGCTCCGCATAAAAAACCTGAACAATGTCATTCATGGAATTGGCCAGACCGCCGGGGGTGTTCAATTCGATGACAAGACACTCATCGTTTTGCGCCGCCGAAACGTCAATCGCGCGGGAAATGTAGCTGGCCGTGGCCGGGCCGATGGCGCCATCAATTTTAATCAGCCCGACTTGCGCGGCCCGGGTGGCCGCCGCGCCGAGAATCAACCCGGTAATTGCGATGGGAATCCAACACTTCATAATTCCGGCTCTGATTCAGATTAACAAACGGCGGGAAGTCTGCCAATGATTTTATCAGGCGGCCTTCCCAGCGGCGTCTGATTCCGAATTGCCGTGACAAGAGTTTTCTGGTAGTAACATCGTTGCAAACAGAACGATGCCCAGCGCCCCGCCAAAACCGCTTCAAGCCGCCTCACCAGGCATCGGCAGCCTGGGGTTGAACGAAGCAACGGTCGGGCCGGCACAAAGAATCCGCTTGCGCCGGAAGCCCGCTCCCGCTGAAGTTGCTGGTTAAAACATTTATGAGCACAGTGATTGTTACCGGTGCCGCCGGATTGATCGGTTCGGAAAGCGTCAAACGTTTTGCCCGCGAAGGATACAAGGTGGTTGGCATTGACAATGACCTGCGCCAATGGTTTTTCGGCAAGGAAGCGTCCACGCTGGCCAACCGGAAGAAACTCATTGAGACTGTCCCCCATTATCAGCATCACGACTTTGACATCCGCGACCGGCAGGCGGTGGAAAATCTGTTCCGCCAACTCGGCAAGGAAACCGTCCTCATCATTCACACCGCGGCGCAGCCGTCCCACGATTGGGCAGCGCGCGACCCGCACGCGGATTTCAGCGTCAACGCCACGGCCACGCTCAATTTGCTGGAAGCCACCCGTCAATTTTGCCCCACAGCGGTTTTCATTTTCACTTCCACGAACAAAGTTTATGGCGACACGCCGAACCGTCTGCCGCTCGTTGAATTGGAGAAACGTTGGGAAATCAAACCTGGCCACGAGTACGAACCCGGCATCTCGGAGACGATGAGCATTGATCACACCAAGCATTCACTGTTCGGCGCGTCCAAAGTCGCCGCCGACGTGCTGGTGCAGGAATACGGGAATTATTTCGGGATGAAGACGGCCTGCTTCCGCGGGGGTTGTCTGACCGGCCCGGCACACGCCGGCACGGAACTGCACGGCTTTCTCGCCTACCTCATGCGTTGCACGGTGGACGGCACGCCCTATCGCGTGTTCGGCTACAAAGGTAAACAGGTGCGCGACAACATCCACAGCCACGATTTGGTCGAAATGTTCTGGCAATTCTTCCAGAAGCCGCGCATCGGCGAAGTCTATAACGCCGGCGGCAGCCGCCATTCGAATTGTTCGATGCTCGAAGCCATTGACCTTTGCGAACAGATCAGCGGTCGGAAACTAAAATGGACCTATGTGGAAGACAACCGCATCGGCGACCACATCTGGTGGATCAGCGACGTGCGGAAATTCCAGTCGCACTATCCGGCCTGGAAATTCCGTTACGGCTTGAAGGAAATTCTGGAGGAAATCCACGCCGCCTGCCGCGCCGCTTGAATGACCCCGTCCTTTCCAGAAAGCATTTTGGTCACCGGCGGCGCGGGTTTCGTCGGCAGCAGTCTCGCGCTGTATCTCAAGAGCCGCCATCCCCGCACACGGGTCGTGTGCATGGACAATTTGCACCGGCGCGGCTCGGAGTTGAACGTCCCGCGGCTGCAAAATGCCGGTGTGGAATTTATGAAAGGTGACATCCGCTTTGCGAAGGAATTTCCGGCCGGCCCGTTTGAATTCATTCTCGAATGCTCCGCCGAACCGTCCGTGCTGGCGGGTTATGGCGAATCGCCTGATTATTTGATGGAAACCAACTTCATTGGCACCTACCGCTGCCTGGAATTCGCCCGCCAATGGAAAAGCAAACTCCTGTTTCTCTCCACGAGCCGGGTTTACCCGATTGCCACTTTGGAAAAACATCCTTGGACCGAGCAACCGACACGCTTTGCCTGGGCCGACGTTCCCGGTGCGGCAATTTCGTCGCGCGGCGTGCGCGAGGATTGTCCGATGACCGGCGCGCGGTCGCTCTACGGCCTGACCAAATTCGCCAGCGAAGGTTTGATTGAGGAATATCGCAACGGCTTCGGCCTGCGCGCCGCCATCAATCGTTGCAGCGTCATCGCCGGGCCGTGGCAGATGGGAAAGGTGGATCAAGGCGTGGTTGCGCTCTGGGTGCTGCGGCATTTTTTCGGCAAGCCGCTCCAATACATCGGCTATGGCGGAACGGGTAAACAGGTCAGGGACGTGCTGCACGTATCCGACCTTTGCGAACTGGTCGAAGAGCAAATGGCCAACTTCGACCGTTGGGACGGCTGGCTGGGAAACGTTGGTGGCGGATTGGAAATTTCCACATCCCTTCAGGAACTCACCGCCGCCTGCCAAAAAATTGTCGGGCACGAGGTGTCGATTGTCCCCGAACCCCAAAACCGGCAGGCCGATCTGCGCATCTTCCTCGCCGATTGTTCCCGCTTGTTTGCGCAAACAAGCTGGCGGCCCAAGCGCGGCGTAATGAAAATCGTCACGGACGTTTTCGAATGGGTTCGTGTCAACGAAAAGGCATTGCAGCCACTAGTATGAAAAGCGATTCACGCGCCGAAAATCTGTTGCAAAGCGGCATCGTTTTTACAGTCATTAGTTTTCTGGCGCTGCTGGTCCATTGGATTTTCCAATTCATCGTCAGCCCGCAACTTGGCGGCACGGAAGGCGAATACGGTCTTGTCCTCGCGACCATTGCGTTCATCGGATTTCTCGGCCTGCCGTTGACCATCGCCATCCAGGCGGTCACGCATTACATCGCGCGTTTTCACTTCAGCGGGGATGACGCGCGACTTCATGGGTTGCTTGCCGGCTGCCGCAAATTTCTTTTTCACACCACCCTTGCCGGCTCGGCCATTGCCATCCTGCTCGTGAAACCGCTCGGCGACTTTTTCAACATCCCGCGTACAAGCCTCACCATCATCGCGCTCGTTTGCGTGCTGGGCAATCTTTGGACTTCCTACGCGACGGCGCTTTGTCAGGGGCTTGGTTGGTTCAAACGGCTCGCCTTGATTGGATTGCTGTCAGCCGTTCTGCGGGTTTTGTTCGGCTGGCCGGCAACGAAAATCTGGCCGGTGGCCGAATGGGCGGTTCTCGCCTCCGCCGTCATGTTGTTGCCCAATTTGATTTTGCTTTATTGGAGAAATGATTTGCCGCGCCCGACGGATGCCATCATTTCGCCGTGGACTTCGGAATTTGTCCAATTCCTCGTCGTCAGCGCCGCGTGTGCGATCGGCGTATATTTTTTTGCTCAGGGCGACTTGCTCATCGCAAAAAAATATTTTACCAGCATGGAAATGGATGCTTACGGTTCCGCGGGGCTGCTGGCGCGCGCGCTCCCGACCGCTGTTGGCCCCCTGTTGACCGTTTTGTTTACGCACCGTTCAGGCCGCCATCATCACCACGGCGACGCGTTGCAGGAACAATTGAAATTGATTGGCCTTTACGCAGGAGGATTGATTTTTGGCGCCGTCTGCCTTTGCGTGTGGCGCGGATTTTGTCTGCAAATGCTGCATCGCAACACGCCGGCGGCGGCAGCGATGATCGGCCCGCTTACTTTAACCATGGTTTTCGTCGGCCTGCTTCAAGCGCTCGCCCTGTGGTCACTGGCGAGCCGCTGGATAAAAATTTCATTGCTCTATGGCGCGCTTGGTCTCGCCTACTGGTTGGCGCTTTTATTTTTCGGCAAATCACCGGCGGACTTGCTGGGCTTAATGCCGGTGGCTGCCGGAATTTCATTCGCCACGGTCTTTCTGGTTTGGCTGGTGGCCATGCGCCTTCACAAAATCGGCGTGCCGGAACAAAGCTGATTTGAATTTGCCATCGCGGTCAGCCAAACTAACACCATGCAGTCCGACCCGGGAAAAATGCCGCGCGTCAGCTTCATCATGCCGACGCTGAATGCCGGGGCGTTGCTCGACAACTGCCTTGCGTCCATAGCGCGCCAGACCTGGCCGCGCGACCGCTGTGAAGTCATCCTGGCCGATGCGCATTCGACCGATTCGACCCGCGACATCGCCAAAAAATACGGCGCGGTTGTCATTGACGACGACGGCAAAAATATGGAGGAAGGCAAACGCCTCGCGCTTCGGCGCGCCACCGGCGAATACATCGTCTTTGTGGATGCGGACAATGAAATCACCCGTTCCGATTACATTGAACTGGCCGTGAAGGCACTCATGGCGAATCCACAGGCGCTGGGCGTGGAAAGTTACTATTTGCCGTCGCCGAAGATGAGTTCGTTCTGCGCCTACCTCACGTATTTGCTGCATATCAGCGATCCAATTTGCTGGCTGATGAGCACGAACCCGCAGCTGGTCGCGCGGGACAACGAGACGGAACGCTGGACACTGCCGGGTGATTCGCTCTCGTATCCGCTCGGTGCCAACGGCTTTGTCTTTCGCCGCGCCGATTTGGAGTCAGTGCGGGCCAACGAACATTTTCAGGACACCCATGCGGCCTTGCATCTCCTGCGCGCGGGCAAACGCGAGTGGCTGCGCATCCGGGGGCGTGGCGTGCATCACTATTACGTGCAGACGCTTTGGGGTTTTGTCCAAAAACGCCGCCGCGCCACGGTGCATTTCCTGCGCGTGCAGGCGGAGGCGAAGACGAATTGGATGAAGGAGAAACCGCCCGTGCCCCTCTGGCTGGCGGCGCTTTATTGCGTCACCTTCATCGGCCCGTTGTGGCACACCTGGCGCGGTTTGACTCGCGACCGTGACGTGCGCTGGCTTTGGCATATGCCTGCCAGCCTCGCCAGCGTGCTCGGCAATGCCTGGGGTGTGTTCACCTACCGCCGCCGGGGCAAGGACAAAAAACTCATTGCCGAGTTGCAGGTCAAACAGACGCTCAAGCCTTGATCGAGAGAGCCCATGGCAACGCCGCCCCCAACTCAATCTTCGTTCGCGCAACGCCCGCGCCTGGTTTGTTTCGTCAACGGCATCTTTGGCGAAGGGATTGGCGGCGGAGATATATACGTTTATCACATGGTACGCGCGGCGTTAGATGCGGGTTATCCTATTCATTTCTTCGGCGGCCATGCGCTGAAACGATTCCTCGAAAAACAAAACCTGCCTCTCAATCTGACATTGACCGATTCTCAAGCTGCCGAGCTTGGAGACGTGAACCAGTTGTTCGGGCAATTCCGGCTGCTGCGCGATTTTGCCCGGCGGTTGAAGAACACGTTGCGGCAGTTGGATGACGTGAAAACCGGTGACCTGGCTTATACGGCATCCGATTATTGGTTTGACACCGTTCCCCTCATCCGTTGCCGGGCGCGCGCAAAAATTTTGTATCTGGGCATGACGGCGCCGACGTTGGGCCAGGTCTTGTCGAAAGGCCGCGCGGACGTGACCTCCAGCCGTCTGCCGTCGCTTTACTACTGGATGAGCCAGCAACTTTCACTGCGCTGGTTCCGGCGGATCCGCAATGGTATTGTGACTTACAGCCATCCGCAAATCCGCGATTATCTGAAGCAGTTCGGTTATGCGGAGTCGAACCTGTGGTATGTGCCCAATGGCAGCGATGTGGCATTGGCTGACCGTGTGCCGCCGCAGCCGAAACAATTTGACATGGCCTGGATGGGGCGTGTGCATCCGCAGAAAGGCATTGACGATCTGCTGGCCACGCTGGCATGGCTGAAACAACAAATGCCGGATTTCCGCGCGGTCATCATCGGCAAAAGCCAGGACAAACTCGAACCGGTGATTGGCCGGATGGGGTTGCAGGAAAATGTGACGTTTAGCGGGCTGGTTTCCGAAGAGGGAAAATTTCGCCTGCTCAAGAGCAGCCGTGTGTTTGTGATGCCAAGCCATTACGAAAGCTGGGGCATCGTGGTGGGCGAAGCGCTTGTATCCGGCGTGCCGGTAGTGGCTTACGATCTGCCCTGTTACCGGCCCGTCTTCGGCGACTTCGTGCGCTATGTGAAATGCTACGAAAGTGACGGCTTCAAACGCGCTGTCGAAGACGAGATTCGCCGGCAACGCGCCGGGCGTAACTATCTTGCCGAGATGAATCCCGGCAAACTGAAGCAGGCGACGGATTGGTCAACTGCCCAGGAAAGTTTCCTTTCGCTTTTGCGAAAGCTGGCCGCCGCCGGCACGCCCACAGGTTGAGACGCCAATTAAACCTTGCCGCGCCGCACGGAATTGAATGCGCCGGCTATTTGGGCCGCGCGTTACCTTCATTCGCGGGACAGGCAACCGATTCTCATTCGCCAGATCACGCGGAGAAATCCGTTCAAAATCAAAGCCTGATTGAACAGGCCGGTCTGGTTAGGCGTGTTCACGCTCATCACGGACAGTCATTCTCTTGAAACCGGGGTAAAGAAGCGTCGGTTTCGGAGAGAGTGTGAGCGATAAAGCTTCCAGCCGGTGCCTGCCGCTTTGAGCAAATGGGCCAGACCCGGGGAAAAGCGGTTCACCGTTCGAATCAGTGCGTTCGGGCCTTTTTCATCAGACCGCTTGCTCGAAGCGGCAGCATCCCACATCGTCGAATAATCGCTTTGTTGCGGCATTCGTCGGAACAGTTCCACCACTTCTTTTCGCCGCGCCTGAACGAGAAGGTGGATCAACGTATAAGAAATGAGCTCAACGCGCGAACGCAGGATTCGAGGGTCGGCGACTTTATACCATCGGGCTTGAGGACCGGCAGCGTGCGCAATCATATCGACAACTTCATAACCATTTTCTTCGGATAGGGCCTGGTAAAACAGTTCCGGGCTGAACTGGTAAAAACCATGTCCGAACCAGTTGTTCCCTGGCGAATCAAGGAACAGATATCCTTGGACCTTGACCAGCTCCATGCAATTGCGCAACGCAACGGGAAAGTTGAATACGTGCTCAAGGGTGCCGCCGTCGCAAACGACATCGAAGCGTTCTTTCCAATCGTTCGGAATAGGTTGATTCAGGTCATGCACCAGGGCGGCTCCTTCGTAAGGCGAGGCGTCGAGGGATTGCACCGTGCGTGCTCCCAGGCAATGGAAGAACTCTTCGGCAAACCCGCTGAGATTACCTTCCTCCCGGAATGGCTCATCGGGAAGATGATGTCGTTGCAGCAATTGCCTTATCTTGCCGGGGAAAACATCCAGCTTTAGCCGGCCAATGGTCAAAACACTGCCGAAGCACACCCCCTGTTTGTGAGCGCGCAATAGAAATTGAACTGAATTGAGATCCAAACCCATAGCGTCCGTTCAAGTTTGAACCCCAAACGTCTGTTTGTATTGATTCATACCGAAATCTCCGTGTCGTGGCCATTGTCAACGGCCGACATAGGGGCAACAAGTTTTTTTGGCAACCAGCGCAGGCAGCACCCGCTCATGGCAACAATACTGCCATCCGCTCTGCCAGAAAACTTTCCACGCTGTGATTCCAGTTCTTGCGAAAACGGTTGATCGCGTCATAAAAATTCCGGCCCTGGTCGCGCATTTCCAGGACAGCCTGTTCAATTGGTTGCGGGTCAGGTGCCACGACCCGCCCAATGCCGTTTCTCTCAATTTCCCCGCTGAAAAATGCAGTGTTCGTGGTCAATAGTGGCAGGTTGTTGGCCAGACAATGAAAGTATTTCGACGGACAGCCGTAATAGCTGTAACTTTGCGGACCGGCGTTGCGATATATCGCATAGGCGCAAAAGCAGTGCCGGGCGATTTCCGAGAGGCGGCATGGCTCGATATGGCCATGGAATGTGGTTTGGGGCGGAGCGTCCATCTTAATCGAAGCCAGATAGGGCGAGTCTCCGACTATGTGCAACGGGATGTCGTGTCGCCGCGCGACCTGAAACAAAACATCCAAGGCGTGATCTTCCGAGGGAACGCCAAAATACATAATCTCCCGCCGCTCGGCCATGGGAACCCCGTTGTCATTGATATAGATTGGCAAAATGTAGTTGTGCGAATGACCTTCTCCTATGGGAATGCGCGGCGAGAGTCTCCACACCTCGTCTGCCTGACGGGCAATGAATCGGTTCAAGGCCATGTTGGCACGGCGATGCAATCGGACACGCCATTTTCCAACCGGCGGCAGGTAATCACTTTGAAGTGAAACCAGAGTGCGGACTTTGCCCCATCGTTTCAGCCATACCGCCAGCAGTCCGCGCGGCCCTTCAACAATCAGAAGTGCGATGGGTTCCCCTTCCGCCCATTTCAGAGTCCGGCGCAGGATGCGAAACGCCGAAAAGAAACCAAAGCACATGTCGTCCAATCGCCGCCAGCGGGCCACCGGCATTTTCTCGCTCAAAGAAGTTTGCTGGCCATGCACCCAGGTGGAATCCTCCCGCCACCGACCGCAGCGCACCAGTAAGAGCGCAGCATTGGCCGAAATGATTTTTGCCCAACTTTCCTCGTTGGTCGCGCTCCCCATCCACATGGCGATGCGTTTCATATCTTCGCAATTGCCGGAAATAGGGACATCCCAAAATGAAGTCAAGCGGAACCGGATGACATGGCCTTGACATGTAGGCGGTTGTCACTAAGAATCTCCGCCCCAGCCATCGCGAGAAGCCACCGGTTTCACCCGGTGGAGTTGTAAGCGCAACACGGTTTTGATTTGTGCTGGTTGCCAGTCTGATGAAAATGGTGAAACCAACTCCTGAAATTAAGCGGCGGGGTCTGCTGCCCCTTGCGCTCCTGGCCGTCATTTTGGCCGTGCTCTTCTGGGAAAGTTTCTTGCCCGGCTATGTTCATTTCTCCAACGACGGTCCGCTGGGGCAGCAAATGACAGCCTGTTCGCGCCTGCCGCAGGCCTTCTTCGGTTCGTGGGGCGACTTGAATGACATCGGCAGCAACACGGGCTCGTACCCGCTGGACGTGAACGGGCTGATTCGCTGGGTGTTGCGGCCGGTGGGTTACGCGAAATTTCTGGCGCCCATTGCCCTGTTCATTTTGGGACTCGGCGCCTGGACGTTTTTCCGGCAACTGAAACTCACGCCGCTGGCGGCCACCCTGGGGGCGCTGGCCGCGACCCTGAATTCCACTTTTTTTGCTACGGCCTGTTGGGGCGTGGCGCCGCAACAAATCGCCATCGGCATGGACTTCTTGGCGCTGGCTTTGGTGGTTTCCAACACATCGGAAACTCCCGTGCTTATACGCTGGGCAAGACTGGCGCTGGCTGGACTGGCCGTCGGCATCAACGTGATGGAAGCGGCGGACATCGGCGCGATTTTCAGTTTGTTCGTCGCGGCCTTTGTCTTCTTCAAAGCCATCGCCGATGAGAGCGGGGCGATTGGGGTAAAAGTGGGACGGGGCGTCAGCCGCGTGGCGGTCATCGCGCTGTTTGCCGGATTCATTGCCACGCAGACAATTGTGGCGCTGGTTGGCACTGCTATCGTCGGCATTGCCGGCACGGCGCAGGACACGGAAACGAAAATGCAGCACTGGGACTTTTCGACCCAGTGGAGCGAGCCGAAAGTGGAAACACTCGGCTTGTTCGTGCCGGGTTTGTTTGGTTACCGGATGAACACGCCGAAAGATATGATGGAATTTCTTCAGGACCATTACAAAGGCGGTGAGTATTGGGGTGCGGTCGGGCGTGACCCGGCATTGGTGCATTACTTCGACAGTGGAAAACAAGGTTCTCCGCCGCCTGGCTTCATGCGATTTACCGGCGGGCAGAACTACGCCGGTATTTTGGTGGTGCTGGCGGCATTCTGGGCCATGGCGCAATCCTTGCGTCGGCAGAACTCCATCTTTTCCGAAACGCAACGGCGGTTCATCTGGTTCTGGTCGGTCGTGTTGATCGGTTCGTTGTTGCTGGCCTGGGGTAAGTACGCACCGTTCTATCAATTCTTCTATATGCTGCCTTATGCTTCCACAATCCGGAATCCGACCAAATTCCTGCTCGTGTTCTCCTGGGCGATTGTGATCCTCTTCGCCTATGCCGTTCATGGCTGGAGCCGGCGTTACCTGGAGGTTCCGGCAGCCGGTACCGCTTCGTCGCTCGCCCAACTGCAAAACTGGTGGAGGAAAGTCCGCGGTTTCGACCGCAACTGGACTTACGCCTGTCTGGCAACATTTATGGTTTCTGTGCTCGGTTGGTTGATATACGCCTCGCAAAAGCCGGGCTTCGTGGGTTATTTGCAGCAAGTGGATTTCCCCGACGAAGAAATGGCAGCGCAGATTGCCGCCTTCAGTATCAGCCAGGCAGGCTGGTTTGTTCTGTTGTTCGCACTGGCCGCCGGACTTTGCGTGCTCATCATCGCCGGCGTCTTTGCCGGACAGCGCGCCCGACTGGGCGGCATTTTGCTCGGCGCGTTTCTCGTGGCGGATTTGGTCCGGGCCGACCTGCCTTATATCACCTATTGGAATTACAGACAAAAATACGACATCGACCCGGCCGATCCGACTAATTCAACAAATCCAATTATTAATTTTCTGCGCGACAAACCTTATGAACATCGGGTTGCCATCTTGCCGTTCAATGTCTCGCAGCATTTGCCGTTTTATGATGATTATTTTCTCGGCCATAGCGGGGTCTATAGCATCGAATGGGCGCAACACCACTTTCCCTATTACAATATTCAGTCGCTTGACAAAATTCAGATGCCGCGCATGCCGGCGGACCTGGCGGCTTACGAGATAGCGTTGACGCCTCATTCCGCAGACACGACTTGGCTCCTGGTCCGGCATTGGGAATTGACCAATACCCGTTACCTGCTTGGCACGGCGGACTTTCTGGACATTTTGAATGACCAACTCGATCCGGGGCAGCGCCGTTTTCGTGTCGTTCAACGTTTTGATGTTGTATCGAAACCCGGCGTTGATCAGGTGACGCAATTGGAGCAGATGACCGCCGCCCCCGGCGAAAATGGAGGTTGTGCCCTCATTGAATTCACCGGCGCGTTGCCCCGCGCCAAGCTTTATTCGCACTGGCAGGTAAGCACAAACGATCAGGCCACACTCCAGACACTGACCAATGCCGGCTTCGACCCGCAACAAACCGTTTTGGTTTCCACGCCGCTGCCGGTGACGCCTGCCACAAACTCAACGAATGAAAATTCCGGCACGGTTGAATTCAAACGCTATGTGCCAACGGATCTTGCGTTCAAGAAAAAGAAAAATATTTTTTGGAAACAATGTGGGTATTGCTATGCGCCGACCGACATCATGTTCGACGCGCAGGCCGCCGCATCGTCCGTGCTGCTGCTTAACGACATGTTTGACCCGCATTGGCAGGTGCTCATGGACGGCCAGCCGGCGGAACTGTTGCGCTGTAATTACATCATGCGCGGCGTTTTCCTCGCGCCCGGCGCGCACACAGTGGAGTTTAAATTCAGCCTGCCGCACAAACCGCTCTACACCACCCTGGCGGCCTTCGGCGTCGGAATGCTTTTGTGCGGTTTCCTGCTGGTTGCCACGCGCCGCAACGCCGGACCGGGGACTCAGCCGTAAATGTTTTTCGGATGCCGCGTCCGGCGCCGGATGGTGTAAAGGTAAAAATCGCGCAATTCGACCAGGACCTGCCCCGCCAGCCAGAGCGGCCAACCGGTAATGCCGCGCGCCACCCGGACAATTTCGCGCGCATAAGCGGCGTTCCCGTTCTGGCGTACGCGCTTGGCCTTGATGCCGGAGCGCACGGCAAACAGGCCTTTCAATTTCAATCTCCGGTGCGGGTTCCAGGCCTTGCCGCGCAACGCTTCGTTCATCTCCATCGTCCGCCACTCGTCCAGAATGAGCGGCTGGAGGGCGGGCGCGTGGAACACCGTTTCATTCGCGCCGTGCCAGCGGTATTTTCCGAGCGCTTCGCGGACGTGGACAATTTTTTCGCACTGCGCGCCAAACGCCGCCCAATAAATCTGGTCGCCAAGGATCGGGAAATCCAGCCGGAACCGGCACGGCGCGGGTTGAAAATTGGTTTTCATCAACGTTGCGCAAAACGCCTGGTTGCGAATCTCGGCCTTGCGCTGCAAAAAAACGTCCCGGTCAAGGACTTCTCTCCGTCCGTCCGCCTTGCCGGAAAAACTCAAGTGCCGGTTCCGCTCGTCAATGCGCTCATCGAGGCACCACGCCAGTCCGCGCCCGGCGCAATCCGCCAACGTGCTTGTCATCACCTCGTAAAAACGCGTTGCCACCGCGTCATCGGCGTGGAGGATGTGGAGAAATTCCGTTTCGGCGGCGAAGTCGAGGCAGCGGTTCGTGTTGCCGAACAGGCCGAGATTGGTCGGATTGCGGATGAACTCGCAGGCGATGCCCTTGAAATTCCGGACGATTTCCTCTGTCCGGTCGGTCGAGCAATTGTCCAAAACAATCACTCGGTCCGGGCGGAGCGTCTGCCGGCCGACGGATTCCAGCGTCTGCCCGATGAACTCCTCACCGTTGAAAACCGGGATGGTGGTGATGATTTTGGATTTCACGGGCGGCCAGTTTAGGCCAGGGCGCCGGAACCAACAAGTTCAGGCTTTCATTGGCCCCCCGCTTCCGGCAGCATGGCCGCATGAAAGCGGTGGACATTCCGGTCTTCATCCTGTGCGGCGGTTTGGGCACTCGCATCAAAGAAGAAACCGAATTCCGGCCCAAACCGATGGTGCCCGTGGGCGAGCATCCGATTCTCTGGCACGTCATGCAGATTTATGCGCGGCATGGTTTCCGGCGCTTTGTGCTCTGCCTCGGTTTCAAGGCCGACGTGGTGAAGGATTACTTCAACAGTTTCCACCTGCACAACGCCGATTGCACCATCAAGCTCAAAACCAATGACGTCACCGTCCACGAACAACGGCATAATCTGGATTGGGAGGTCACGCTGGCCTACACCGGCGAAAAAAACATGACCGGCAGCCGGGTGGCCCAGGCCGCGCGCAAATATCTCGGCCCCGCGGAACAGTTCGCCGTGACCTACGGCGACGGCCTGACGGACGCCAGCCTCGTCGAGGAATTCCGCTACCATCTGGCGCGGAAAAAACTCGGCACCGTGCTCGGCGTCAACCCGCCGTCGCGCTTCGGCGAAATCAAGATCAGGGGCGACCGGGTGGTGGAATTCGCCGAGAAACCCGACCTCGAAGGCCACTGGATCAACGGCGGCTATTTCTTTTTTCACCGCGATTTCCGTCGGTACCTTTCCGAAGACGAAGGCTGCGTGCTGGAAGGCGGCCCGCTCGTGCGGCTGGCGCGTGACGGTCAGTTGAGCATCTACAAACACCGCGGTTTCTGGGCGTGTATGGACACGCAGCGTGACCGCGAGCAACTGACCAAACTCGTCGAATCCGGCACGCCCCCCTGGCTGAAATGAAATGACCTACGACGTGACGATTGTGGGTGGCGGCATTGTCGGCCTTGCCACCGCTTATCGGTTGCTCGAGGCGCGGCCACTGCTCAAGCTGCTCCTGCTGGAAAAGGAGTCCAGACTGGCCGCGCACCAGACAGGCAACAACAGTGGTGTGCTGCATTCCGGACTTTATTACCAGCCCGGCTCGGCCAAGGCACTGCTCGCAGTCCAGGGCCTCCAGCAAATGGTCGGGTTCTGCCGCACCCACGGCATTGCGCATGAACAATGCGGCAAAATCGTCGTTGCCACTTCCGAGGTTGAGTTGCCCCGGCTGGAAAATCTCTGGCAACGGGGCCAGGCCAACGGACTCCAGGGCCTGCGCCGGCTGACGCCCGAAGAAATCCGGGAAATCGAACCGCACGCCGCCGGTATCGCCGCCATTCATGTCCCACAGGAAGGCATCGTGGATTATCCGGCCGTCTGCAATAAACTCGGCGAACTCATCCGCCAGGCGGGCGGCGAAATCCGCCTCGGCGCCCGCGTCCGGAAAACCGTTCAGAATTCTGGCGACTGGACGGTGGCGACCGGCGTCGGCGATTTTCAAACCCGGTTCGTCGTCACCTGCGGCGGGCTTCATTCCGACCGGTTGGCGCGTGCCGCGGGGCAAAAGCCGTCGGCCAAAATCATTCCCTTCCGCGGCGAATATTACAAACTGAAGCCCGAACGTCAGCGTCTCGTCCGGCATCTGATTTATCCCGTGCCCGATCCGAAATTTCCCTTCCTCGGCGTCCACTTCACGCGGCTGATTCACGGCGGCATTGAAGCCGGGCCTAACGCCGTCCTCGCCTTCGCCCGCGAAGGCTACCGTGGGTCCAACATCAACCTGCGTGACCTGGCCGAATCGTTGTGCTTCCCCGGCTTGTGGAAATTTCTGGCTGCTTATCCGGGCATTTGCAGCTACGAAATCCGCCGGTCGTTTTCCCGGCGTGAATTTTGCCGGTCACTCCAGAAACTGGTGCCGGAAATCCGCGAAAGCGACCTGGACACCGGCGGCGCCGGCGTCCGCGCCCAGGCCATGACCGCCGATGGCAGACTGGTCGAGGATTTTTGTTTTGAAGAGGCGCAAGGCGTCCTGCACGTGGTCAATGCCCCGTCGCCCGCCGCGACCGCCGCACTCGCCATCGGCCGGCATATCGCCGGAAAAGTTTTGACCCGGTTGCCATAGTCCGGCAAACAGAGGAGATGCAAGTTCTTGTTACCGGCCATCGCGGCTACATCGGCCCGCACCTGGTCAAGCTGTTGAAAGAGGCCGGGCATCGCGTGACCGGCGTAGACATCGGTTATTTCGACGGTTGTAATTGGGAACCGCTGCCGCCGGCTGACCGGGAAATCCGCGCCGACTTCCGCACACTGACCAATCTTGTTGAATCCGGCAATCCATCCTGGCTAAAATAGGCTGACATTTATGGAAAAGTTTGCGGGCGTGTTTCAGCGCAAGACTGTCTGGCTCTCCGGCCACACCGGATTCAAGGGCGCTTGGCTCGCGCAGTGGCTGTTGAAACTGGGGGCACACGTCCACGGTTTTTCCCTTCCTCCGTCCACGCAACCAGCCGTCTTCGAGCAACTCGGCATTGAAAAGCACCTTCAGCATGAAATCGGCGATGTGCGCGATCCCGCCGTGGTGAAAAAGTCCATTCTTCACGCGCAGCCGGATTTTGTCTTCCACCTCGCAGCCCAGGCGCTGGTGCGTTACTCCTATGAGCATCCGCTGGAAACGTATTCCACCAACGTCATGGGCACAGCGAATGTGCTGGAAGCGTTGCGCTCTTTGGACAAGCCCTGTGCCGCCGTGTTCGTCACGACGGACAAGTGCTATGAAAACCGCGAACAGAACCATGCGTACTCCGAAGCAGAGCCCCTGGGTGGCTATGATCCTTACAGTTCCAGCAAGGGCGCGGCGGAGATTGTCATCAGCGCCCTTCGCCGTTCGTTTTTCGCTCATCATCCCGTCCGGATTGCCAGCGCCCGCGCCGGGAATGTCATCGGGGGGGGTGATTGGGCACCCGACCGTATTGTGCCTGATTGCGTCCGCGCCCTGCAACAGGGCCGGGCGATTCCGGTGCGCAATCCGTCCGCCACCCGCCCATGGCAACATGTGCTTGAACCACTTGGCGGTTATCTTTGGCTGGGCGCGGTGCTCGCCCGGCCCAAAATCGTGGGATACGAGGAAGGGGACATCGCCACTGCATTTAATTTCGGCCCTCGTCGCGAGGCCAACCGGACAGTTACTGACTTGGTCCGCGAGGTCTTGAAGCACTGGCCCGGGTCTTGGGAGGACAAAAGCCGTCCCGACGCGGTGCATGAAGCCCGGTTCCTTATGCTTTCGACCGCAAAGGCCAGACGATTGCTGCACTGGGAACCCACGTGGAATTTTGAACGGGCGGTGGCGCGGACGGTCGGGTGGTACCGCAACGTTTATGAGCGCGGACCGGCACAGGCTGAAACATTGACTCGCATTCAGATCGAGGAATATGAACAGAACGCCCAGACTGCGGGAATTGCCTGGGCGAACAGTTGAAGTCCCATGTTGAACTCACCTGCTCAAATCAAAACCGAAATTCTCCGGCTGACGCGTGAATTTTCCCGTCAGGCTCACACAGCCAATCGTCCCGGCTACGGACCCGAGGCGGGCCAGCGGCCGGCGTTTGTGCCCGGCCAGACGACCGTTCCTTATGCCGGGCGGGTCTTCACCGAGGACGAAGTTGAGGCTGCCGTTTCCGCCACGCTCGATTTCTGGCTCACCCTGGGCAGGGAAGGCGGAGTCTTCGAGCAAAAGCTTGCGGCTTTCCTGGGTGTCAAAAGCAGCGTGCTGTGTAATTCCGGCTCCTCCGCCAACCTGCTGGCGGTTTCCGCCCTGTCCAGCCCGCGCTTGGGCAGCCGGCGGTTGAAACCCGGCGACGAAGTCATCACCGTCGCGGCCGCTTTCCCCACCACCGTCGCGCCGATTCTGCAGAACGGCTTCATGCCCGTGTTCATTGACAATGATCCGCACACGCTCAACGCGCGCACGGAACAGCTCGAAGAGGCGTTTTGCGAAGGCAAAACGAAGGCCGTGATCATAGCCCACACGCTCGGCAATCCTTTCAACCTGACCGCCGTTACGGAATTCTGCCGCAAACACAATCTCTGGTTGATCGAAGACAATTGCGACGCCCTTGGTTGCCAATACGACGGAAAACTGACCGGAACCTTCGGTGATTTGTCCACGCAATCGTTTTATCCTCCACACCACCTGACCCTCGGCGAAGGCGGTGCGGTGAACATCGTGCAAAGTCCCAAGTTCCGCGCGATTGTCGAAAGCTTCCGCGATTGGGGCCGCGATTGCTGGTGCGCCAGCGGCAAGGACAATACCTGCGGCAAACGCTATGATTGGCAGCTCGGCGAACTGCCAAAGGGTTATGACCACAAATATATTTACTCGCACCTCGGCTATAATCTCAAGCCGCTCGACATCCAGGCTGCCATTGGCTGCGCACAAATGGCAAAACTGCCCCAGTTCATACAGGCACGCATGGACAACTGGAACTTTCTGCGGCGCGGCCTTGACGACTGCTCTGAATTTTTCGATTTCATGCTGCCCACCCATGCCACCGGCTGGTCACCGGATGGATTCACTTGGGACGTCTCGGGGCACCGAACGGCCTGCTCCTGGTTCGGTTTCATGCTGCGCGTCAAACCGACGGCGCCGTTCCGCAAATTCGAGTTTGCCCGCCACCTCGAAGAGAAGAAAATCGGCAACCGGATGCTGTTCGGCGGCAACCTGGTGCGTCAGCCCGTGCTGGTGCAACTGCGCAAGGACCGGCCGGACGCCTTCCGTGTCATCGGCGACCTCAAGGGTGCGGACCAGATTATGAACGAAGCCATGTTTATCGGCACGTATCCCGGCCTGACCCGGCCCATGCTCGATTACATGGTGGACACAGTGCGCGCTTTTGTGAAAAAATTCTGACCGGCCCGGCAAACCGGTCGGCTCGCATGGAAATCATCAAAACAGAATTGGCGGGGGTGCACGTCATCCGCCCGCGGATTTTCAAGGATGCGCGCGGCAGTTTCGTCAAGACCTTCCACGCCGGCTGGTTCCGCGAACAGGGAATGGATTTCGAGCCGTGTGAGGAGTTCTTTTCCACATCGGCGAAAAATGTTCTGCGGGGAATGCATTTCCAGTTGCCGCCCGCCGCGCACGCGAAGCTGGTTTACTGCATCGCTGGCCGCGCACTCGATGTGGTGTTGGACATCCGGAAAAATTCGTCCACGTTTGGCTGTTGCCACGCTCGTGAAATCAACGACCGCAACCGCGAAATTGTTTTCATCCCCGTCGGCTTTGCGCACGGTTTCCTGGCGCTCGAAGACGGCGCGACAATGGTCTATCAAACCAGCACCGTCCACTCGCCGGCACAGGACGCCGGCATTGTCTGGAATTCCTTCGGTTTCGGCTGGCCGGTGACCAACCCGGTGGTCTCCGACCGCGACCGCACCTTTCCCGCGCTGAAGGATTTTCAGTCGCCCTTTTAACCACCACGCATGAAAATCCTTTTCACCGGCGCCAGTTCGTTCACGGGCTTTTGGTTCGTCAAAACCCTGGCTGCCGCCGGCCACGAATTGGTCTGCCCGGCCACGAAAGGATTGGAAAACTACACGGACATCCGCCGGCAGCGGGTGGAACAACTGAAACCGCTCTGCCGGTTCATCCCCCACGCCCCGTTCGGCTCGGAACATTTCCTGAATACCATCCGCGAGCGCCCATTTGACCTGTTCTGCCATCATGGTGCCGAGGTCGCGGATTACAAGAGCGCCGGGTTTGACGCCCAGCGGGCGCTTCAAAACAACACGTTGAACCTGCGCGCCGTGCTCGCCGCAGCCAAAGCTCGCGGACTGAAGGCCGTCGTGATTACCGGCACGATGTTCGAGCCGGATGAAGGCCGGGGTGACAAACCTCTGCGCGCGTTTTCACCCTATGGCCTGTCGAAAGCGATGACCTTTCAGTGTTTCCGGTATTACTGTCACGAAGCGGGCGTGCCGCTGGGCAAATTTGTGATTCCCAATCCATTCGGCCCGTACGAGGAACGCCGCTTTACTGCTTATCTGATGGAGAACTGGAAGGCTGGCCGGCCGGCGGAAGTCAAAACCCCGGATTACCGCCGTGACAACATTCACGTGGATTTGCTCGCCGCGGTTTACAGCCGGTTTGCCGGTCGTCTGGCCGGGCTGAAGACCGGCTGCGTCAAAACCAATCCGAGCGGTTATATCGTGAAACAAGGCGGATTCGCCCGGCGCGTCGCGCGCGAAGTGAAGGCGCGCCTCGGCTGGGCGTGCGAACTGAAACTGGCGAAGCAGGCGGATTTCAGCGAACCGCTGAATCGCACCAACACTGAGCCAGCCGCCAGACTCGTGCCGGAGTGGAACGAGCAGAAGGCATGGGACGCATTTGTGGATTTTTACGCGGCGAAATAACGTAAATCGCAGGGGCGCTCGGTGCTCAAGGGCCGGCATGACGGGCGAACTGTACACTTCATAACGCACCGAGCTTCCGGCAAATGGGCGAAGGCTTGTGCCATCGCAGGTTTTTTCTTTTTTTTGCGCGAAGCAAAAACCGTCGTTTTCTTGCAACCCTATGGCCAAACCGCGCGGTAGAACCGCACCGGGACATTCGTCAGCGACCCATCCACAAACTGACACACCCCGAAATTGTCCGCTGTCTGTGCGGCCAATGTCTGCCAAATCGGGTTCGATAAATCTGCCGTGTATTCCAGCCGGTAGGTGTATCCCGGAATCCCGTCAAACGTCAGCCGGATGGACCCGTCGCCCTGATTGGCGATGGCGAAATTCACCGGCAGTGGATTGTCCGCCCTGACTTGCACCGTAACGGCCCCAACGTCGGTGTCACAATGCCCGTCGCTTACCGTATAAGTGAACGTGTCAAAGGTGCTGCTGTTGGTCGGCGGCGCGTAATAAACCCAGTTGTTTGTCAGACCCACACTGCCACCCCCAGTGCTGTTCGGACTGACGCCGATGATAGTCAAAGCATTTCCATCCACATCAGTGTCGTTCGCCAGCAAAACGCTCGCATTCACCCGGACGCCCCCGGCCGCGAACCGATAAACGGTATCGGCATTGGCCACCGGCGGGTGTCCCAAGCCCAGCAGCGCCGGCGAACTGGTCACCGAACCGAAGAGATTGGTGATGACCACATTGTAGCTTCCAAAGTCAGAAGTCTGGACATTCGTCAGCGTCAGACTCGTGGTGGTCGCTCCGACCAGGTTCGTCCCGCTAAATTCCCACTGATAGCTCAACGGCTTGGTGCCTTTGGCATGCACATTGAATGTGGCATCACAGCCCAGCGCAACGGACTGATTGGCCGGTTGCATGTTAATCGTCGGAGGTATTCCTACCACGAGCACAGCGTTGGAACTGGTTGCTGAACCAAACAGGTTGGTTACCACCACCATGTAATTGCCGGAATCGGTCAATTGCACATTCGTCAGCGTCAACGTCGCATTCGTTGCCCCGCTGATATTCGTGCCGTTGAAATTCCACTGGTAGCTCAGTGGCATGGTGCCGCTGGCCGTCACACTGAAACTTGCCGTCCCTCCATACACCACCACCTGGTTCGTCGGCTGGGCAAT
>Ga0187874_10001454_pt1 | contig 21453 bp, 21 predicted proteins | sample June2016WEW_16_1_3_FD_132993 | JGI IMG/M metagenome (GOLD analysis project Ga0187874, IMG submission 132993) | Peatland microbial communities from SPRUCE experiment site at the Marcell Experimental Forest, Minnesota, USA - June2016WEW_16_150 | ecosystem: Environmental > Terrestrial > Soil >... | reverse complement strand
GTGGATCTCCTTTTCGTTTGCTTGGCGGCTCACGATTAGGAGTTTCCGCGATGGACTCCCGGATTTGTCAAACTTCTGCTGCCTCCCCGGCAGAGCCGGGGGGTCTCCCAACGGACTAGGGTGTGCTCAATGCCCCGGTGCACTCGGGATCGAAGCTTTGTAGTGATTCCCGCCTTCGGAAGGCGCCATTGTGGCGTCCACCGGTCGGATCCATGCTAAGGCTCGTCATAGCACTGGATCTGACGCCGTCCGTGCAGGCGCAACAGAAGCCCTTTACCGAGAAGCAGGTCGGGAACATGGTGCGCGCTGGCCGGGGAGATGATTCGGGCGCAAAGCTGATCGAACGGCGCGGGATTGATTTCGCCCCGGCGGAGGATTTTATTCAAAGCCTCAAGGCCTCGGGCCCGAGCGAGGCATTCCTTAATGCCCTGCGCGCAGCCAAGCCGCCCGAGCCCGCAAGCGCGAAGAAGCCGCTGACCGGCTGGTTTGCTTGCCGGCCGCTTTTCGCGTAAGATGCTGAGTAGGCATAACAACGAAAGAGGCCGCTTAATGACGATCACTTTGCCGCTTCAACCTCAGGAAGAAGCCCGTCTGATGGCTGCAGCCCAGGCCAAGGGCCTCTCGCCCGATGCGCTCGTTCGCGAGGCTCTCGACAAGATTCTCGCCGAGGCCCCCGCTCCCCCGGTCAAGCCCAAAAAATCGGCCTATGGGCTGCTTGCCAAGTACGGTCCTGGTCCGACTGAGGAGGAGATCGACGAGAACCGCCGGGAGATGTTTCGCGGTTTCGGCGAGGAGCTTCCGTGATCGCTGGCGTTGCCGATACGCATACGGCCTTATGGTATCTCCAGAAGAAGCCCCATTTACCGCCGACGTAGTTGAAGCGCTGCGCCAAGTCCCCCGCGCGGAAGTGTCGGACATGCCAGATCGAATCGTGGCGGCCACAGCGGTTTATTTGCGAGTGCCCGTCATCAGTCGGGAGGGGCGCATTCGTTCCTCGAACATCCAGACAGTGTGGTGATTTCCTCGTGTAGAAAAGTAGGAACTATTCTGGCCACACGCAGGGGAAGACCCCTCCGCCGCGCGAGGTGGCAATGAGATTCCCCAAAACGCTGGCTTTTCTCGTTCTGTCGATGGAGTTGGTCCTTGCCCCGTCTGCCCGGGCGCAGCGGAGGCCCGTAGCGCAGGGCCCGCTCTTCGGCCCTGCGGCTCTTCCATCAACATGTGCCGCCGCGGCGCTGCCCGCGAGAGGGCAACAGAAACCCGTAGCGCCACGCTTTAGCCCGGAACATGCTTACGTAGCGGCGAGTTTACCTCGCCATGGCGGTATAAAGCCGCCGCTACGGCATGCCGACCTCAAGGTCAGCGCTACAACGTCGGGCACTCGCCCGGCAAAACCCTTTACCCAGGAGCAGGTCAGCAGCATGGTGCGGGACGGATTCGGAGACGAGTCGGGCGCGAAGCTGATCGAGCGGCGCGGGATTGATTTCGCCTCATTCGAGGATTCTTGCCAAAGCCTCAAGCCCGCGGCCGCGAACGAGGCATTCCTCAATGCCCTGCGCGCGCCGCCAAGCCCCCCGAGTTCGCGAACGCGTAGAGGCCGGTCAACCCACTGCTGGTACTGCTGGTACTCGCCTTTCTGGTGGGCCAAGCGTATAGTCTCGTGATGGTGCCATCCCTCCTGATACGGAGACGACCGCGATGTGCGATGCTAGCTTGGTAAGAGTCGGCCCAGAGAACCTGTCGGAGTGCGGCATCGGCTGTATAAGAAATCGTGACAATCCTGGCTACGGGCGCAAGGTCAAATGGCTGCGGAAGCGCTTTGCCGAAGGATTGCGCATCCTCTTGTTCCTTGACGACAGGGAAAAGGCACTGGCGTTCCTCGAATATGTCCCGGGCGAATTTGCCTGGAGGCCAGTCGACGCCCAGGGGTGGCTGTTTGTCCATTGCTTGTGGGTCTTCGCTTCGGGGCAGCAGGTTGGCGGCCTGGGAGGCCGGTTGATCCGGGCCTGTATCGAGGACGCGGAACGAGCTGGCAGCACAGGCGTCGCAGCCACAGTCAGCGACGGCACGTGGATGGCAGGGAAGGAAATCTTCCTGCACAATGGATTCACAAAGACAGCGGAACGCGATCGATTCGAACTGGTCGTTTACCGGCTGAGAGAGGGCGCGGAGCCGCGCTTCCGCGATATCGACAGTAACCGCGCAAGTTACCGAGGCCTCCACATCGTGTATTCGGACCAATGCCCCATGCTCCTGAAGTCTGTGAATGATCTCTCCCAGATGGCGGCGGAATACGGCCTGAACCTCCGGGTCACTGTTCTCAAAAGCGCGCGCGAGGCTCAGAATGCGCCATCTTATTACGGCGCCTTCAGTCTGTTATGGAACGGCCGGCTGCTGTCCGATCACTACGTGAGCAAGGGGCGATTCAAAAACATTTTCCGTAAAGAAATCCTGAACGGAAAACATTGAGGCCGGCCTAATCTTCCAAACCCCGCAGGGGCAAAGATCGCCGCAGAGAGTGATCACCGTAGGAATGCCCGAAATATTTCCCAGGGTCAGCCTTCCCCTAGAACTCCTAGTGGTATATACTGATCTTCCCTAGAAGTTCGAGTGGAGTGGGCGATGGGCAAGCAGAAGCAACCAAACCGGGAAATGTTAAAGGGTACGTTGGACATGATGGTCCTGCGAACTCTGCTGCCCGGGGATGCTCACGGTCACACCATTGCCAAGGTGATCGAGCGGACCTCCGAGGAGATGCTGGAGGTAGAGCAAGGGTCGCTTTATCCGGCGCTCCACCGCCTGGAAGATCGCGGCTGGGTTTCTTCGCATTGGGGTGCGAGCCAAAGCAACCGCAAGGCGAAGTTTTACCGGCTGACAGCAGCCGGAAGAAAGCAATTGACCTCTCAAACCAGCCACTGGCGCCAGATTGCGCGAGCTATCAGCTTGGTGATGGGCGAGAAGATACTGGTCAAGGCAGGTGAAGAATGAGTTGGCACAAGTTCCTCCAGCGCCGCCAAAGGGATGCGGAACTTAGGCGTGAGATCGATTTTCACCTGGCCGAAGAGATTGAAGAGAATGTTGCGCGAGGCATGTTGCCGGAGGACGCCCGGCGTCAGGCGTATCTGAAGTTCGGTAATCCTGTACGTGTGCGAGAGGATCTCTGGGAGCAGTACACCCTGACATCATTGGACAACCGCTGGCGCGATTTGAAATATGAATTGCGGGCGCTAAGAAGGGCTCCGGGCTTCGCCCTGACTGCGATTCTGACGATGGCTCTGGGAATTGGCGCCACAACGCTTGTTTTCAGCGTTGTCTACGGTGCAGTTCTCAATCCCTATCCCTATAGAGATGCAAACCGCATTGTGCAAATGGCCTTCTTGGGGAAGGAAGGCATTCGTGGTTTCATGGCGGTCAACGCCCACGATTTCGAGACCGTCCGCCGTGCCAGCACGGTCGAAGGTGCAATGCTTTCTGACTTTGCCGACCCCATCACCAACGTCAGCGGTTATCCGGAGGACATCGAGATCGCTCGCTTCTCCGGCAATGCATTTGATTTTCTGGGAGTGGCGCCACTTTTCGGACGCACCCTCACGGACGATGATCGGGATCAGCCTGTTGTTGTACTTGGATACGCATTCTGCCAGGCACATTACCCCTGCGATCAGAGCGTACTCGGCCGGAAGCTGGATCTTGATCACCGGCAATTCATCATTGTGGGCGTGATGCCGCCGAGATTTGCGTGGGAGGACGCAGCGGCATTTGTTCCCTTGGTTCCCGGCAAGGACCCTGACGATATCTATCCTCTATACCTTCGTGCCAGGAAGGGAATACGTGCCGAGGTTGTATCGGCGCAGATGCTGGCTCTGGTACGCCAATTCGTTCTTGCTTCTGAAGGGGTCGAGCTTCCCCCGGAAACACAATTAAAATCAATCGAATTAGGTCAGCGAAGAGGTGGGTCACTGCAAAAGCGCCTGAAGTTGCTCTTCGGTGCGGTGTCCCTGCTGTTGCTCATCGCCTGCGCGAATGTATCAATCCTGCTGCTGGGACGGGCGACGGTCCGTCAGCATGAGTTTGAAATCCGCAATGCCCTGGGTGCTTCGCGTTCGCGACTCGCTTCTCAGCTCCTAACTGAAGCTCTGCTCATCGCTCTGGGAGGCGGGGTCCTGGGGATCGCCATTACCTATGGCGCCATCGCGGCGCTGCGTGCACCTTTAGTGAAGAGTTTCTTTCCGTCGGAGGCCGTCCTTGCGGTGAATGGCTGGGTTCTGGCATTCAGCACTGCCCTCTCTCTCTTCACCGGAATTCTCTTTGGGCTTTTTCCGAGCCTGCAAGTGTCCAAAAGCTTCCAGGGGCCGAAATTCAACGGTCGATTCACGCTCGGTTCTCCCCGCGGGCGTAGATCGCACCGCGTCCTCATCGCGTCGCAGGTTGCTTTGACGCTTGTGTTGCTGGTTACGGCCGGAGCCGTGATTCGTGCCTTTATCGATCTCTACAAGTTGGATCTGGGGTATGACCCGCGCAATGTGCTTACCTTCCGGCTACCCATCCCCGAAGGAGAGTATGCGAGTTGGGCGGCGCGAATGCAGTATCGAAAGGTTTTGCAAGAGCGACTCCAGCAAATCCCCGGAGTACGAGAAGCGAGCGTTGATCAGGCTATGCCAACCGGCGGGGGATTTCAGATGGAATACGCTCTCCCCAGCGAGCACTTTGGTCCCGACATGGACATCAAGATGCCGCGTGCGGATCTTGAATTTGTCGATGCTCACTTCTTGCCTTCCATGCGCATTCCCATTCTCACCGGAAGAGCGTTCACACAAGGTGAATACGAGCGCGCGAACCCTGTAGCTCTGATTAATCAGACCTTCGCACGGCGCCTGTTTGGTAATTTGGATCCGGTGGGGCGCATGCTCCGGATACCACCGTTGGTAGCGGGTTATCCGGGTGTTGGGCGGCCGGAGAACCCACAGGAGATGGTCCGAATTATTGGAATTACAGGCGACGTGCGCGCGGCTTGGTTGCCCGGCGCGCCACCCCGAGAATCGATATATTTGCCAGAATCCCTCTTTGCGACCGCAACGAGCTTGCGCGTGAATCTGCGCACGGAAAACGATCCGATGTCGATTCTCCAAACCGCGCGCCGCGTCGTGAAGCAGGTGAATCCAGACCAGCCCATATCGCAGGCGAGAACGCTTGACGAAATCCTGAGCGAAGACTTGCGCGACCGCGACCGCTGGCTGGCCATGCTTTTTAGCGCCTTTTCCAGCATCGCCCTTTTTCTCGCCGCGATCGGTTTGTACAGCGTCGCTTCCTTCGCCGTTACCCAGCGCACCCGAGAACTGGGGGTCCGCGTTGCGTTGGGAGCCACGCGGCGAGACATCCTTCGCCGCGTATTGCTTTCCGAATCCGGAGTGGTGTTGTCCGGGCTTGGCATCGGCATTGGCTTGAGCGATATCTTGGGAAGACTTTTCCGGAGTTTCATGAGCATGCCCGCAGACGATTTGTGGCTTCTGCTTGCAAGTTGCTGTGTAATGCTAATCGTGAGCATGCTGGCCAGCTATTTCCCCGCACGCCGCGCAGCTCGTATTGAGCCGATGGAAGCCCTGCGCACCGAATAGGCAGCGGCGCACGGCCCCGCCGCTGGGTTGGGCGTGCGGCTTTTGCGCCCGGCAAGGGGCTCACTGTCGCGTCCAGACGGCATCACGCGTAGATTGATCGCATGCCCAGTTTGGGGCATCCGTTCTTTTATAACCGTGACATTTTCGTGTCCGTAGCTTACGCTGCGGTTATCCTGACGATACCGCAGGTGGTTTGGAAGGATTTGTCATGACAACAAAACGCAAGATCCGGATTCAAGTGCTGGCGAAGGTGCTGGTGGGCCTAGTAGGGATTTTACTGACACTGCCCGCGCGGGGTGCAGATATTCTCATAAAGAGCACCTCAGATCAGCCGCCCCGCAAAGTCATCGTGGGCACGGTCATGCAACCGTTTTGGGGAAAGCATCCCGGCTTGCAAAAACGCCTGGACCAACTTACGGTGATTATCGATCGCATGCAGACGGAGTCAGAGAAGAAGTGTGGCCGAAGTCTGGACTTGGCTGTATTGCCGGAGATTGCGATGACCGGTGAAGGCGAGTCCTCCGGAGGAGTGGCAGATTGGTCGTATCCACTGGAGGGCGCGGTCCGGGATGCCTTCGCTCGCGAGGCGCGCAAATGCCATTGCTACATCGTGGCACCGACGTATCTGCTGGACGATCGGGCCACGAAGCGATGCTCCAACGCCGCCATTCTGTTTGACCGGAAAGGCGAAGTCGTGGGCACCTACCGCAAGGTACACCTCGTGGTCAATACCGACACCGGCTCTATGGAACACGGTTGCACTCCCGGCAAGGACGAACCTGTCTTCCAGTGTGATTTCGGCAAGCTTGGGATTCAGATTTGTTACGACATGGAATTTGATGACGGCTGGAGGGAACTGGCCCGCGCGGGCGCCGAATTGGTTGCATGGCCGACCCAATCACCGCAGACGTCCCAACCTGCATCGCGCGCCAGACGGAACCACTACTACATCGTCTCCAGTACATGGCGGAATAACGCTTCCATCTTTGAACCTACGGGCAAAATCGTCTCACAAGTGAAGTGGCCTGCCAGCGAGAAAACTGTTGAGGCCGGCAACCTCACTGCCCCCGAAGGCAACATTCTCGTGCAGGAATTGGATCTCAGCTACGCCATCCTTCCCTGGAGTTCGGCCCTGAAGAACGGGGAAGGGCTCAAAAAAGTCTACGGCGATAAAGTGGGCTACCGTTACTACGAGGACGAGGACTGCGGGATGTTTTGGTCCAATGACCCTCACATGACCATCCGCCAGATGCTGCGAGGTTTGGGCCTCCTCGAGGAACAGGAAGAACTCCAGCGCGTCGGAGAGGTCTACCATAAAGCCGGCGTTCCCGGCTACTGAAGGTGGTGCGCAATCACCTGACCGCGGCCACGCTGGTCCTGAGCGTAGCAGCCGTAGCTGAACACGGGAAAATCGAGGGCGAGAATGCCGCGCGTGTCGCGGCTCATGCCGGCCAGCACGGCGCCGGTTGCGCCGCGGGCGCGCGCCGCGGTGGACATCAGTTCTCCCCACTGCGCATACGTCGGCGACCCTCGGTGCCTGTCAAGCAACAACGGCAAACAGAGGTGATGCAGATTGACATTCGCGCAACGCAATTCTCTCAAGAGTTGATAACCTGGTGGCCCGCGGTCCTGCAACCCAAAATGAACGGCGGTTCTCACGGCCTCGCTTTCGCCTCGGACATTATTTTGCTGACATTATTTTACTGGTGGCGTGAACCGCTTGGGCAGCGTATGATGATGGTATCAGTGATCCACACGACTGAATCATCAAACCGTCCAACTAAAAGGAGTGGAGATGGATAGGAAGTACAAACAACGGGGGTACATGGACTCAGGTGGCGGCCGCGAACGCACTGAGCGCACCGAACGTGCGCCCGCAAAGAAACCCGAGAGCTTTGGCCCCAAAACACCGAACATGCCCGGCAAGCGCGAAGTGGTGCGTTGCGCCTCCTGCGCAACTCTGCTGTCGCCAGGGATCGACTTCGCCGCCAAGTGTCCGCGCTGCAACGCCGAACTGCATAGCTGCAAGCAATGCTTGTATTTTGATTCCGCGAGCCGCTTTGAGTGTACCCAGCCCGTCAGTGCTCGCATCCCCAAAAAGGATGCCCGCAACCAATGCAACTTTTACTCGCCGCGAACCACCATCGAACGGGAGACTTCCTCCTCCAGGCCGCTGGATGCTCGCCAAGCTTTCGAAAATCTTTTCCGAAAGTAAAAGAGGCCGTTGTTGCCCTGAGAAGTTGGCTACGAGTCCGCCCGAGGGTGTAGGCTGCTGTCGGACAAATTGTCGCTAAGTCATTTTAAATGAACAATTTGTCGCTTACGACTCGCCCTCTGTTCCACGCAATTCGACGCCGCATTTTCGCCATCTAAAGGTTTGTCGTTCCACATCCGATTGTTGGGATGCTCTAATCTACGCCTTGAAGCTTGTTTCCTAAGAGCTTGTGTCTGAGTTCCTTAATCGGGAATGCCGTCGTGCGGTCAGGCCTGGACGCGGCCGCACCTTGCACTTCTGAAATTCGTCTGCCTTCCTCAGGAGGAAATGTGGCCACTCTTACCATCGCTCCGCCCGTCAATTCTCGCCGCCGAAGCGATTTCGAAATCATCCAGCCCAAAACCACTTTCGCGGGTTCAGCCATCGAGCCCCTCGATAAGGGTTTGCCGAAGATGACGCAATCCATCTGCCCGGAATGCCTTCATGTGATCGATGCCCGGCTGTTCGAAGAGAACGGCGCGGTCTATATGGAAAAAACCTGTCTCGCGCATGGCGACTTTCGGGACAAGATTTACTCTGATGCGGCGCTGTACCTCAAGATGGAACAATGGGAATTCGGCGACAATCGCGGTCTCGAGAATCCGGCCATCCCGGACGCCGCGCGCTGTCCGGACGACTGTGGCCTCTGCTCGCTGCACACTTCGCACACGGTTCTTTCCAACGTGGACCTGACCAACCGCTGCAACTTGACCTGCCCCGTCTGTTTTGCCAACGCCAACGTGGCCGGGTATCTCTACGAGCCTTCCTTCGAGCAGGTCACCGCCATGCTTGCGGGCCTGCGCGCGCAGCGGCCCGTGCCCAATCGCGTGGTGCAATTTTCCGGCGGCGAGCCCACGCTCTACCCGCGCTTTATGGATGTGTTGCGCAAAGCCACGGAGCTTGGCTTCACCCACATTCAGGCGGCCACCAATGGAATCAGCTTCGCGCAGCTTGAATTCGCACAAGCCGCCAAGGAAGCGGGACTGCACACTCTCTACCTGCAATTTGACGGGCTCACCGACGAGATTTATCTCCGCACGCGTGGCCAGCGCCTGATGGAAATCAAGCTCGCCGCGATTGAGAACTGCCGCAAGGCCGGCCTGAAGATTGTTTTTGTCCCCACCATCGTCAAAGGCGTGAACGACCATCAACTCGGCGACATGGTGCGGTTCGCCATCGAAAACATCGATTGCGTCAGCGGCTTCAGCTTCCAGCCCGTGGCCTTTACGGGGCGCATCAATCGCCGCGATCTTGAGGCCAAGCGCTTCACCCAGTCCGACCTGGCGCACTGCATCTCCGAGCAGACGGGCATAACCGACACGTACAACGACTGGTTCCCGCTCTCCTGCACCTCGCCGTTCTCGAAGCTCCTTTCGGCGTTACAAAATCATCAGCGTCCCAACCTTACCTCCCATCCCCATTGCGCCATGGGCACTTACCTCTACGTGGACCCGGTCTCGAAAAAGGCGGTGCCCATCACCCGCTTCTTTGATGTCGGAGCGATGCTGCGCGACATTGACCTGCTGGCGCGCAAGGCGGAGGGCGCGCGGGTGAAACTCTTTTCCAAGGTCAGTGCGTGGAATTCCCTGCGCCGCCACTTCAAGCCCGCATTCGCGCCCCCGGGCCTCACTTTCGAACGCTTCCTGAATACGCTTCAGGGCATGACCGACCACAGCGCCGGCCGCGGCAAGGGCGACGGAACGTTCACTTATAAGACTCTCCTCGTCGCAGGTATGCACTTCATGGATGCTTATAACTATGACATCAACCGCGTGAAGCGCTGCGTCATCCACTACACCGCGCCCAACGGCTTGGTCTACCCCTTCTGCACCTACAACTCCGGCCCCTGCTTCCGGGAGAAGATTGAGAAGCAGTACTCCGTGCCGCTCCGCAAGAGCTCAGGCAATGGAGATGGAGTCGTCAACATTTCCTAGAGATGATTTCCGATTGGCAAAGAGGGGCGGGCCGCTTGCCCGCGCTTTTCGTTTCTGGAGCAGCGAGTCAGTATGGGTTGCTTATGTACCGAAGAGGATTCGGAACGCCGCAACCCTCTTTCGCCTAACACGTTCGCGGGGCATCAGTCTGACGACAACAGATGCCATCATTGCCACCATTGCGGTCGAGAACGGCGCCACCATCTTTTGGCTGGACCGTGATTTTGCGCGCATGGCCCGCATCGCCGGTTTTCAACTCCATCAACCCTAGCCTTCAACTTTTCGGTCGCACGCCCCCAGCCATTCGTCCAAAGAGTGCTAGAATCAGCAGCGTTATATCGGCAGAACCAAAGGCTGCCTCGCCGGATTGCTCGACACAAGGCATCGGCGAGCACCGATTCTTATGACACTCGCGCCCCTGGATTGGGTCATCGTCGTTGGCTACCTGCTGTCCCTGATCGGCATGGGAATCGTCGCCAGCCGCCGGGTTAAGGACACCAAAAACTATTTCCTCGGCAAGCGCCACTTCGGCAAGCTGATTATGATCGCCCAGACTTTCGGCGTGGGAACCCATGCCGAAATGCCGGTAAGTCTGTCGGGAGCCGTTTACAGCTTCGGAATGTCGGCGATCTGGTATCAATGGAAGAACCTTTTTGCCACGCCCTTTTACTGGATTATGGCGCCGGTATTCCGTCGAGTACGGCGCACCACCACGGCGGAAATGATTGAGGACCGCTATGGCGCGGGCATGTCGGGCCTGTACACTCTGTTCGCCTTCGCATTTTTCATTATCAACATGGCCAGCATGCTCAAAGGAGCGGCGAAGGTTTTGCACCGATGCTCGGAGCGAATCTGGGCACCAATTCGATCGTGTTGGGGCTCGCATGCATTTTCGTTCTCTTCAGCTTTGTCGGAGGCCTGGTGGCCTCGGCCTGGAGCAATTTCGTCCAAGGCTTTCTGCTCATTTTCCTTTCCTTCATGCTGATTCCCCTGGGCTGGGGAGCGGTGGGTGGATTGAGCGGGATGAAGCAGACCCTGCCGCTGCACAACTTTTCTCTGGCGACGCCGAAGGAAGTTGGCCCGTGGTTCATCGTCATGCTGACCCTTAATGGCATCGTGGGCATCATGGCCCAGCCCCACATTTTGGCGGCGGTCGGGACGGGCAAGGATGAATACACCTGCCGCGTGGGATTCTTTCACGGAATGTGGGCCAAGCGCCTGTGCACGATCGGTTGGGCGCTGGTGGGCCTGATGGTGGCGGCAATGATCGCGCGCGGTCTGTTTGGCGCGCACGCGCTCAAAGACCCCGAGGATGCCTTCGGCTTCGCCTGCCAGCACCTGCTTTCGCCGGGCCCTCGCGGCTTGCTGATCTCGAGCGTGATGGGAGCGTGCCTGGCCGCTTGTTCCGCCCTGATGGTGGACAGTGGCGCACTTTTTACGCAGGGATTTTACCGGCCGCGCCTGGCGCCGAGGAAGTCTGACCAGCACTACCTCTGGGTAGGGCGCATCAGCGGACTTGCGGCCGTGGTCATGGCCGTCGTCTATGCCCTGTTTCTGATCCAAAGAGTGCTCTACTCGTTTCTCCTCACGGAAACGCTGGCGGCTTATGTGGGCATCAGTATTTTGGCCGAGCTCATTTGGAAAAGAGCGAACCGATGGGGAGCCGTCAGCAGCGTGTTGGTCTCCGTCTGCACTAATTTCTCTCTCTACCACTGGAAACACCAGCGGTTGGATTACTGGGACCCCGCCATTTTCTTTGTCTCTCTCGCCGCCGGAATCGCGGCCCTGGTGGTGGTGAGCTTCCTGACGCCCGCGGAGGATGAGGCTCGGGTCGCTCCCTTCTTCACCCGGCTTCAAACTCCTTCCGACCGTATCCCGGCGGGGGCTGCCGATCAGGTGAACCTGCCCGAGGATCACGAAGAAGGCAAGGATTGGAAGGACAGCTTGGCGCCTGAAACCAGCCGGTGGGCGGCAGAGCATGGGCGGCAATTACTGCTCGTCAACCTGCTCCATCCCTTGCGCGGAAGGTGTGGGGTGAGCTTCTTTAAGGCTTACCGCGAGGATTTGAAGGGCCTGCTGATTGGGGCGTTCCTCAGTTCAGGACTGGTCTTCGGCTTGTGGGCGCTGTTGCAAATCTGACGAATCCAATGGAAAGGTCAACCTCGATGGCCTCAAAGAATCAGACTTCCACCCCTTACCTGATGGGGACGGCGTGCGCGGGCCTCTTCACTTTCGGGGTGATGAGTTCATTTCTGGGCGCGACCCTGCCGGAATTGAGCGCGCGCTCCGGTTTTGATTTGACCCGCGCCGGAACGCTTTTCAGTTTCCTCTACTTCCCGCAAGTGCCGATGGTCTTCCTGGCCGGCCCGCTGATCGACCGCTTCGGCAAGAAGCTGGTCTTGGCCGCCGGGTTTCTGTGCAGCGCGGCGGCGCTGGTGGGCATGGCTTATGCTCCCAGCTATGCGGTGCTCGGAGCTCTGCTGGTGATGCTTGGCCTGGGAGGCAGCTCCGCGATGGCCGCGGCGAACACCCTCATCCCCGATCTTTACCCGGAAAATCCCTCTTCCGCGCTCAATTTGGGAGGCATCTTCTTCGGCGTGGGAGCGATCTTCTTCCCCTGGTTGATCGTGCTGATGGCTCACCGACTGGGGCTGGTGGCCACCCTGTGGTTCATTGCGCTGCTGGTGGGAGGAGTAGCCATGGTGGCCCTGTTGCAGACCTTCCCGCGCGCCAGCATGGCGGGAGGATTCGACTGGGATCAAGCAAAGGCGGTGGCAATTGATCCCGCGGTCATCATTCTGGCCAGCATTCTGTTCTTCTATTCCTCCCTGGAGGTTTCCACCGGCGGCTGGATTCGCACCTTCCTGGAGAAAGATTTGGCCGCTTCCTCCCGGACTTCCCAAATCATCCTGACGTCTTTTTGGGTCATGATGATGTTGGGCCGGCTGATCGCAAGCCAGGTGGTCAAGCGAGTTCGCGGCCCGCAATTGCTGATGGGGTGTTCCGTGGGGGCCATCGTCGGGCTCCTGCTCATGGTGCTGGCGCCGAGTGTGTGGGTCGCCGCCGCAGGCATCATTCTCTGCGGGCTCTCGTACGCGCCGGTGTTTCCCACCACGGCGGGAACCGCCAGCACCTACTTTTCGCGCATCTTCGGAACGGTTTTCGGCATGCTCATGACGCCCGCCCTGCTGAGCGGCGCGGTGGTTCCCCCCGCTATCGGTTACGTCGCCCAACACCAATCGGTACGAGCCGGCATCTGGATTCTGGTGGGTATCGCGGTTCTGCTCCTGATTACGCAGGGAATCTTCAATAGCTACGAGCGGCGGAAATTGCTCCCCCCGGCGCCGGGAGCGGCATGAGCCCCGTCCCCGTTCGGGGAACACCCGTTTCGCCAAGCCCAGTTGGAGATCGTCGCTACGAATCAGGGTTTTCGCACAGGCTTTTTGGAGGGGCTTGATGGCGGTCGCAGTTTGATTTTGCCCGCGCTTGGCGGGAGAATGATGGCGCGGGTGTTTCAATTCTGAAAGTGAGGCGTTTGCAATGGCCGACAAAGAGTTTCTTTGCCTGGTTTGCGGCCATCCCGAGGACCGCTGCACGTGCATTAGGTATTGCGCTCTGTGCCAATCGGAGTACTCGCTTCGCCTTACCGAGGACGGCCAGTTTTACTGTGCAGACTGCCGGGAAGCATGCGGCTACAAAACTCAGGACCAGGTTTGATGATGCTGTTTACTGCTTATTGCCTACTGCCTACTGCCCCTGATGCCTCCCCCCAACAGGATTGATTTTACTCCGGTGGGCCTGTACCATCGAAGGCATGTTCTCGGCCCGCCCATCGCTGGCGTGGAAAATTGCGACGGCCAACATCCTGCTTGCCCTTTTCGCCGTATCCTTGGCGGGGGTGCTGCAATATCGCAAGGAGCGCCGCATTCTCACCGCGACCACGCGTCAGGAATTGGCGCAGGTGGTCACCAGCGGCGCGTTGCTGCTTGACGGCGAAAAGGCGCAAGACTTGGCACAAAGCCGTGCTCCCGCGGTGACGGGTCCGATTACGCAGGTTTTCCGATCCCTCTTGATTGCCACCCCGGAGGTGGCCCGTATTTATGTGCTGGGAGCGGGGACGGATGGCGATCCGCACTTCCTGCTGGGGCAGGGGGTCATGACCGATGTCAGTCCGGGCTCGGTGGTTTCCGCCAACGTGCGGGACTGCCTCGAACGCGGCGTTCCCATTACCACGGGCGTCTACGAGAATTCCGGAGAGAACTGGTTCTCCGCATTTCACCCGCTGCGCGATCGGCAAGGGCGGGTGGTGGCGGTATTGGGGGCGGACCTGCCCGCCTCCGACCTTCGGGTGGAGGCGAGGGAGCGCTTAGATTCCATCTTGCTTTCGGGGTTCGCTGCGGCGGGCCTGGCCGTTCTCCTGAGTTTTTTCCTCGCCCGCAGTGTGACGCGCCCCTTGAACTTGATGGCGGAAAGCACAGCGGAAATCGCCGCAGGGAATCTCAGCATCCGTCTGAACATCCACAGCCACGATGAGGTGGGTGAATTGGCGGCTTCGTTCAATCAGATGGTGAACCGCTTGTCGGTTGCCGCCGATGATCGCGTCCGCCTGCACCAGGAACTCCTGGAAAAGCAGAAATTGGATCAGGAGTTGAGCCTGGCGGCGGAGATCCAACGCAGTTTCCAGCCCTTTGCCTTTCCTTGTTCGTCCTGGTTCTGCACCTGCGCGCGCACCATGCCGGCGGAAGTGGTGGGAGGGGACTTCTTCGATTTTATCGACCTGGGCGACCACCGGCAGGGGATCGCGATCGGCGACGTGGCGGGCCGGGGCATTGCCGCCTCGCTTTATTTGGCGCGGCTCATCAGCGATTTTCGGGCGGCGGCGGCGCGCACTTCCAGCCCCCGCGAAGCGCTCGAACGCCTGAACCAGCAACTCATGATGCGCTCCACCCGCGGCCTGTTCGTGACCATGACTTATCTGGTGCTGGAGGCGGAAACGGGAGAACTCTGCTATGCTACGGGAGGTCACCTCCCCATGCTGCGCCGCAGCGGGGCAACCCACGAAGTAGAAATTCTATATGGAGATGAAGGGCTTCCCCTTGGCATCGAGAAGGATGCTTTGCTCGTGGATCGCAAAATCCAGCTCGCCGCCGGTGACACCCTGCTGCTCGTAACCGATGGGGTGGTGGAAGCCTTGGGCCCCGATCGCACCACGTTCAAAATGGAACACCTCGCGGAAATCTTTCGCCAGGAGGGTTCCGGCGCCAGTCAGCTTGTGGAGGATATTTTTGAGAGAATCGGCCGGATTTCCGCGGGCCCCCCGGAAGACGATTTGACCGTGCTGGCCGTCACTTGGACTCCGCAGCGCACGGGAGTTCCACGATGATGAAGATTGCCATCAGCAGCGAACCGCGCCTGCTGAATATCCTGCGCGCTGTGGTAGAATTTTGTTCGCAGAGAGTCGGATTCTCCAAAACTGACGCTGAGTACTTGGCCCTGGCCATTGATGAGGCTGCCGCGAATGTGATTCGGCATACTTACTGCTGGCGCCAAGACGTGCTGTTGGCCTTGGAGGTGCGCAGTCTGCCGGACCGCCTGGAGTTTGTCCTCGAGGATTGGGGTCCCAAGGTCTGCGAGGATCTCATCCGCCCCCGCCCCCTTGATGATTTGAGGCCGGGCGGCCTCGGTACATTTTTTATCTATAGCTTTATGGACAAGTGCTTCTACGACCCGGCTTTTAAAGAGGGAAATCGCCTGACCATGGTCAAGTTTCTGTCGCGAAAGGGTGCGTGGTGCAATGAAGGTTCAAGTACGCAAGCTGAATAGTGTTTCGGTCCTCGATGCCTCGGGCGACGTGGATCTGTATTCATCGCCGCGCTTACGCGAAGCCCTGCTGGCGGAGATCAAGGCGGACGGTCCGAGCGTCCTGGTGAATATGTCCGGGGTGACCTATATCGATAGCTCCGGCATCGCCACGCTGGTGGAAGGCTTGCAGCTTTCCCGGCAGACCCAGACCCGCTTTGGCCTTTTCGGGTTGCGGCCCAATGCCCGGTCGGTGTTGGAGCTGGCGCGGCTGCACAAGGTCTTCACGATTTTTGAGGCGGAAGCCGAAGCCCTGGAAAAGATCGGCTCGGTTGCCCCCTTCAGCGGGCTGTGACGAGAGCAGTGCCAAGAGCAGTGACGAGTGACAAGTGACGAGTGACAAGCAAGAAAGCAGAGCAGCAAAACCTTTTGGCATAATCTTGCTCGTCACTCGTCACTTGTCACTGGGATTAAGCTATGACTGACGTTCTGACTTACCTCGGGCGCAATACGTTGGGTTTTCTTCGTTACGTGAGCGGACTTTACGATCTGAGCGCGAAGGCTGCTTATTGGACTTTTGTCGCGCCGTTCAAAGGCCGCAACTTGAAGTGGGGGAACACTGTCCATCAGATGGTGTTGGCAGGCGTCGATTCCATCCCCATTGTCTCCGCGATCTCCTTTTTTATCGGCATCGTGCTGGGCTTGCAGGGTGCATACCAGTTGGCCAAGTTTGGGGCAACGTATTTTGTCACCGCGCTGGTGAGCGTCTCCGTGACGCGGGAGCTGGGGCCGCTCATGACCGCCATTATCATCGCCGGGCGATCAGGGTCGGCGTTTGCCGCCGAGCTGGGCACCATGAAGGTTTCGGAAGAAATCGACGCGCTGGAGGCCATGGGGCTTGACAGCGTGCGTTACCTGGTAGTGCCGAAGTACCTCGCCATGCTGGTTATGATGCCCTGCCTCACCCTGATCTCCGACCTTTCCGGGATTCTGGGAGGCGCCGCATTTGAGATGGTCCAACTCGATAAGACCTTCGCGATGGTGCTGGTGGCCACCCGCGACGCGCTCGTGATGCACGACATTACCACGGGCCTGATCAAGAGCATGGTGTTCGGCCTGATCATCACCAAAATCGGATGCTATGAAGGTTTCTCGGTCCAGGGTGGCGCCGAGGGCGTGGGCAAAGCGACCAATTCCTCCGTGGTGAATTCGATTTTTCTGATTATCTTTGCCGACGTGATCTTTACCGCGATCTTCTACTTTACGGGTTGAACATGGCGAATGATTTCGACGGCCCGATGATTCGCGTGGAGGACTTGGTCACCCACTATGGTGAGCGGCTCATCCTGAACCACGTTAGCCTGGACTTTCCCCACGGCGAGACCATGGTGATTCTGGGGGGAAGCGGCACCGGCAAGAGCACCCTGTTGCGCCACATTATGCGCCTGGAGAATCCCACTTCCGGCCGAATCCTCATCAAGGGCCAGGACATCTGTCCGATGTCGGAGGACAGCTTCAACCAGTACCGTCGCAAGATCGGCATGTTGTTCCAAAGCGCCGCGCTCTTCAACTCCATGACGATTGAAGAAAACGTGGCTCTGCCCTTGCGCGAGCTAACGGAACTGGAAGAACCCACGATTCGCATCATGACCCGCATCAAGCTGGAACTGGTAGGGCTGAGCGGATTCGAAAATTACATGCCCTCGCAATTGAGCGGTGGCATGAAAAAGCGGGCGGGCCTGGCTCGAGCGCTGGCGATGGACCCGGAAATCCTGCTGTTCGACGAGCCGTCGGCGGGACTCGACCCCATCACCGCGGCGGGAATCGATTCGCTGATTTTGAAATTGAAACTCGCCTTCCGGATGACCATCATCGTGGTGACGCACGAACTGGCCAGCGCGTTTATGATCGCGGACCGCATCACCGTGATGGACCGCGGCGCCGTGATCGCCACGGGGACGCCGGACGAAATTCGCAACAACCAGCAGCCCCGCGTGGTGCAATTTATGAACCGGATTCCCGAAAGCGATCAGGAGGACGCGCAGCAGTACCTGCGCAAGCTGACGCAGAAATAGGTGTCGGGTGCCAGGTGTCAGGTGTCAGGGGGAGCGGGCGAAACTGGAAATTGGAAACTCGAAACTCGGCGCGTAGGTTACGATTTTCGAGTTTCGATTTTCTAGTTTCTAGTTTCCGTTTTTCTGACACCTGATACCTGACACCTCCTCGAGGTGTTTATTATGGCGCGTGCCAACGAAGAGATTAAGGTAGGAGTCGTGGTGGCGGTGTCCGCACTGCTGTTCCTGGTCGCGCTCGTCTTCGTGGGCGGAGCGAACCTACTTCGCCAGAAGAAGATCGAATACACGGCTCACTTCCAATTCGCCGGCGGCCTGGAACCGGGCAGTCTCGTCCGCTTCGGCGGGTTCAAAGTGGGGACCATCAAGTCTGCCTCCCTCGACACCCAGGATCCCACCCGCATCCGCATCATTTTACAGGTTGATCCCGGCACGCCGGTCAAGGCCAACTCCAAGGCGCGAATTTCCTCGCTGGGTTTCCTGGGGGAGAATTATCTGGAGATTTCCGCCGGCACCCGCGATGCCCAGCCGCTGCTGGCGGGGAGCGAGATTCCCACGGTGGAGATTGTCCAACTGGCCGACGTCTTTAATAACGTGAATAATATCACCGTCAATGCCACAAAACTGGTTAACGACCTTGACGACCGCATCCTGACGCTGTCCGACAACGCCAACCAGTTAATCAAAAGCCTGAACGATGTGGTGAGCCCGGGGAATAAGGAGCACTTCAGCTCGGTTCTGGCCAATACCGACGGGATGCTGAAGGAATCGCGCCCGCACCTGGAAAAGACCCTGGCCAACCTCGACACCGTGAGCGGCAAGATGGCCCCCACCATCGACAACCTCAACGGCACCATGGGCAAAGCCAACAACCTGGCCGACCACCTGGACGGCGTGGTGGTGGAAAACCGCAAGGAAATCCACGATACCCTCCTGCGCCTGCAAACCTCCCTCGCCGACGCGGAGCGGATCATCAACGACCTGGATGATACCCTGGGCTCGAATCGCGGCAACCTGGACGAGACGCTGGAAAACATCCGCGCCACCAGCGAAAACCTCAAGCAATTTACAGATACCCTCAAACAGCGGCCCTATAGCCTGATTCGAATTAAGGGGGAAAAGGACCGCGTGCCACCTACCGGAAAGTAGGCAGAAAGCAGCACACCACCTTGCTTGACAATTCCTTGACACAGGGATAACTTGCTTCCCATAAGTTGTAGACTCGCTTGCGCGCCGGTTTGTGGTGCAGTCCTCGACGGTCGAGCATTCACGGGACGCACTGTTTGCAAGTATCGCCGCCTCGATGCGGCAGGGGCCAGGCAAGTCCGAGACTACAATGAATTCAGAAAACCTGCACGGCCTCCTGGGAACCGGGGAGTGCATTCGATACTATCCCCCAAACATAGAAACGGTCCAGGATCCCGAGGCCATCTTCCGAAACGATCGAGAGATCGATCTATATCTTCATATTCCTTTTTGTAAGACCCCCTGTGGGTTCTGTCCATTCCATCAGTATCTTTATCAAGAACACGAAGTCAGGTCCTATCTCTCGGCAATTGAGAAAGAAATCCAATTTGGGTCACGTGAAGGAATTCACAATCGAAGTCACGCCCATATTGAGTTGGATGCCTCGTGGGGATACCGCTTCGCACCAGACAAGCAATATTCCTTCTGCGAATCGGCCCCGTCAGCTAGGACAGAGAAACGTAGGCTATTGAAGTGTGGTACCCACGGTTAATTCGTCTTGGGATTTAACCGTGGGCTCGTCATGCAGAAGAGCCCGCGGTTGGGAAGGTGAGCAGCCGCTGGCTGCCTCGGAGGAGGGATCCCATGGCAAATTCACGACGAACATTCCTAAAGAGCACGATTGCCGGTGCCGGTGTGGCAATGGACGGGCTACGAAGCCTGGCAAAGTCTTCCAATAGAAATACTGACGCCGCTGCCCCGGCGGCAGGCCCAAAGAGCGCAGGCGTTGAATCCGCCTTGAGCGCGGAGGAGTACACGCGCGGCTTGGGTTTGTATCCGGGCAATCCGAAGGAACACTTCGGCCCGTCGCTGGTGACGGCGGGGACAAACTATCGCAATCTGGCGCTGCTGCGGCCCGCCTACCATTCCAGCAGTTACGACTACAACCTGACGGCCCAGTTGGTCACGGACGGAATCAAGGACACGCATCTCCCCGAATGGGTTGTGACGGATGCATATCTGTCCTACACAGGGGATCTGAATCCGGGCGGCGAGGGTTCTCGTGGCCAGCTCCCCAAGCACGAACGTGAATTTTTCTTGGACCAGAATCCGACAAGCACCGTGGATATTGCGGGTCAGCGCCCGTGGGTGCAGGTCCAATTAGGGGGTGGAGTAAAAGTTCCGGAAGTTGATCGCGTTGACTTGGTCATCGTCGCGGGCTTTCCGATTGATTCGCCAGGTGATTTGGAGGCCGCGAAGGCTGCTGCCGCGGAGGGCCGGAAGCCCATAATCATCGCACCGAATGTCGTGAAACCTGAGAACATGACTGTCACGGTGTCGGTCTCCGCGGACGGCCGGGAGTGGAAGGAGGCAGGCCACGTGACTAATCCTGCACCCGCTTCCTTAGAGGGCTTCCCACCGGATTTGGCGCGGCCTGGGCAATTGTTCACACCCTCCATCCCTCTGAGCCCGGTTTCACAAAGCCGTTTTTATCGAGTCGACTTCACGTCGGACAACGTCTGGCAGTGGCGAGTCAGCGAGGTGGCGTTCTTCCGCCAGGACCGGAGAGTAAACATTGGCGGGCCGTACAGCTTCACCAGCGCGTGGATGAGCGCCGGTCTGGGCGAGGAGTGGGTTTACGTGGATCTGGGCGCGTCCTGCGAGTTCGATCGCGTGGTGTTGTATTGGATCGAGCGCGCCGCGGAAGGCTCTCTGCAGGTTTCGGATGACGCGCGAAACTGGAAGGACATTCAAGCGCTGCCCGCGGGGCCGGACCTGACCGACGATATGAAATTGGCCAGTCCCGTCCGGGGGCGGTACGTGCGGGTGCTGATGAAGCAGCCGGCCTCGCCCTATGGCTACATTTTAAGCGAATTCGAGGTGTACGGGCGGGGTGGATTCGTAGCACAGCCGAAGGCGGCGCCCGCGGCGCGAGCCGACGGCCGGCTTGACCTGGCGGGAGGCGCCTGGCGGCTGCAACGGGATTCGCTGGTGGACGCGAACGGCGAAGCGCTCTCCCAGCCGGGATTCCAGGACAGCGACTGGATTGTCGCCACCGTGCCGGGCACGGTGCTTTCGTCATATGTGAACATCGGGGCGGTGCCGGAGCTGATTTACGGCGACAACCAGATGTATATCTCGGATTCCTTCTTTTACGCCGATTTCTGGTACCGGAACGAATTCCTGGCGCCGCCAGTTGGGGAGGGACAACGGGTTTGGCTGAATTTTGACGGCATCAACTGGAAGGCGGATGTCTTCTTGAACGGCGTGAAGATAGGCCGCATCGAAGGCGCTTTCACGCGCGGACGCTTCGATGTCACGGGGCGCCTGCTGGCCGGCCGCAAGAACGCGCTGGCCGTGCGCATCTTGAAACATGACCATCCGGGAAGTGTGAAGACAAGAACCCTTGAATCTGCGTACGCGAACGGAGGAGCGCTGGGGTTGGATAGTCCCACATTTACCGCTTCCGTCGGCTGGGACTGGATGCCGTGCGTTCGCGGGCGAAACACCGGGATTTGGGACGACGTTTACCTCACGCTCAGTGGTCCGGTGACGATTGAAGACCCGTTCGTCACCACCGCGCTGCCGCTGCC
>Ga0187874_10001453_pt1 | contig 21454 bp, 19 predicted proteins | sample June2016WEW_16_1_3_FD_132993 | JGI IMG/M metagenome (GOLD analysis project Ga0187874, IMG submission 132993) | Peatland microbial communities from SPRUCE experiment site at the Marcell Experimental Forest, Minnesota, USA - June2016WEW_16_150 | ecosystem: Environmental > Terrestrial > Soil >... | reverse complement strand
CGCTAACCCTGAAGATGCGGTTCAAATCATTGGCGGCCGCCCGTAATTGGGTCCGAGAAAATCCGGAGACACGCCCGGCGACAAGTCCGCGAGCCCCGGCCGCCGCAACGCCCTCTTTCCCTCCCGTTCGCCCACCACAAGTGTCTCGATTTCTTGTGAGGCAGGCGCTTTCGCCTGCCAACCCCCGCCGCCCGCAACGCCCTCCTCATTCTGACTTTCTCGACTTCTGGCTCCTGACTCCCATATCCCGCAGGGATATCGAGGGCGCAGCCCTCGCTCACCTGGTGATAGCGTATATGCTATCGAAAAATCCCCGCACTGGCATCCCATCTGAACGAGGCAACCTTCCTGTTGGTTACTTGGCGCACTGCGGGACGGGTTGTGCAATGGCGGCGGCGAGGTCCTTCGTACTCACCAGGCCGAAAAGAAACTGACCTTGTACTTCGACTACTGGGACTGAACGGATACCCTTGGACGCCAGAAGATCCGGCCGGAGAGTAACGTCAATTTTTTCCAGAGAGAAGTTCATGGCCTTCCGCAGGCTCTCCAGGCGCTGTTCGATCAGCGGGCAAAACGGGCAGCCAAGCGCGGTGTAGAGAGTGACCTTCACCGGCGCGGGAGCAACTGTGCTGGCTGGCTGGTCGGTGATGCGGCCGTACCCCATGCCAGCCGACAGGCTTGGGAACTTGCGAATGTACAGCCATTGAATAATCGGGGCGGCTACTAACCAGACTGCCCCAAGCGCCCAGCGGGAAAACCAGACCGAGACGGCGATGCCGCCCAAATAGAGTGCCCAGGAGAGATAGATCATTGAGATGTGACACTGCTGCTTCATGGCTTCACCTCTAGTCTTAAGTATAGTTTCTTTGCCGGCCATTCCTTAACAAAACTGCTTCGACAATTCCTCGGTCGTGACATGCAAAGATCCCGCCCGCTATCAGGCTTGGCGGTGTTGATGCTGGCTTCTGTCTTCCTCGACTCCTGACTCCATGTCCCGAAGGGACATCCAGGGCACAGCCCTTGCCGCGCCTATCTCTGGTTCTCTTTCAGAATCTTCTTCCGCAGCCGGATCGATTGCGGCGTCACTTCCACCAGTTCGTCGTCGCGGATGAACTCGATGGCCTGTTCCAGGTTCAGAATGCGCGGCGGCACCAGGCGGATGGCCTCGTCGGCCGTCGACGCGCGCATGTTGGTGAGCTTCTTTTCCTTGACGATGTTCACGTCCAGATCGGCGTCGCGGGCATTCTCGCCCACAATCATGCCTTCGTACACTTCCGTGCCCGGCGCCACGAAAATTTCGCCGCGCTCCTGCAGGTTGAAGATGGCGTGCCCGGTGGTTTTGCCGGCGCGGTCGGCCACCAGCGAACCGGTGGGCCGCCTGATAATGTCCCCCTGCCAGTCGATGTAGCCGTGGAACAGCGAATTCATGATGGCCGTGCAGCGCGTATCGGTGAGGATTTCGCTGCGCAGTCCGATCAGCCCGCGCGACGGCACGTGAAATTCCAGCCGCACGCGCCCCGAGCCGTGGTTCACCATCTTGCTCATCTTGCCCTTGCGCGAACCCAGCTTCTCAATCACCACGCCCAGAAAATTCTCGGGGCAGTCGATCACCAGCAGCTCCAGCGGCTCCTTCAATTGGTGGTCGATGGTCTTGGTGAGAATCTCCGGCTTGCCCACCGCCAGCTCGTGGCCTTCGCGCCGCATCATCTCGATCAGAATGGCGAGCTGCAATTCGCCGCGGCCCATCACCATGAAGGTGTCGTGCCCCAGTTCCTCCACCTTGATCGAAACGTTGGTCAGTAGTTCCTTGTCCAGCCGGTCGCGCAGGTTCCGCGACGTCACCCATTGGCCTTCGCGCCCCGCGAACGGCGACGTGTTGATGGTGAACGCCATCGAAATGGTGGGCTCGTCGATGTGGATGTGCGGCAGCGGCGCCGGCTCTTCGGCGTCGGTCACGGTCTCGCCGATGGTGATGCCCTCCACGCCGGCAATGGCCAGCATGTCGCCCGGGCGGCCGATCTTCTCGTCCACGCGCTTCAGTCCCTCGAACGAATACAGCTTGGTGATCTTGGTGGTCTCAAACGTCCCGTCGCGCTTGGCAATCGCCACCGTATCGCCATAGTTCAGCGTTCCGTTGAAGACCCGCCCGATGCCCAGGCGGCCCAGATAGTCGCTGTAATCCAGGTTGGCGATCAGCATCTGCAGCTTGCCGTCCGCGTCGCCCACCGGCGCCGGAATGTGTTCCAGAATGGCGTCGAACAGCGGGCGCAGATCGGTCGAAGGGTCTTCCATGGTCTTCTTGGCCACGCCGGTCTTGGAGACGGTGTAGAGCACCGGAAAATCGAGCTGGTCTTCGGTGGCGTCGAGATCGATGAACAGGTCGTAGATTTCGTCCAGCACTTCCGCCACGCGCGCGTCCGGCCGGTCGATTTTGTTGATCACCACGATCGGCGGCAGGTGCGCTTCCAGAGCCTTGGACAGCACGTAGCGGGTCTGCGGCAGAGGCCCTTCGCTCGCGTCCACCAGCAGCATCACGCCATCCACAATCTTGAGCGCGCGTTCCACTTCGCCGCCGAAATCGCTATGGCCCGGCGTATCCACGATGTTGATCTTCACCCCGCGGTAGCGCACGCCGGTGATCTTGGCGAGGATGGTGATGCCGCGCTCGCGCTCCAGGTCGTTCGAATCCATCACGCGGTCCACGTGCTCCTCATGCGAGCCGAAAATGCCGCTCTGGTTCAGCATGGCGTCAACCAGCGTGGTCTTGCCATGGTCCACGTGGGCGATGATGGCGATATTGCGAATGGCGGTGTTGTTACTCTTCATGAATCACGTCGATCGGGTTCAGGCGCGAAGCCACTCGCGCCGGGTACAGTCCGGCTAATACGGTGACGCACCAAACCAGGGCCAGTGCGCCGGCAAGCAGCTCTTGAGGGGGATGAAACTGGATGGTCCAGCCAAAGCTCTGCTTATTGACTACGCATATCAATAATAGCGAAAGTGCCCACCCTAACGCCAATCCGAGGATCGCGGCCAACATGCCCAGGAATGCGGCCTCGGTGAGAATCATGCCGCGAATCTGCGCCGCCGACGCTCCCAGGTAGCGCAGCAGGCCCAGCTCGCGGCGCCGGTCGAGCACCAGCGCCAGCAGCGAATTGGCCGCGCCCAGCATCGCCACCAGGATGGCCACCGCTTCGAGCGCCCAGGTGATGGCGAAGGTGCGGTCGAAGATCTCCATCGATGCCCGGCGCAGCTCGGAGTTCGCCGCGACCGAAACGCCGTACCCCGCCGTGCGCAGCCGCAGCGCCCGCAGCACCGCCGCCCTGTCCGCTCCCGGCGCCAGATACACGGCGGCATTGGTGGCCGGTTGGTCAGGAAGATACCGCAGCAGGGTCGTGTTATCCAGAATCACGTAGCCCTGGCTGCTCGAATAATCGTAATAGATGCCGGCCACCGTCAACCCGACCCTGTGCGCGCCAATCGGAATGGTGAGGCGGTCGCCGGCATGGATGCTATTCCTCAGCGCGAATGGCTCGCTGACAATCGCGCGGTCGCGGCCGGGAAGCGAGCGCAGAATGGCGTCGCGATCCTCGCCGGCGATGAAGCGCAGCCGCCCGTAGCGCCGCACAATATCCAGATCGCCCGCGCCCAGCGTCGCGCGCTCGCCCCGAAAGTGGAGTTCCGTCCCATGATAAGCGTCCACCGCCGCCACTCCTGGAATAGACTCGAGCGCCGTCACTACACCCTCGGCCAGCGGCGGGTACTGGCCCGCCGCCGAGCGCCCCGCCGTCCGCACGTAGAAGTCGGCGCGAAGCTGCACGTCCAGCCACAGCGCCACGGTCTCCCGAAAGCTGCCCACCATGATCCCCACGCTGGCCATCATGGCGATGGCGGTGGCCAGCGCCGCCACCACCACCGACGACCGCGAAAGCGAGGCCGCCAAACTGCGGCCGGCCAGCAGGCTCGCGACGCACCGCCGCGTCACCGCGCGCGTGAAGTAGTTCGCCGCCAACACCAGCGCCGGCGCCGCCAAGGCCGCCGCGCCAATCGAAAACAGCGCGGCCACGTAGCCGCCCACCGGATAACCGTCGAGCGGCCGCGCCTGCGAAGCCGCCAACGCGGCGGCGGCAAACAGTCCCGCCCCAACCAGGCCGCGCCGCCAGCGCAGCCGCGCGCGGTGTTCGTGCGCGCCGCGTCCCATGGCCTCCACCGGCGCCACCATCATGGCTTCGCGCGCCGGCGCAAACGCCGAGCCCAGCGCCACCACCGCGCCCGTCAGCAGGCCCATCCAGGCTTCGCTCCAGGTAAGTTCCACGGGCGTCGGGCGGCTGGTGGTGTAGATCGCGTTCACCGTTTCGGAAATCGTCCGCACCGTGACGCCCGCCAGCAGGCGGCCGAGCGCCACTCCCAGCGCGGCGCCCGCCACGCCCAGCAGCAGCGCTTCCGCCAGGAACAGCCCCAGCACAGCCGCGCGCCCGGCGCCCAGCGCGCGCAACACCCCGATCTCGCCGCGACGCCGCACCACGCTGATGGAGATGGTGTTGTAAATCAGGAAGGCGCCCACCACCAGCGAAATATAGCCCAGCACCCGCAGGTTCCAGCGAAAGGCCCGCAGCATGCGCTGGTTTTCGTCGCTGCGCACCCCTGGCCTCTCCACCAGGTATGCCGGCGGCAGCGTCGCGCGGATGGCCTGTTCCACGCGGGCCAGGTCTTCGCCGCGCCCAATGGTGACGTCGATGCGGTCGAGCTTGCCGAATCGGCCGAGCGCCTGTTGCGCGGCGGCGATATCCACCACCAGAAGGTCCCCCGAATCCGAGTGCACCAGCCGCGCCGGTTTCAGCTCCTGCCGCCGCCCGGCAACCGTCGCGGTCACGGTCAGGGCGCCGCCCGGCTGGGGAGCCTCGAGCGCGGCCGCCACCAGGTCCACGCCGTAAAGCGGAACCGGGCCGGCGCCATCCATCATGGCCTGGCCTTCCATCACCGGCGAGAAAGTCGCATTCACCGGCAGCGCATCCAGCGCGCCGATCCAATGTTCGTCGATGCCGCCGTTGGCCAGGATCTCCAGATCCGTCTTGCCCGCCAGGGTTTCCATGGAGGCGCGGAAAGAACCGGTGGCCGCGTCGCCCGCCAGGTCGATGGCCACGATCACGGCGATGCCCAGCGCCACCGAAAGGACGGTGAGGGCCGTCCGCAACGGGTCGCGGCGCAAAGGGCGGAGGATCAGCGAGCGCAGGAGTTTCATGCGCGGTCGATCGATTGGATGCGGCCGTCGCGCAGTTGGACGCGCGTCCCGGCGATCGAGGCGGCTTCGGCGCTGTGCGTGGCCATCAGGACGGTGGCGCCGAAATTCCGCGCGGCGTCGCGCAGCAGCTCAAGCACCTGGTCGCCGCTGGCCGTATCGAGGTTGCCGGTTGGCTCGTCGGCAATCAGAATGTCGGGCGAATGCGCCAGCGCCCGCGCCACGGCCACGCGCTGCATCTGGCCGCCCGAAAGCTGGTGCGGCAGGCTGGCCGCCTTGTCTTCGAGCTCCACCCACCGCAGCCGGTCGCGCGCCGTTTCGGCCGGCCCGGCCGCGCCCGCCAGCAGCAGCGGCAACTCCACGTTCTCCAGCACCGTGAGCGTGGGCAGCAACTGAAAGAATTGAAACACGAAGCCCACCCGTGTGCGGCGCAGGGCCGTGAGTTCGCGATCGTTGAGCGATCCGGTCGAGCGCCCGTCGATCAGCACCTCGCCGCTGGTCGGGAAGTCCATGGCGCCCGCCAGGTTGAGCAGCGTCGTCTTGCCGCACCCGCTACGCCCCACCACCGCCGTGATGGTGCCGCGCTCGGCCGTAAGAGAGATGTCGTGCAGCACATCCACCGGCTGGTTGCCGTCGATGTAGGTCTTCGAGACGTTACGCAATTCCAGGCGGGGCGTTGGCGGGCGCATGCGCTACTTGCCGGCCACCGGGTCGCCGTAGACTTCGAACTCGTAGATGCGCGCGGCGGGGTCGCCATCCTGCGTGGGCGTGATGACCTCCAACTGGACGTACCGCGCGGTGACGGGTTCGAATTTGTGCGTGCTCACGTCGGCGGTGTTATCGGTCACCGTGACCACCGTGGTGAAGGTCTTGCCGTCGGTGGAGACGTGGATTTTGAAGGCGCGGGTGTTCCAGTCGCTGCTTTCGCCGCCGGCGCCGGCGTGGCGCAGGATGACGCTCGAGATCCGGGCGTTCGAGCCCAGGTCCACCTGCAACCACTTGGAATCTTCGGTGGAGCACCATTTGTCGCCGGTGCCGCCGGAAACGCTTCCGTTGAATGCCTGCGCGGGGGTTTCATCCTCGTTGCAGGGCGTGCTGCCGGCGGCCGGCCGGTGCAAGGCCAGGTTTTTGCCGGTCTGCGCCAGGGCCGCGCCGGCGCAAAGAAACAGCGCCAGGAGGGCGGCTCTGCGATACGGCATCATGATTTGCCATCTTAGCAGGCTGCCGGACCCAAGAATTCTGTAAAAAACAATTTGCATTGGGAATGTTTTCTGTTATTCTAGAATCGCTCTGGCACTCAACCAACCGCGTCGCGTATGGACACATTAGCAGAAGGTATTCTGACTCGCGATGAGATGGAGAGCAGGCGCCTGCTAGCAGCGCAGGACCTGCAAAGGGGGCTCTCGCAGTCCCAAGTTGCCCGTAGATTCGGGGTCAGCCGCACCACGGCGTCACGATGGCACCGCGCGTTGAGCGGGAAAGGACTGGAGTCGCTGCGCAAGCGGCGCGCTCCCGGCCGTCCCTGCCGCCTCAACGCGGAACAACTCGCCGGCGTGGCGGAAGTCTACCGCTTGGGTCCGCGGGCAGCCGGTTTCGAAACCGACCGCTGGACCACCGCGCGCTTCGCCGAGGCGATCTTCGCCCGGTTCGCCGTGCGGTACGATCCGGACCACGTGGGCCGCATCATGCACCGCCTGGGATTGCGCGAGCGCACGCGCACGCGGCGGCGGGTGGCCGAGGTGATGTACGCGGAAGCGTACCAGCCGCCGGTCAGCGGCGTGGCCTAATACTCTTACCGGCTTTCCCGATGCTCGCCGAATACCCGGCGAAGGCTGTCTGAAATCTCGCCCACGGTGGCGTAGACGGCGGCGGCTTCCAGGATCGGCGGCATCAGGTTGGCCGTGCCGCGCGCAGCCTCCTCCAGAGCGGCCAGTTTCTCGCCGACCGCGGACGCACTGCGCGAAGCGCGCACTTGCCGTAATGACTCCACCTGCGAGCGCTCCAGCGCCGGGTCCAGGTGGAATGTGGGAACGGCCCGCTCCTCCTGCTGGAAACGGTTGACTCCCACCACGATGCGCTTGGCGGATTCGATCTCGCGCTGATACTCGTACGCGGCGTTCTGGATTTCGCCCTGGATGTAGCCGGCTTCGATGGCGGCGAGCGTGCCGCCCATGGCATCGATACGCCCGAGATAATCGAGGACGCCCCGTTCGATGGAATCGGTCAGCGCCTCGATGGCTTCGCTCCCGCCCACCGGGTCGGGCGTATTGGTGACGCCGCTTTCGTAAGCGATAATCTGCTGGGTGCGCAGGGCGATGCGCGCGGATTCCTCGGTGGGCAGCGCCAGGGCTTCGTCGCGCGAATTGGTGTGCAGCGATTGCGCGCCCCCCAGCACCGCGGCCAGCGCCTGCACGGCGGTGCGCACAATGTTGACGTCGGACTGCTGCGCGGCGAGAGTGCTGCCGGCCGTCTGCACGTGAAAGCGGAGCATGGTGGAGCGCGGGTCGGCGGCGCCGAAGCGCTCCCGCATCAGGTGGGCGTAGATGCGGCGGGCGGCGCGGAACTTGGCAATCTCTTCCAGAAAATCGTTGTGCGAGTTGAAGAAGAAAGAGAGGCGCGGCGCGAAGGAATCCACCGCCAGGCCGGCCTGGATGGCCGCTTCGATATAGGCGATGGCGTTGGCGAAGGTGAAGGCCAGCTCCTGCGTGGCGGTGGATCCGGCCTCGCGGATGTGGTAGCCGCTGATCGAGATGGTGTTCCACTCCGGCATTTCGCGCCCCGCCCAGGCGAAGATGTCGGTGATCAGACGCATGGCCGGCCGCGGCGGATAAATGTAGGTGCCGCGCGCGATGTATTCCTTGAGGATGTCGTTCTGAATGGTTCCGGCCAGCTTCCGCCGGCTGACGCCCTGGCGTTCGGCCACCAGCGAATAATACGCCAGCAGAATCCCGGCCGTGGAATTGATGGTCATGGATGTGGAGACGTCTTCGAGCGGGATCTCGCGGAACAGCACTTCCATATCGGCCAGGGAGGAAATCGCCACGCCCACGCGGCCCACTTCGCCGGAGGCCATGGGGTGGTCGGAATCGAAGCCCATCTGGGTCGGCAGGTCGAAGGCTACCGAAAGGCCGGTGGTCCCCTGGGAGAGCAGGTAGCGGTAGCGGCGGTTGCTCTCCTCGGCGTTGCCGAATCCGGCGTATTGCCGCATGGTCCAGAGCCGGCTGCGGTACATGTCGCGGTAGACGCCGCGGGTGTACGGGAACTCGCCCGGTTTACCCAAGCGCTGATTCATGATCGTGAAATTCTGCGCGCGCGGAGGAACGAAGAGACGCCGTACCAGCCCAGCAGCAAGGTGCAGAACCCGGCCATCACCACGCGCAGCAGCGCTCCGCCGGCGGTGGCGTCGGTGGAGTGCAGGAGTTGCCGGACGTATGTCGCGGTGCGGAATCCGAAAATCGTCGCGAAGGAAAGGAAAAGAAACCCGATGACTTCATTCCACAGGGCGTGAAGGGGTTTGACGATGGCGGGTACAATGTGTTTGAGAAACGTGCCCGGCTGGCTGAGAACCTGCTGCCACACGACTTTATCGTAACAGGTGGGCTGGGGTTGTGGCCTGGGATGGCGTGCGCCACCTCGACACCGCCGAATTGCTGTGAGAAATGCCGGCTAGGTCACGGCTAAATCTCCTTCTGCGGGATTCCGTCGCGCAGGCTCATCGCACGAAAGGCCGCTGAACAAGAAAGTCGCAGGCTTACCGGGAGCGTCGGCTAAAATACGAGCGGAAGGAAGGTTTTCCAAGAGATGTCCGGCTTGCTTCTTCGTCGGAGGTTGCCCCGCCTCGTTGCTACGGCCCTGTTCACGACGGTCCTCTGGTGGGGGAACTCGATTCGTGCTGAGTCCGGACCGCAGCCTCCTTGTGGGCCGGAGCCGCTCCCGCCGTTTCCCACGCTGGATGCTTCTCCCATCGTGAAAGTATGGAACGCGTCCGATCTCGGGGCGGACTGGAAACCTCCCGCCTGTACCGGCTGGGGCGCGTCTGAATCCCCAACTATCGTCGCGGTGGCCGCGCGCTTTCGCTTCACCGCCGGCACCGATGGACTGCGCCACCGGATCGGCGCAGTATCCGAAACCAAGGGAATCCTCTATTGGTCTGCCACCCAGAAACGATGGCAGAAGTTGATTCTCGAAGCGTATGCTTCGCCGGGAGCGGACAGCAGTCAACGCCGCCCGGACTTCTCCGTGGATGAGATCGCGGCAGGGCGGACACTCTTCTTTCAGCAGGAGGACAACCTGTTCGGCAAGGCGATCTACCGAATGCGCATTCGAAGTGCTTCCACGGGACGCCTCGTGTTCGACGTCGAGAACTCGACCGCCATCCGATACTTGCTGTTCCCCCTGTTTGAACCGGGCCAAGTCCAGTCGATCTATTACCTCGAACAGGAGGCTGCGGGTCTTTGGCGGTACTACGGCATCGCGCGCACCAGCGGAAAAGCCGGAGGATTGATTGCCGGTCATGAGGCATCTGCGATCAACCGCGCGGTGGCCTTCTACCGGCATCTGGCAGGCATTCCCACGGACCAGGAACCTCCCGCGTCGCGATGACCCGCGGGCTTTCATATCCGCCGCAGCGAGAATGTTGTTCTCGTTGTGTGTAACCGCTAGCCCGAAGCCCTCTGACTCCTGACTCCTGACTTCCTCGACTCCCATATCCCGCAGGGATATCAAGGGCGAAGCCCTTGCCTCTTGACCAGCCCGGCCATGCCCCAGTCCGTCAGTTTCGTGATCCGGCCCTCGCCGCGCGGGGGACCCACTTCCCTGATTTGAAAGTCGATGCTCTTAGCATGTGCTTCGACCAGCGCGTGTCCGAAGAACCAGCCGTCTTCGTAGACTCCGGACAACCGGAGATGCCCGCCCGAACTCGCCATTGAGACATACGTGACGCCTTCGAGTTCGAGACGCACCATCTGGTGAACATGTCCGGCCACCACATACTGGACGCCGTAACGCCGGGCAAGTTGGTGCAGCGCGAAGTTTGGATTCTGCAGGGCCACGTTGAGCAACCAGGATGGCCGGTGCGAGATGATCATTTTCAACGGCTGTCCGGCATGGGCTTTCAGGTCCGCTTCAAGGAAGACCAGTTCCTCGGCCGGCAGTTCCTCGGAACGGCTATTGTCCAGGATCGTGAAATGCGCCTGCCCGTAATCGAAACTGTAGTGCGGGCTGTGCGCCGCGTACTGCCGGAATAGCCGCTCCGATGCCGTAGACCAGATGTCGTGGTTGCCGGGCGCGAGATAGAGTGGATAGCGGCGGAAAAGTTTGAGAATCTGATCGGCTTGGCGCCACTCCGCTTCTGCGCTTGCGTCGTTCATGCCCTCAATGGTGTCGCCCACACTGATCACGAATGCGGGGCTTTCGCCTGCGACTTCCTTCCACACCTGCTCGTAGACGCCCCGTTGGGCCTCTCCGGTCCGGTCGCCCAGAATCGCAAAGCGGAAGGAACCGGGCGCCGGCCTCCCCCAAATACACAGCAGGCTGGTAAGGAGCAAGCCACCAAAGATGAGGGCACGGTTGCGCCGGGCTCCGATTCGTAAGCGATCAAACATCCCTCCCCGTATTCTCGCAGGTCAGTAGTTTGGTAGGGCATGCGTTAGCACTGGCGGTCTGGTGGCGCCGGCGGTCCTGCCGCCGGTGTCTGACAGTCCTCCTGGCCTGCCCAAGGCACGCTTCAGCTTGCCCGCCTTCCACCCGCCGTCTGACCGGCCTCGACCTACAGCCGGTTACCGCCCGCTGAGAGCCAGCACCGCATACGCGGTAGCGGCATCGCTCATGAACCGGCCGGCATCCGACCCTGGGTCGCGCTGCTTGTTCATCGAAGTGCCAAGCCACGCGCCCGACTGGTCCTGATTGCGCTCCAGCCACGCCAGCCCTTTGGCGATCTGCGCTGGCGCCGGCGCGGCGCCCGAGTGTTCCAGGGCCACCACCATCAGCCCGGTGCCGTAACCATCGCTGCGCGCGTCCATGGGCGTGCCGTCCCTGCGTTGCCACTCCTTCACCACCAGCGAAGACGCGCTCCAACCGCCGTCTTCGCGCTGCTTGCCGAGGATCTCCCCGACAATCGCCGCCCGCTGCTCCGCATTCAGCAGCCGCGGCAACTTGCCCGACGCCCAAAGTGCCACGGCGCGATTCAGCGTGGACTGGCCTGGCTGCTCGCGCTGCAGGTATTCGCTCAGCAGCGCGAGGTTCTCCCGAATCTCAGCGCTATTCCGGTATTCTTCGGGCGCCATCCCCACCGCCAGTGCAGCCAGCGCCGCGCCCCAAAACGCCGAATCGTCCGCTTCCCACGGCTCGTTGTGGAAATTGAGCCAGCTCCACGAGCCGCGCTGTCCGCCGCTCTTCAGTTGCAGCGCCCACATATTGCGCAGCGCATCTTTCGCCGCCGGCGCTTGATAACGGGCCAGAATCAGCGCATTGAGCACCGCCTCCGTGCCGCGCGCTTCCGCCGTTTTCGGCGCGCCGCTCTTGGCATCGTTGTAGAACGGCTCGACCTCCGCCCACAGCGACACGCGCCTGGCCGTGTTCTCCAGGAACTTGCGTTCGTTGGCTGACGGACCCTGTTCGCCCAGCGCGGCCCGCAGCGCCGGCCGCGCCAGGGCGTATGGCAGCGAAGTGTGACACGAAACGCAGAAGGTTTCGTGATCGCGCGCCGCCGAAGGCCACCCTGCCCACCAGCCCATGCGCCCGTCCAGATAGGCGGCCGCCGCCTGCCGGTCCCATACTTTTGTGTCGCCTGGCTGAGCCTGCAAAGCGCAGCCGCACAGCATCGCCAGCAGAATGGTCTTCATGAGCGCCCCCCGTTCACCGCAAGTGTAGCGGGTTTTTCCCATCCCGAGCGACACCAGCGTCCCAAGGACGCGGCGCTCTTTGGGTCGAGAACCCGCAGGATTGCAGCTTTGCCTGTACCGGCCGGTAGACGCAGGCAGTGGGCGCGTCGAAATCGGGCGACCGGGAAGTGCGGGTCGGCGAAAGCCGAAAACAGCTCCCGGTCCTCATAAGGCCACAGCAAATCCCTGTCTGATGCCGTGGCCTTGGCCCTCCAGAAAGGCCGGCTTCGACGGTACTCGCGGTGGCGCGGAAATCAACCAAAGCTGCTCACCACGCATTCGTCAGTTCTCTGTGGGCTTCTGCTCGATATGATCGATGACGATGACCTGGGCCTGCCTCTTTTGCTTCTCCAGTTTGAGGCCGAGCTGCTTCTCGATGGCCTCGAAAATGGTGAGGCCGCCGCTGGGGTCGGAGGCCGCAACAGCTCCTGTTTGATTGGGGTCCCCGCCGCCGCGGCCCGCGACCATCGCCCTGACCGCGGCATTCGGATCGAACGACAGCGCGAAGTCCCAACCACCGGCGATCTCCGTGGCGTCTAAAATCGGCAGGGTCAGCTCGAGCGACAGGCCCCGCAACCGGTCCGCGAACTGCTCCATGGTGATGTTCTGGCAGATCAACACCCGCGAACCAGCCGGCGTACCGGCGGTCGCATTGCCGTTCTTGCACGAGGCACGGCTCTCGGGATCGGCCTTTTTCATCCTGGGCTTCACCGCAACCAGCGCGTACCCCGTGACTTGACGCTCCTCGGTGTGGTAAGTCATCTTGAAGCGATCAACCAGCAAGGCGCGGATCATCGGCCCAAGCGCTTCCATGTCTATGTTGACGCCCGAGGTAGCTCCCTCGGAGGGCGCTTTGGCAACGATATCGAAACGCTCCGTATCCGCCCACGGCGGCAGCCCCACCAGTTGGTCGCCGCTCAAGGTGTTAAACGCTCGGGTGACCAGCATTCGTAGCGTCATGCCGTCAGCGATAAACCGTCCCCCAGGCTGCATCCGGAAGCCCATGATTCTCGGCGCGCTCGGCGTCGGCGGCTCGCTGGGCTTGATGCTGGCCACCTCAAACTCCGTCGGGACCGGGATCGCAGGCAGCGCCTCCGCGGTGCCCGGCGGATTTTCGCTCGGCTTGCGGTTCACGCTATCGACGACGATCACGGGCGTTGGAACCGGCCTCTCTTCGAACTTCAGCCCAAGCTGCTTGTCGATCGCTTCGGAGATCGAGATTCTGTCGCCGGCGTCGGTCCCGGGCATCGGCGACAGTATCGAGTATCGGAGATCGAAATTGTATTTGCCCTTCAACCCCGTTTCATCCAGCACGGGGTTGGTGCCCACCGACGTGCCCATCATGCCCCGCAACGATTCGGCGAATGATTGCATGGTCATGTTGCGGCAAATGTAATGGATCGTGCCGCCGGGTCCCAGCGCGATTCTCGTCGGGACTCCCATCGAGGCCGCCACGGCGGTGCCTATCACGATCGCCGATCCCCCGGGCGCGCTGCCTCCGCCTTCGGCTTGGCATCCGGTTTCTCCCGCGCCGTCGGCCTCCTTGAGCTGAAGCTTCTTCCCGACAGTCAGGACCTTGGTAGGCTGCGGCTTGGTGTCCTTGTGAGCCACCAACTTGAAGCGATCCTCCAGCAGCGCTTGAAGCATGGCCTTCTGCGCGTCCGGCGTGGTGTTTGGCGGCTCCTGGGCGATCACGTCGAACCGATCTATTTCCAGCCAGCTCGGTCCGCCATACACCTTGTCCGCGGTGACGCCATACGCGGTCCGGATCAGATCCAACATGGTGGCGTTCTTAAATTCGTACCGGCCGCCGTGTGCTGGCACGGTGCGCGGATCCAGGCTGGTGCTCTTGGCGCTCACGTGGACATCGGCCGCTTCAAATTTAGGCAGCATTTCGCCGGACTGCCCCAATACAGCCCAGGCGCCGCAGCTCAGCAGGCAGGCGGCACCGATTGCGAGTCTCGTCCTTTGCTTCATGCTAAAGAATTAGTACTAGCGAGCGCCGATGTCAAGCCGGGCAGCCGCGCCCTTGGTTCAAGAGCTATGACGAATGGCGAGTCTCGAACCTTTAGTGGCGGCCTAGCGAGACGCTCGGTGGCAGCAGTAATATCCGGGGATATCGGTAGTCACCCCAGCGGCGTTCAGACGGCGGCCTGGTAAGGGGCGCTGCCAGACCCGATTGCCGGAGCGTAAAATTGGGGGCATGCCGGAAGTTAGAGTCATCGAGCCGGATTTGCCAAGAGTTGTCCACAAGGTAGCGGCGAAGCTCATCTCAGACGATTGGTGCCGATGCAGCACTACGGATGGGCCAGCAGCATCTTCGCCACTATAGTACGGAACTGCGATCCAAGCGGCGCGGCAACCTTCGCGGATATTTCTTCGAAACGCTGGACGGTCTGTTGTACCGTACCGGTTCAGGACCTACCCTCGCCGAGATTACGGCCCACCACTCGCAATGATCGGGGCTTGCTTGACACGGACTCGGGTCTTCGAAATTGACGACTGTCGGGTCGCGCCGCACGGCCATGCACTACCAGCGTCGCCACAGCCAAGGCGGCACAGACCGGGAGATCGAAAGTCGGGCGCCGCCGCGGCGCCCGGCGTGCCCGTGCGGTCTTCCTCAGATCGAGCAATTCATCGCGAAAAAGACCGCGCTGGCCTACTGGTAGACCTATATATTCCGAATTTTCCGAACTCTTGCATCTATACGCTTATAGCGTATAATTGAAGAAGATGCGCGCCACGCCGATGACTGTCGTTGAGACACCGTTCTTTCTTCGGAAGGCTGCGTCCCTGCTCGACGAGGAGGAACGATCTGAGCTTGTAGTGTTCCTCGGCATGAACGCCGAGGTCGGCGACGTTATCCCGGAAACCAGCGGAGTCCGCAAGGTGCGCTGGGCCGCCCAAGGAAAGGGAAAGCGCGGCGGCGTTCGAGTGATCTATTATTTTCACAACGAAACGTTCCCGGTGTTCCTCTTGACTGTTTATGCGAAGAATCAGAAGGCGAACCTCACGAAAGCGGAGCGGAGCGAATTCAAGAAACTGGTCCCTGTTCTCGTGAGGACTTACGCCAAAAGTAGGCCGTTATGAAAACACGAAACGAATCCAAGAGGAGAGCCGACGCCAGACGCACCAGCGTCGGCCAAGAAGTCATCACCAGCTTGAAGGAGGCCATAGCCTGGGCAGGCGGTGAACCGGTGCCCGTCCGGGTGACGGTTGTTAAGGTCCCCAGGACCGACGTGCGCGCTGTGCGCCGGAAACTTCGGCTGAGCCAGTCACAATTTGCCGCCAAGTTCGGTTTCCAACCCGCCACCCTCAAGAACTGGGAGCAGGGTCGAACGCGGCCGGATGGTCCAGCGCGCGTGCTTTTGGCTGTGATTGCCCGTCACCCCGAGGCTGTGGAAGATGCGCTCCGAAAGGCCGGCTCTAGCCGGTGAGGAAGTTACAGTCGACCGCCGCTCTGCGTTTCGGACCTTCTTCTTCGGGGGAATATGAAAAGAAACCTGCCCCTGCAGTTGAGCAGACGGACACTCGCTTGTCGCAAGAACGCACAATCAGGGGAAGTCGGTCAGGTCGAGGTCCTCGACTCAGCAAGGCTTGGAGGAAACCTCGCCGAGATCGAATGCGTAGGCGAGCACCTGGCTGCGGCGCGGGAGGGCATTCCATGGGGACAGGTCGTCGCTGTCCGGCGCCTCGCCGCGGTTGAGAAAGGCCTCGATAGCGGCTTGCCGATCTACCGCCGCTTCGGAGAGCCCGGGTTGGGAAGGCGCAGCCACGTAGAGATAGCCCCAGTCGATGCGGAGGTTGTCGCCCCATTTCTCGAGCACCGGCTGCTGCCGCGTGCCGACGCGGAGCACGCGCAGGTTTGGAAGCTTGAATCGCGCCCAATCCACGGGCTGGTCGGGCGTGTTTACAGCCAGGTCCGCGCCGGCATCGAAATAAACCTGAGCTTTGTGGGCTTTGCCGTCGGTGGAGCGCAGCGCCCAACTGACATAGGTGATGGGCCGGGAGAGCAGTTCCAAGTCGTGCGGCAGCGCAGCGGTCAGGAACGTGAGCGTGACGTGCACGCCCTCGCCTTCAAATTCATAAACAGTTCGCGTGGGTAACACCTGCACGTGCTGCTGCGGTAGTGGCGGCACGTCTCTCCGGCCGATGCCCATGACGCGGTAGGCCTTGCCATCCAAGCGGATCAGGCTGGTAAGGTTTTGCGGTGTCCCGGTCCAGTGGCGCGTGGCATCTTCGTTCAGCCGGTCCGATAGCGACCAGACGCTGAAGTAGGGGTCGGTGGTGACCAGAGGCACGGCCGGCGGCCGGAAGCTTGACGACTGGCACCACGCCGTCGCGGCCATCGAAAGGAAAAGAACATAGGAGCGCATATTTGATTGTCTTCGCGATGTAGATATCTTAATTCGGATTCAAGGGAAGCCGAAGCCCTAACGCTTTGCGGCACGGCAGCGGACAGCCATCGCCGGGCAATCAAATGCTGCTCCCGGCCTCCGTTCAGCCGTAAGGAATTGACCCGTCGCGTACGCGAAGTTGCTGAGCCACTCCATCAGCGACCGCGTCAGGATTGTAGAAGGCGACAATGACACTTTCGCCATCAGGTGCATCTGCGCCGTCAGGTGAAGGCCGCAAGCCATCCGGTAAACCTGGCAGGGAATCGGGGTCGGCTATCAGGGAATGTTCCAGGACCTGCTCGAGCTTAGCATCAAGCCGGTAGTGGCTAATGGTCTTGGGAATCGAGTCTATGTCGATGAGCGTGGCGCCTTCTGCATCGCGGCGCAAGAACTTGCCGTTCGAGCAGAACTGCCCGCCGAATACCGTATGCAGTCGTTGCGTGGTGGAATTGAGAAAATAGAGCGCTGCGAAGGGCTGGTTGAACTCAAGATGCTTGGTGCTCTTCCTGCGGCCTTGAGACAACCGCAGCCAGTTCAGTGCCTCCGAAGGGGTATAATTCGCGTCGTGGACCTGTTCGAGGTGATCAGGAGACGCCGATCGGTCCGGGCGTTCGCACCCGAGGCAGTGGAAGCGGAAAAGGTGGCGCAGGTGCTGGCGGCGGCAAATGCGGCGCCGTCGGCAGGAAACCTGCAAGGGTACGAGATCTTCCGGGTCACCCGGGAGAAGGAACGCACGGCGCTGGCGCGGGCGGCGCTGGACCAGTTCTTCGTCGCTCAGGCGCCCGTAGTATTGGTATTCTGTGCCAACCGGGAGCGGTCGGCTGCGCAGTACCAGGAACGGGGTGCGAGGCTGTACGCAATCCAGGACGCGACGATCGCGTGCGCGTTCGCCATGCTGGCGGCCACGGCTCTGGGCCTCGGCACGGTTTGGGTGGGAGCCTTCGACGAGGCCGCGGTGCAGCGCGTGTTGGGCTGTCACGATCTGTTGCCGGTGGCCATGCTGCCAGTTGGGTATCCGGCGGAAGAACCGGAGCCGGCGCCGCGGCGTTCGCTGGCCGATCTGGTGCACGACTAATGCATCCAGAGACGGAAGTGTGGAGATGAGCGGGGTGCCCAGATGAAGGTCGAGGTGGTCTGCTATTCCGGCTACAAAGGGGACGAGCGTCCGGTTCGTTTCCGACTGGGTGATCAGGATTACTTCGCGGAAGAACTGCTGGACCAGTGGTACGGGCCGGAGGACATCTTTTTCAAGGTCAGAGCCAACGACGGCAACGTGTACATCCTTCGCCGCTGCTCATCCGTGCCGGAAGGGGAATGGAGCCTCGAATCGTTTCGCGACATGAGGCGAGGCGGCTGAACGGAGATGCCATGGCCCGACGCGCAGTCCACTTCGGCTTGCGCACGGATGGACCTTGGTCCGCGGCCCGAGCCTGTCCGCAGCGCTTGTGCGCGAATTCATCCGCCCGCCCGTTCGCGCCTTGCCTTGCTCCATGGCGCGGCGATTGGGACCTTGCCGGATCTCGCTTCCGGCGGAAGTGGCTTCGGGTGTGGCCTCACGATGGACCATGACCAGCGGCGGGCTGGAAGTCTCGGTCACGACCGCGGGGCTCGAAGAGCATGATGTCGCGATGGAGTTGCTGCTGTGCCTCGGACAGGGCCTCTGGGAGAGACTGTCGGACGCGGAACTCCGTGCGTACTGGATGCTTCTGAACGACGAACAAAAAGTGTGGAAAGTGTCCGGGTCGGGGGATCGATTCTTGGTGCGATTCAGCTCGGGCGCCACTCCATCAGGCCGACTCCGCCCATCGCCGCTTGTGGCCACTCTACGATAAGCCACTTGTCGGGATTTGGGATGTTCCGACTGCCTTAGGCGGATAACGGCCCTATACCCTGCAGTCACGGAGCTACCGCTGGCTTTTTCTCGACTGTTCTGCGGCGGTCGATCTCCTTACTCTTCCCGCAAGGCTCTCGCCGGATCGATGCGTGCGGCATACCGTGCCGGCGCGAAACATGCGATCAGGACAACTGCGGCCAGCAGAACCGGAGCGAAACCGAAGGTTGCGGCATCCAGCTCCGTCACGCCGTACAACAGGGAACGGACATAGCGAGTGAGCGCCCAAGCGCCGCCAAGACCAACGCAAATGGCTGCCAGAACGAGAATCATCGTTTCGCCAATCACCATGCCCAGCACGTCGGCCGGCCGCGCACCCATCGCCACCCGGATGCCAATTTCGCGGGTGCGTCGCGCAACCAGATATGACATCACTCCGTATACGCCGGCGGCAGCCAGCAGCATAGCGATCGCGGCGAAACCCCCGATCACGGCGAGTTGGAACTGCTCGGGAGCCAGGGCAGTCGAACGGCGCTCGTCGATAGTCTTCACGTCGAAGATCGGCTGGTCGCGATCGACCGCGCGGACTTGTTCCTCCACGGCGCGTATCGCCGCCTTGGGTTCGCCGGCGGTGCGGACCACAAATCCCGCACGAAACAGAGAACTGCCTTCACACGCGCAGCGGTACACCATGGCGGGCGGGTCGGCGCCGAGCGCGCCGCCACGTACGTCGCCCACTACGCCGATGATCGTCCATGTTACGGAGTTCCGATCGGGTCCAAACACGACCCGCTGGCCTAGCGGATTCTCGCCCGGAAAAATCCTCCGTACAAACGCTTCGTTCACCACGACTGGCGCCGCGGAGATCATCCCATAATTGGTTACGAATGTTCCGGCGGGCTGAGCGAAATCGTGCAAATCGAAAATGCGGCCGCTCTGGAGCGGAATTTCCAAGGCGTGAAAGAACCCCGGGCTAACCACCGTGTTGCCGATGATCGGGCGTTCGACAAATGGCGTCACCGGACGCCCCAAAACGCGAATTCGCCCGCTCAAGTAAAAGTCCTCATCGCCGAGCGGAATATCCAAAAGCAAGGCTGCCGACTGGGCCATTGGCAGATCCTGAAGGCGATCGAGCACGGAATTGTAGAACTTGGAGTAGTCGCCGAAAGGACCGATTGGGCTCACTCGAAAGGTGAGTAAATGGTCGGAGCGAAACCCGAGGTTCGTGTGCGCAAGTTTGAGGAAGGTGCGGGCCAGCAGACCAGCCCCGATCAACAAGACGAGCGAAACCCCGAGCTCCGCCACTACTAGTGTTTTCCGCAGCCGGGCCGCGCCCGGCCCGCCGCTGTGCGTCATGCTGGCGGACTTCAGCGCTTCATGGATCTTGATTCCGGCGGCGGACACGGCGGGCGCCATGCCAAACAGCATGCCGGCCGCAAGCGTCATACCTAAAGTGAAGGCGAGCACGGGCAAGTTGATGGAAATCGGTGGATAGCGCGCCAGGATGGCCGGCTTGGCGCCATTGAGCAAGTGCACCGCAAGCCAGGAGATGCCAACGCCGGCGATACCGCCCGGCGCCGCGAGTACAAAGCTTTCCGTAAGCATCTGGTGCACAATACGACCGCGGCTGGCGCCGAGCGCCAGTCGAATGGCAAGCTCGCGTTTGCGGCTGCCGGCACGGGCGAGCAGCAAATTGCCGAGATTCACACACGCGATCAGCAGCACCAGTCCAGCGGCGCCGCTTAGCGCCAGCAGTGCGGGGCGCAGTTGGCCAGTCAGATGCTGTTGCAGAGGACTGGCGGCGATAACCAAGTCCCATCGGAATCTCGTAGGGAAAACTTTATATTCGTCTCGAATGAGACAGGACAGCCGATTTAGTTCCGATTCTGCTTCTTTAGTGGACACGCCAGCTTTACGGCGGGCCACGATCGAGACCGTGAATATCGGCCGATTGGGATTGATTGCCCTTTGAGACGATTCGTCGAGCGGCAAGGGCATCCAGACTTGCGTACCGCGCGGGAAGTCGAAGGCTTGCGGCATGACGCCGATGATCGTGCGTGGCAGACGATCGAGAGCCATGGTCTTTCCGATGACATGGAGATCGCTGCCCAACCGGCTCCGCCAGAAGTCGTAGCTCAGAACTACGACGGATGGCGCCTTGGTCCCTTCCTCCTCGACCGCAAGATAACGTCCCATGCTCGGCCGCATGCCCATCACGCGAAAGAACGAAGCCGAAACTTGCGCCGCATCCAGTTGCTCCGGTCTCTCCACGCCGGTCCAGTTCACATTGATCGGGTTGAACGCGGCGACCTCTTCGAAGACCCGGCTACCCTCGCGCAAGCGGTAATAATCCGGCAACGCGCCAATGTCTTCGTGATTGGGCCCCGACCGCTCGCTGATCCAGTCGATGCGCTCGGAGCCGGGATAGGGGAGCGGCCGGACCAGGACCGAGTTCCCAATGCTGAAAACGGTAGTGTTCGCGCCGATGCAAACGGCGAGCGTCAGAGTAGCGGAGATTACCAGCAAGGGATCGCGCCCCAGGTTGCGAACTGCGTACGCTACATTCCGGAAGAAACTCGCCGTCACTCGGGTCCCCTTGGCCTCACGGGTCGCTCGCCAACAGACTACATCACGACTTTGCAGATGGTCAAGGGAACGGAGGCGGCAGAGGACGATCTGCGTCCAGATTGCTCCAGCCTAGCGGCTAGGGTGCATAAGGGGAGCACCGGGGAGTTTGGAGGCATCGGGCAGAAGAACAGGCTTCGTGGAAACTCCGGTCCGACGGCATCCGAACCAGCCGTAGTTTCCAGAAATCCCTGTATGCTTCAAAATAGCTACGAAGCGAACTGACCTCCGAGCAGAACGCTGATGTGCGAGTATTGAAGCACCTGCGACCCGCTCCGAAGTGAGAAGACAACAGGGAAAGGAGAATCATTCGATGAGTGTGAAACTGACAACCCACCAGAAGGGCGAGGTGATCGTAGTCGTCGCCAGCGGAAAGCTAACGATGGGCGAAGGCACCAGCACCCTGCGCACGAAGATTCGGGAACTGGTGGCGAGCGGTTCCCGGCGGATCGTCCTGAACATGGCCGACGTTTCCTACATG
>Ga0187874_10001446_pt1 | contig 21572 bp, 40 predicted proteins | sample June2016WEW_16_1_3_FD_132993 | JGI IMG/M metagenome (GOLD analysis project Ga0187874, IMG submission 132993) | Peatland microbial communities from SPRUCE experiment site at the Marcell Experimental Forest, Minnesota, USA - June2016WEW_16_150 | ecosystem: Environmental > Terrestrial > Soil >... | reverse complement strand
GGTGGGCATACCCTCAGACGGGCCCGGGTGGGAGTAGTACCTTGCCACGGGGGGGGTGGCGGGCGGCCGGGAGGGCGGCCGGGTTGGGATCGGCCTGCCGGATCCTGGACACGTCGCGCAGCGTCTACCCTTTCGATACCCTTCCCGAAGGGTACGGAAACCCCATAGGAAAGGACAATACAGGAAAAGACAATCAGACGCGCGCGCGAGGGAGAGTCGACAAGCACAGCGGCGGGCCTCCGCCGGGCCTCCTGGCGGGCCTGCTGAGCCCGGACGGGCCTGCGCAGCGGAATGCAACGGGCCCGCGAACGCGCGACCAGGACAGCGCGACCAGGGCGACGGCTAGGGGTTTCTACCTATGCGAAAAATGAGGGTTTGACCTTGTATCTTTCTGTGAGATTCTATGATATACTGAGAGCATGAGATCAGATTCCGCCAACCCGCAAGCGTATCAACTTTTCAACCTCGCCCGCTGGATTCGCGGTCATGGTGTCGCGCTGTGCGAAGTGACGCGCGGCGGCGTGCGAGTGTCCAGCCATTGCACTCAACTGGACGCGGACGGAATCGCGCGCCCTTGCTGTTCAATGCCGGAAATCGTCCGGACCGTTGCACAGGCTAACCGCTGGTTGGGTTACTGACACCATGACCGCGAACGCACAACCGATCTTGTCCGCTTGGCTCGGATACGCTGAAGATTTCAAACCTGAGCGCGTTGCGCGGGTTTGCATGAGCTGCGCGGATCGCCCGGCCGCTGAAGCGCGCGCGGCCGCTGAAGGTTGCGAAGTGACGCACGGACTGTGCGCGGCCTGCGCGGCCGTCTACGTTGCTGAAGTGAACGCGCTGCGCGCGCGTCGCGCATCCCTTTCTAGCGTCCGGAATGACCGTTCAACCGCTGCGGCGCTGCCATGAAACGCATTCCAGAATTCCGTTGCGTTGCGCGTTACTGTGTCGCCGAAGAGCAGGCGCTAGTTACGCGCGCGGATCTCGCCCGGGATTTTTGGGCGCGCGTCATTACCCGCGCGCCTTGGTACGATCCCGAGAAAGAGGTTGCGGCGATCCTATGCCTAAATCGCAAAAACCGGGTAACGTCCTGGAATCTTATTTCGATTGGATCCGCGTCTGGAACGGTTGTGAATCCGCGCGAAGTTTTGCGCGCGGCGCTGGTTGGCGGAGCCTGCGCGTTTATCGTCATGCATTCGCATCCCTCCGGCGATCCTGCGCCAAGCGCGCAGGACGTTGCAGTAACGTCCGGGATCCGGGAGGCCGCGAAAGCGGTTGAGATCACGTTTACAGATCACGTCATTTTTGGTGACATCGCGCGCGATCCGCTGCGCCTGGGTTATTACTCATTCCGGGAGGCCGGGTTTGTATGACCCATTACCCTTTGAATTTCGCCCGCCCGGAATCGTCCGGCGAGAAATCCGGCAACGTCTGCCGGACACGCTGAACGGAGCTGAGGCACGAAAAACGCATATGGAAAAATCAAATACAAACCTAATGGACGCGTCAAACCAATGGGCAACCCGCCCGGCGGATCAGCGCTTTGCCGACTTGGCAAGCCTGCGCGGCGCTGTCCATGCTCGCCGCCTGCGGTCCAGGTCAATAGACGTTGACCTTCCGCGCGTGACGGCGGGATTGCATGAGGGCGCGCTGACGATTAACAGCGCCCTTGCGCCCGTCCGGCCTACCCATTGGGGTTTTACTCAATTGGCCGGCTGGGTTGGCGCGCCCGCCGGATATCTGCGCAAGCTGCCTCTGCAGCTCGCCGCCGATTGTCTGAATGACGGGCTCAAAAACGCTCCGCGCGATACGCTGAAATTCATGACGCTCAGCAATGAGGACCGGCCGGGCGACCTGGCCGCCGTCACTTCTTCAACCTACGGCCGCATATGGGACGCGGACGTAGTAGACGCTTGCGGGCGAATCGTGGAAAGGTCCGGCGGGAAATTTCACAACCCGCTTGCCTACGATATCGCGACCGGGCAACCGAAACCATCCGGCCTGTATGCCTCCGATCATGACTGTTTTTTATTCATGATCGATGGCGGATCCGTCCTAGAAGCCGGACCGCGCGCGGAGCTGAATCGGGGTTTCTTCATGTGGAATTCCGAAACGGGCGCGCGGACCTTCGGCCTAATGACGTTCCTATTCAACAAGGTTTGCGGGAATCATATCGTTTGGAGTGCGCAGAACATAAACAAGCTGCTAATCCGCCACACTCAAAACGGGCCTTATCGTTTTGACGCGGAAGCAGCGCCCGCCCTGGACGCGTACCTAAATGCCTCCGCGCAACCTGAGATTGAAGCAGTCAAGCGGGCGCAAGTGCTGAGCCTGCGCGCAGCTTCAAACGCGGACGCGGACACCTGGACAAAGGAACCGGAAAAGGTAATTGCCACCTACGCGAAAGCGCGCGGCGTGCAATTCACAAATTCGGAAATCCGGGAAGGGATCGCGACCGCGAACCGGGAAGAGGGAAAGTGTGAAACGGCCTGGGATCTTGTCCAGGGCCTAACAGCCTACGCGCGCGGATTCGATTTTATCGATTCGCGCGTTGACCTGGAAAAGCGCGCGGGCGACCTGCTGCGCACAGTCTGAAGCAACCGAAACCATAAACCCGCCCGCCCGGAGGGAATCCGGGCGGGCCTTTTCTCATGAATTATTTTATATCAAAAAACACAGGCGCAGCGCTAAGGCGCGCCCGCCTTGCAGACGCTAAGGCCGCGCGGCAGAAGATGGAATTCCAGCTCGCATTCGTCCAGGCGCTAACGTATGAGGCCGCAAGGGAGGCGGCGGCGCTATGACCTATGACGACAAGCTGGATTTTTTAGTCCTGGCGCGGTCCGCGCTGCGCGACGCGCTGATCTTCTGCCGCAAGGCCGGAGCGCCGAAAACAGCGAACAAGATCCGGAGCGCAATAAAATCAATCGGCGGCGCAAGGCGGCATGTCATTCACCTGGAATGCCGCGACCGGATGACGGTAAAGAAAGGCGCACCATGCCAAGGCTGAAAACATATATCGTCCCGGTTGTTCACGTCCTGGAATTCGGCTGCGAGGTTCGAGTCCAGGCGCGCAACCGTCCCGAGGCAAGTCGCCTGGCGTTGAAGAAAGACGCCGAAATGGCCAGCGGTGACGGATACGATTGGGATCGCTCCGAGCTGGTCCGGACCAGGCGCGGATCCTGGGATAAAATTACGGTAGTGGGCTACTTTCAGGGCGATAAAACGCGCAACTCATTGACCCAAAAGGCAGAGCAAAGCGATACGAAATAATTTCGTTTTCCTCTTGCTAAACACGAAATAATTTCGCATAGTGTGAGCATGGAAACAATCAATCAGACACTAGTTGCCAAACATAAAGCGGTTTCAATCGGCTCGAATGCCAGCGCTCAAACCCAAAAATGGGTTTATCGCGGTTGGCTGATCGAGGCCCGTGCCCACGGAGATGTTCGCAATAAGCGCATTCGCCGGAACTGGACAGTTTCATTCAATGGCTTTCGTCGGGAGACATGGGGAAATGGGCTAGCCGGGGCAAAAACCACAGTCGATAGCATCATATTTTCACAAGCCTCATTAGGAGGTGAATTGTGAACGATTGCCGAAGTGGTCGAAGATTTCGAGGAGGCAGAATGACCTTCGGCGACCAACTACAACCACACGTCAAGCGGCTCGGCACGCTGCGGGCCGCTACGCTCTGCGGGGTAACACCACGCTCGCTACAGCTTTGGGTTCGAGGCGAGGGAAACCCAAATCTCGCTACCCAGGCCGGGGCGCTAGCGATTCTACGAAAGGCCAAGAAGTGAACCAGCTAGGCCGCAAGGAACGCGCTCAGATCATCGGTTGCATCGTCGAAGGCAATTCGATCCGGGCCACCGTGCGTCTTACCGGCTTCGCCAAGAAAACCGTGGCCCGAATGGCTTACGAGCTTGGCGAAGCCTGCCAGGAGTTTGCGGATCGCGTGTTCGTTAACCTTCCCTGCCGGCGCATCCAATGCGATGAGATTTGGAGCTTTGTCGGCTGCAAGAACAAGAACGCCACAACGGAGAAGCGTGAAGAGCGCAGTTGGGGCGATTGCTGGACTTGGGTTGCGCTGGACCCAGACACGAAGCTAATTCCCGGCTGGTACGTTGGGGATCGCTCCGCTTCGGCTGCCTATTCGCTTTTACGGCCCTTGCAAAAGAGGCTAGCCAATCGGGTTCAACTGACTACGGACGGGCACAGCGCCTATCTAATCGCCGTAGAAGCGGTCTTCTCGTGGGTTGATCTGGATTTCGCTCAGTTGGTGAAGCTCTATGGTGATACTGGCAATGAAGGCCGGTATTCGCCGGGCAGCTTTCGGGGTACGGAAATCAAGGTTCGCAAGGGCCAGCCCGATCCGTCGCAGATTTCAACCTCCCATGTTGAGCGGTCGAATCTCACGCTGCGGATGAGCAGCCGCAGGTTCACGAGGCTGACCAATGGATTCTCAAAGCAGTTCGAGGCGCACAAGCGGGCCGTCGCGCTGCACTTCATACACTACAATTTCTGTCGCGTCCATCAGACCCTCAAGACAACGCCCGCAATAGCGGCAGGACTCTCAAAGCACGTTTGGTCTTTGCGCGAGCTGGTCGGGCTGCTGGATCAACCCAAGGAGCTTGCTGCGTAGCGGCCTGGACTACGGCAAAGGCAACTTGGTTAACGTCTCCTCGAATCCTAACTTTCTTCATATCCCCAAAATCTCAAACCAATGACCGAATGCAAATCCCGATTCAAAGTAGCCCACTACCAAAATTACGGAGGAAAAATCAAATGAACATGCCGACTAGAGAAACGGGAACCATACTCGCCGCGCTTCGGCGCTGGCAAATTCACCTGGAAAGCCGGTTGGCCAACAGTTCCGAAACTGAGGAATTGCACAGCATTGCAACCGATGGCGGATCCTTCCGGGCGCTGGCGCCGGAGGAAATCGACGAGCTGTGCGAATCGATAAACCTGGGCGACGGATCCCCGGCAAATGAACGGCTGCTCGGATTCGCAGAGCTGGTCCGGGATTTCTTCACGGATGACAGCGCAGGTCATGCGCGATATCTGAAAGACCAGGCCGAAAGGGCGCTGGCGGCCGCGCAAGGCAAGGCGCGCAGTCACAAGCGGAAAGTGCCGCGACCGAAACCGGCGGATGACGGCTACGCGGTCCTGGCGGAGCTGGATCCGGTTGAATCCGAAATGGAGGAAAAATACCGGGACGGCGCGCGCGGTCATGTCGACACGGAATTCCAGGTCGACGCTGACGCAAAGGTGAGCATGGGCGACGATCCGGGAGCCTGGGTCCAATGCTGGCTTTGGGTGACGGATCAAGAGGCTGGAATAAAACAACCCGCCCATGCTTGAACATATCCCGCCAGACATAACGCCGGCGATGCTCGCCGCCGTGAACGCGCGCGACCGGCTGAAGTACGAGGGCAAGACGGCGGAGCTGACGCACAGCGACAAGGCCGAAGTAATCAGCTTCGGATTTCACGGCGAGCATTACCCGCTGCCGCTGTACCTGGGCCTGCGGAATCATTCGCCGAGCGGATTCGCCTGGGGTTACGGCGGATCCGGGCCCGCGCAGCTCGCCCTTGCGATCCTGGCCGACTTTACTGGAAGCGACGCGTTCGCGCTAAAGCATTACCAGGAATTCAAGTTTGATATAATTGCGCGCCTGCAGGGCGATTCATTCCTGCTGCGCGGCCTGCCGATTCTAACCTGGATCGGACTTCATGAAGAAAAACCGGAGCAGGGCTGAGCAGGCGGCGCGAGATATAAAGGCGGCGCGACTGAAGGCCGGGCGTCGCGCGGACACGGCTGAAACGCGGAGGCTCGCCCGCAAGGGCTGGCTGATCGCAAGGCCGAAACCGGAATTGGGACTTTGGGAAGAAAGGGCAAAATAACTATGACAAAATATCCACCTGTAAAAGTGAAAGTTAAGCTCGGCGCCGCAACGAATGTCGCGCGCGCCGGCAGCGGGAAATCTGCCAAGATTTCAAGCTCAACCTGCTCCGGATTTAATGCGGCATTCTCAGCGGCCGCAAAATACTTCGGGAAAATCAGGCGCGGCAAAGTCCTCCGGATGCGCTGCCTTCAGCAAGGCGATTGCTGCGCCAACAAGCCGGAAATCTATACAGCGTTCCTCGAATGAACGCGCGCCTATCGGATGAAATGTGCCGCGCATTGTCGGCGGCGCGCGACGGCGGCGACCGTCGCCTGTATCGATGGCCAGGCGGCTATTGGTTCGGGCGCGCAAAGGCGCTCAGCGATCCGCCGGAGCAACCGCCGCCCGGGCGCTACTACGGGACACAGACCGTCCACGCGCTGATCGAGCGCGGAATGCTGTCGACGGTCGCGCACCTGAAGCGCGGCGATGCCTGGATTGTCGAGCTAACCGAAGAAGCCTGGAAACTGATGGACCCTTCCAACGCACCATGAAAAACAGAATTGAAATCCGGCTAACCGGCCTGGACGGGATCCGGACGAAAAAACAGCAAGCGGATCTGAACCGGCTTTTCACAAGGCTGATGAAGATCGAGCTGCAGGCGGATGACGTTCGGGCTAGGATAAGCGAGATCCTCCGCGCGCCAGCTCCCAAGAAAGGCCGTCATGGATGATTTTTTCAAAGTCGCCTGCGAGATAGTGAATCCACGGCCGCCGGCCGCCTGGATGGGAACGGCGCCGCGCTTCAGAAGGCCTACAGTCCGGATCTGCGCCTGGTGTCCTGATAAGGGCGAGGCCGAAATGAGGGCGGCTGCGCGCGGATACGACGTCACGCATGGAATCTGCGCGGCCTGCGCCGACAAACTCATGAAGGAAATCTACCGGGAGGACCGGCGCGGCCGATACTTCCCGGACAACTGCTAATTCTATGCCTACGCAAACCAAACCAACCGCCTATATCACATTCGCCGAGCGCCTGCCGGTCATCGGCCAGGATATAGAAGTCACCTTCAGCGACGATCCGGCGCGCGTTGTCCCAATTGGGATCATTCGGCGCATCCGCCACGTCAAGGAGCTAACCGGCGATGAATGCATCTACGCCGAGAAAAGCCTGGGGGCGGACGCATGGACGATGGACGGTTCGGAATCCGTCGGCGCTGTGGTGCGCCCTGAGTATCTCTGGCGGGAGCGAATCGGAAAGGAGAAGCCAAATGTCCAGTAAACACATGACTGCGCCGAAGTATCGACACAGGCGCTTGACTCATGAGGCGCTGATCGTTGAGGCCGGAAGGCTGAGCGACGAAAACAGCAGGCTTCATAAACGCCGAATCATTCCGCCCGGAGGAATCGCGATCAACCATACGGATCTGCGCCGCCTGGCCGGGGCGCTTCATTTCCTGGAAGATAGTGCCACTGTCGATATCGACGGGAAGGCCGTGCCGCTGAAGAATTGCGGAGCGTTCCGGACAATCCTGGGGATCCTGGCCGGAGCGCCGGTTAGCTTCAGCAAGCCGGATCCCGTAAAAATGGAGACGGTTGGGCGATGACATACACAATCAAAGTCTATTCGAAAGCCTGGGGCGAATCCTGCGCGGTCATGTTGGGCCAGGGGTCCAATATAAACGAGGCATTACGCGACGCTGCGAAAGAAGTAGGAGCCAGCTTTCGGCCGAAGCAGGACGGCCGCGCGGGCGAGCTGTCCAATATCCATTTCGAGCGACGGGACGGGACGCATTTCCTGGTCCGGCCGGGCAATCTAAAATTCGTGATGACTCCGCAGGCGCTAGAGGACGCCGCCGAAAAATGAAAGAAAACCAAACCAGCAAGATCCTGCCTGAAGTCCAGGCGATGATCGACAACCCGGGCCTGTACCTATGCATAAATCCAGCAATTCTCGGAGGGACGATTCCGGTTGTCCCGATTTATTCACACAACGGGACGCTATACGCGATGAAGCTGGACGTCCGGCTGAATCCGCTTGGCTTCTACCCGGCGCAGAAATTCAGCGGTCCGCTGCTGCCGCCGTGAAAGAGCGCGTCAACCAGGTCGACGTCTTTTATCCGTACTTCCGGACGGACGGACGGCGGATCGCCGCGTTCTATCGCTATCAGCTATTCGAGGACGGCAGCGAGCGCGTGACCGTGCTGATGCTTGGGACGGAATTCAAAGGAGCATCCTGGGAAGTGCGGCGCGCAGCTCATGAAGCAATCGCGGAGGCGTTCAAAGCGATGACCGGCCGCGCGGTCGATTGGGACGCGTGCGCAATGTCAACTACCTGGTCCGGCGAAACGCGGGCCTATACACTTTCCGGATGAACAAACGAATGATCCGCGACCTGGCCGGGATATGGCATCGGCTGCCGTTCGAGCTGCCGAGGCGCGGCCAGCTCATGCCGTTCCAGGCTGACGGCGCCGGCTGGCTCGCCGGCCGCCGGAATTCGCTCCTGGCTGACGACATGGGCCTGGGCAAGACGTGCCAGGCGATTGAGGTAATAAACAGCCTGGGCCCGGAGGCGCGGATCCTGATCGTTTGCCCGGCGGGCCTGCGCCTGAATTGGCTCCGGGAGCTGGCGCGATGGCTGACGGCCGCCAGGCGCGCGCAAATCGCGAAGCGCTATATCCCGGACGTGCCGATCGTGCTTGTCAGCTATGACCTGCTGCAGCGGTTCGAAGTCCAGCTTCGCCGCCGCAAGTGGGATCTGCTGATCTGCGACGAGGCGCACCTGATCCGCAACCCGGCGACAAGGCGCGCGCGTCACGTCCTGGGCGACGAATGGCGCGAACCGCTGGACGCGGACCGCCGGATCCTGATGACCGGAACGCCGATGCCAAACCGGCCGATTGAAATGTGGCCGCTGCTGCGCTGCCTGGGCCTGCGCATGAGCCGGGCGGATTTCGGCGAGCGGTTCTGCGGTGGAAGAGATTTCAAGGGCTCGTCAAACTCTTCCGAGCTGCGCGACCTGCTGCGGTTTTACATGCTGCGCCGGATGAAGCGCGAAGTCTTGACTGAGCTGCCGGAAAAGACGCGGCAGATAATTCGGATCCAGCCGGCCGGATCCGCCCTGGCGGCGATTCGGGCCGAAGGCGCATGGGGCCGCCAGGTCCGCGCGCTGGAAAAATTCATGGGCAAGCCGAAGCTGCGCGACATAAGCGAGCTGAGGCATGAGACGGCCATTGCCAAGATCGCGATGCCGGTCGTTCAGGACATGCTCCAGGAGGCGGCCGACAGCTACGGGAAGCTGGTTGTTTTCTGTTACCACAATTCGAGCGTCGCGGCCGTCGCCGCGCTCTTCCCTGGGCGATGCGTGACCTATACCGGGGCGCATTCAACCGAGGAACGCCAGCGCGCGGTCGACCGCTTTCAGCGGGATCCCGCCTGCCAGGTGTTCATCGGCACAATCGGCGCCGCCGGCGTCGGCATCACGTTGACCGCGGCATCGAACGAAATGTTTCTCGAAGAGGATTGGACGCCAGGCGTCATCGACCAGGCCGAAGATCGCTGCTGGCGCTATGGCCAGCGCAACGCGGTCCTGGTTCAACATATCGTCCTGGAAGGCAGCATCGATGCCCGGGAGCTGGACCGGCAACTGAGCAAGGCCGAAGTGATCGGCCGGACGATTGACCGCCAAAGTGCATAACATGCGAACAACTATTTTCAGAGGGGAAAAGATTTTCTGCTTGCGTCGCCCAATTCCTCTGAAAAGGAAGAGCGCTATGGACGCGCAATTATCGTTTTTCCTACCCCAAGAGCTGAAGGCCGAAATCGAGCGGGTCGCAGCGGACGCCGGGATGAAAATATCCGACGTCGCCAGGTTGGGGATGAAGTTAGCCCTGCCGGAGCTGCGAAAGCGGTTCGGCGACTTGCGGCGGGATGATCCGCCTGCGGAGCAAAAGCCACTGAAGCGAGGCAAGCTGGCCAAGGTCTGAACATGGCCGGCGAGCCGACAGTGGCGGAGGCCGCCAAGCGGCCTGTGCTGGACGTCGGGATCCACCTGGGGATTTCGCATGAGGCTTATCATGCGGACCCGGCGCCGGAACCGTCGCTGTCCAGGTCCGTCGCCTGGATGATCGCGCGGCGATCGCCGATCCACGGCTGGCTTGCGCATCCGAGGCTAAACCCGGATTTCAAGCCGGCGGAGTCGAACAGGGGAATGGATTTCGGGACGTTGGGACACGCGCTGCTCTTGGGAAACGAGGATCGGATCGACGTCGGCGAGTGGTCGAGCTGGCAGAAGAAGGCGGCCAGGGATTTCCGGGACAAGTCCAGGGCGGCCGGGCGGATCCCAACCCTGCGGCCGATCTACGAAAAGGCGCAGCTCTTGCGCAAATGCGCGCTGCTTCACATTGCCGAGGCCGGGTATATCGACGATTTCGCGAACGCCAAAACGGAAGTAACCGTCATCGCGAAACTCGAGGATCAATACCTGCGAGCCCGGTTCGACGCGCTCCGGATCGATCCAGCCGGCGCCGCGCACCGGCAGCACAGCGAGATCGCGGCCGCGTTCGATATCAAAATCACGAAAGATGCGTCGCTGCAGTTCTGCTCGCGGCAGATCGGCCAGATGGGATACGACATTCAGCCGATTCATTACCTGAAAACCCTGAGCGCGGCCGACAAAAAATTCGCCGGCAAGGTCGTCTGGACGTTCTTCTTCTTCGAAAACGAATTCCCGTTTTGCCTCACGCCGGTCGAGCTGACGAATGAATACCTGGCTATTGGCGGCGTCCGCTGGTCCCGGGCCTGGGAGGCGTGGAAGCGCGGGATGAAAGAGGACAAATGGCCGGGCTACGCGGACGGGGCCGGCGCGTTCCAGGTGGGGCCGCCGCGATACCTTTCAATCCAGGAACTAGAGGGCGAATTATGAATATCAAAGAGCTGCAGGCGCTAAAACCGAAACTTCCGGATCCAAAGATCCTGAAGCCTGGCGAAATGGAGGAAATCGAACGGCGAGAACAGGTCGCGATCGCGGCCGATCCGCGCGTGGATCCGGCTGCCGGCGAAATGGCGGTCGTCGCGGCTGAAGTGACGCCGGAGATCCGGGCGGAATCCGCTCAGCGCCTCGAGATCGAGGTCCAGAAAAGCGGCCTGGTCGGCGAGAGCGCGCATGAGCTGGTCGCGAAATTCGCGCCGCTGATGGCGGAGGCGAAGGGCTTTGCGGACACGGCCAAGAGCATTGCCGTCACGGACGAAAGCCAGGTCCAGGCGATGAAACTTGCCCGGGCTACGCGCCTGGCGCTGCGGGCGGTCCGGATCCGCGCGGAGAAACTCCGTAAGGACCTAAAGGCGGATTCACTTCAGCGCGGGAAGGCGATCGACGGGATCTATAACCTGATCGCATACCTGGTCACGCCGATCGAGGACCGGCTAGAGGCTGCGGAAAACTTCGCGGAGGCCGCGACCGCCGCGCGCGCGCAGAAATTGAAAGACGATCGCGAAGAGCTGCTTCGGCCATATTCGATCGATACGGGCTTCTATGACCTGGCCGCGATGCCGGCGGACACCTTCGGGCGGCTGCTCGAGGATACGCAGCGATCGCATGAGTCAAAGGTTGCGGAAAAAATCCGCATCGAAAAAGACAAGCAAGAAAGCGATCGGCTGGCCGGAGTGAAAAAGGAGAGGGAAAGCAGGCTGGCGCTTTTCGGATTAACGCCGCTCACAGACAACCGGATTGAGCTGCTCAGCGATCGCGATTTCGAAACGATGCTCGCGGCCGCGAAGAAAAATTTCGACGCCGAGGCTGCGAGGCTGAAAAAGGAAAAGGAAGCGGAGGATGCGCGACAGAAGCAACTCGAGGCCGACGCCGAGAAAGGGCGGAAGGCTCAGCGCGACCTCGAGGCCCGGCAGAAGGCGGACCGGGACGCGGAGGCGGAGCGCGGCCGACAGGCCGCGAAGCTGAAGCGCGCGCCGGACAAGACGAAGCTCGAGACATTCGCAGGCCAGGTCGCTACGATGCGACTGCCGGAGATGAAAACCGATGAGGGCAAAGCAGCATGTGAGGAAATCAACGAAGAGATTGCGCATCTCGTTGTCGTCATACGCGCCAAGGCGAAGGAACTCTGATTATGGCTCAAATCGAATTCCGTCCAGCGCAGCGCCGAAACCTGGGCCTGGTATTCGGCTTCATGGGCTACACAGGCAGCGGCAAGAGCCTGTCGGGCCTGAAGTTTTCGCGCGGCCTGGCGGCGCGGCCGGGCGAGGATCTGAAGGATCCGGCGACGCTGGCCAAGGTCGACGCGCGGATCCGGGCCCTGGACACGGAAAACGGCCGCCTGCTCATGTATGCGCCCGCGCCCGGGCAAAAGTTGGGGCCATCGATCTTCGGATTCCAGCACGGCGAAATGCGCGCGCCGTTTAGTCCACAGGCATACTTGGATGCGATCAACTTTACGGCGATCGATTGCGCGGTCTATATGATCGATTCCTTCAGTCACGAATGGACCGGCGAGGGCGGCCAGCATGACATGCAGACAGCCGCGCTCGAGAAGATGATGCAGAAGAATCCGAATCTATCGGAGGAAAGCGTGTCCTCGCTCGCCTGGAAAAAGCCAAAGATGGATCATCGCCGGCTTGTGTCGCGGCTGACTCAGCTTGGCTGCCACGTCGTCATCTGCCTGCGCGCGGAAGAAAAACTGCTGGTCGAAAAGGATCCGGCGACAAAGAAGGTCAAGTTCACGGCGCCGGCGGACCTGCCGATCGAGAAGCGATACACGCCGGAATGCGATCGCAAATTCCCCTATGAGCTGACGCTATCGTTGCTGCTGACGCCGGAGAAGCCGGGCTTCCCGATCCCGCTGAAGCTGCAGGAGCAGCACAAGGAATTCATCCCGCGCGATCGCCCGATATCCGAGGAAAGCGGCCGCGCGATCGCCGATTGGGCCCGGGGCGGCGTCGCGGTTGTCGAGCAGCGGCCGCCGGCGGATCCCATGCCGGCCGGCTGGAATAGCTGGACCCTCGAGGAACGCGGGATCAACCGGGCGAGCAAGGGCACGCAAGCGCTACGGGATTGGTATAAGCATCTGACGCCGGCCGAGCGCGAATCGATTCAATCGAAGCTGCCGGAGCTGATCGAGTCGGCAAACAAGGTCGAGCCATGACGCACGTATTTTTCTGGAACCGATGCGGCCGCAAGGGACAACCCTGCGAAGTGCTGTCGCGCGGCCGGATGAATACGATCCTGGTCCGCTTCGCCGACGGGTTCCGGATGACGACAAGCCGATATGCGGTCCGGAGGAAGCGGCCATGACGCGCGAAGCTGAAATCATCCTGCGCTGTGAACCGGCGCTGCGCTGGCTCGAGGACAACCCGATGAGCACGCCGAGGGCGGCCGCCAGGAAATTCGACTGTCCGGTTGAAATGCTGGACGAATGGATCCGGAAGCACGGAACGCCGGAGCCCGGCAGCGTTGACCAGGCCAAGGGAATCACGCTGACGATGACCCGGATCCCGCGCGGAGAAAGGCCGGCGGCCGTGGAAACCGAACAAAACGGGGATTCTGCTGAAATACCCGAACAAAAGCGGCCTGAAATTAAGCCTGAGCGTATCCAGTCACGCGCCGCCGGCGAGCTGCTCGAGCAAGACGGCCGCCCGAATGAAGAACGAAAAAAGCGCCCTGTATCCACTTTTGCGCAAAAGAAGTCACGTCCACCAAACCAGGAGCCGACAATGCAGAAACCGCCCTATCTCGAATTCAAGCAGAAGCCGTTCCCGAAAACGATCGATCCCTGGCGAGCGGAACTGCAGCGGATGGCCGCCGGCGCCGTTCGCCGCGAAACAAACCCGACGTTCATTTCGATCATCGCCCGCGTCTTTGGAACCAGGAATCCATCCGCTGATGACGTGAAGGAATTCCTGGCTTGGTTTTACGGGCCGGAGGCCGGCGGCGGCGTAGCCGACAGGGTTGCCTCCGGGATAGCGGCGCTTTCGGAAAAGCGTGAGCGCGCGCCGGACCCCATGCTGGCGGCATACCCGCCGCTGAAGCCGCAAGAGATCCCGGCTGTCGTCAAGCTCGTCATCGAAATCGACGTCCGGCTGAAATGCACTACGGCGTGAAAACCTGCGCCATCATCCTTTCGATCGGAATCGCGATCGCCATCGCCTGCGCCGGCGCGGGATACGGATGGCACCTATCCCACCAGTCGCCGGTTTTTGAACTGATGCACAAATGAAAACACTGGCTCAAATGCTCGAGTATAAAGGCGGCCAATACTGCCGCGCGGCCGACAATAGGGACCGCAAGCGGCTTTGCGAATTCCTCCCGATCGCCGATTGGGAGAAGATGGGAATGCGGCCGGTCCAGTCTTTCGAAGTCGACGAATTCAAGCCGGACGAGCTGACGCGGGAGAACGTCCTGGCGCGCCTCGAGAACGATCTTGAACAGGGGTTCGTCACGGCATTCGTGAAGCGGACGGCGGCCGCCAGGCTGATGAACGAAGTGGTAAAAATGTGGCTGTGGCTCCTGGATGATCCGCTCAGCGAACTCGAGCCTTTCGACCATTTCGGCTTGCCGCTCCTGATCGCAGCCGCGAAGAAATACGGCTTTAAGAATCCGTGCGGCGACGACGCCGGATCCGAATCCAAATACGAATAAAGGGAGGGCATGAAGCTCGCATTTTGCACAACCTGCCGGGGCCGCACGCAACACCTGGCGCAGACCTTGATCCGGAATATCCGCGAAAACCCGGGCCCGGAGGCGATCTTTGTCCTCCTGGATTACGGCGACGATTCCGGCCTGGCGGATTTCGTGAGCGACAATTGCCTGCCGGAGACAACAAGGGAAAAGCTGGTCTATTACCGGAACCTCGAGCCGACGCGCTTCCGGATGGCGCACGCGAAGAACATGGCGCACCGGGCCGCGATCGCCGAGGGCGCGGATATCCTGGTCAACCTGGACGCCGACAATATCGCCGGCGCGGGATTCGCCGATTACGTGCGCGGGATATTCGAGCGGACAAGGTTCGACCCGCAGGAGACGTTCCTATGGTCGCGGATGGTCAAGGGCGTCCTGCCGCGCGGGATCAACGGCCGGATCGCGATCACTCGAAACGCGTTCCTGATCAGCGGAGGCTACGATGAAAAATACGAGACGCATTCGCCGGACGACAAGGATCTGAACATGCGGCTGCGCCGGCTTGGCTTCTGCGCCCAGGAGATCGACCCCAGGTTCCTTCAGGCGCTCAACCATAACGACAAGATGCGATTTCGGGATTACCCGGAAGTGCGGGACGCCGAGCCAGGGGAAATCTGCAAGATCGCCCGGGTTGTGAACGACGGCCGCGCGGGATGCGGGACTGTGTTCAGGAATTTCAGTCCGGAGGCGATCGCGCTCGAGCCCTTCCCAACGCGGATCTTCGGGATCGGAATGCACAAGACGGCGACGCAATCGCTTCATGCCGCGTTGACGATCCTGGGGTTCAGATCCGGCCATTGGGAGAACGCGCATTGGGCGAAGGCCGTCTGGAACGAAGTCAAAAACCTGGGCCGGTCCTGGCATGTGGAACGCTTCTACGCGCTCAGCGACACGCCATTCCCTCAGCTCTTCCGGGAGTTGGATTACGCGTACCCGGGATCGAAATTCATTCTGACGATCCGCGACGAGGCGCAATGGCTGGAAAGCGTGCGCCGGCATTTCGACCCGAAGTTCAACAAATTCGCGGAAGCATGGGGGCGGGATCCTTTCACAAACCGGATCCACCGGCATATCTACGGCCGCCAGACTTTCGACGCGGAGACGATGATCGCGGCCTACCGCCGGCACAACGCGGAGGTTGTCTATCACTTCATAAACCGCCCGGGCGATCTCCTGGTCATGGACATGAGCGCCGGGGCCGGATGGAAGCAGCTCTGCCCGTTCCTGCGCGTCGGGGCCCCGAAGGTCGACTATCCGAAGGCCGGGACGACGTGCGAGGCGCCGGCGCGCAAGGATCCGCAATGGGGCGCAGGATCCGAGGAAAGGCGGCCGTGTTCCTGAAAAACTACACTTCCGACGTCGCCCCATCGATCACGATCGGGCGGATCAAGCAGCTCCTAATCCGGGTCGGCTGTTCATCGATCAGCGAGAGCTACGGATCGGATGGCGAGATCCAGGCCATTACCTTCACGATTCAGATCCCGGGCGCGGCGCGGCCGATGATGATCCGGATCCCATCCAACGTGGAGGGCGCGTTGACGGCGCTTTGGCTGAACTATGCCGACGGGGGATCGCTGTCGCACAATGGAAACGAGGTTTGGGGGAATGGCCGGAAGCGCAGGAATAAAAAATCATTCAGGGATCAGGCGCAGCGCACAGCCTGGCGTCTGGCGCAGGACTGGATCGAGGTTCAGATTTCGATGATCCAGATGCAGCAGGCCGATATCCTGCAGGTGTTTCTCCCCTACGCCTGGGATGGAAAGCAGACCTACTATGACCGGCTGAAGGGCGGCGGATTCAAGGCGCTGCTTCCGCCGGACGAAAGCAGTCCATGAAAGCGCTGTCGCCAACCCAGGACTTCGCGCTCCGGTTCATCGAGCAATGCAAGACGATCCGGCGATTCGTAGGCGATCGGAACTGGCGGGAGATTTACGGCAACCGCTGGATTTGCCCTTTCGCAGATGCGACCGTGCGCGCGCTCGCCAGGCGCGGGAAAGTTGTCATAGAGAATGAGCGCGACGGCGCCGAAGTCTGCAGGCTTCCGGACCCCATCCCCAATGAAAAACAATCCCCATCGGCTGACTGATATCCCAATCGAAATCTACAGGAGCCATTGCCGATCCGAATTTTGGTGGGGTTTCCTTTGCGGCTTCATCTTCATGGCGATCGGCGCCGCCCTGGGCGACTGGCTCGCCAATCTCTTCCTTCGATAGAACCTCCAACCTCCAACAAAAATGAAAGAATCCGATATCTCCAACGCCAGGATCTTGATCAACCAAATGAGCCCGCGCTTTTCGATCGTGCGGGATCCCAAGGCCAATCCGATACCGGCGGAAATCAGCCTGGACGACGCGCTCAAGGAAATCGACAAGGCCATGCAGCAGGGTTGGAACCTGAATCCGCCGGCGATGGTGGACGCGGCCGGCGCGTTTACCGGGATGCAACTGCTGCTGACGGACCGGAACAAGGCGGGCCCGAACGGAAAGCCGGCGATCCGAATGTCCGTTGGGATCCACACGGACCTCGAGGACCAGGCCGTAATGACGGACCAAAACCTGATCGGCTACGCGATCATGGCGATCGTCTTTTCGTCCTTCCTTGCCCGGGCGAAGGCGCAGCAGGAGAAGAAGGACGCCGAGCTACTGAAGAAGGCGACTGAGGAAGCCGGCGACAATATCCGGCACTTCCCGGGGCCTGGGGTTAAGCCATGAAAGGCCACACTCCGGAGGCAACCCGCCAGTCCGGCCGCAATATCGGCCTGCCGGCGTCCCTAGTCGCGGGCCTGATGCCGCACCTGAACCCGCGCGCGGTGGACACCGGCAGCAACGACGTCCGGGCTCCGGCGGCGCTACGCGTGCCGCGCGGATGGGGCGGCTACCGGCCGGAGGATTGGGGAACGTCCAGGGCTTGCGCGAAGATGGTCCGGAAGAACCGGCTTCGCCGGGCCGGACTTGGCGGCGACCATATTTGACCAGCAACTTGTTCGATAAGGCATTCATCATGACCATTCTAATTATCATTCTCGTAGCCCTAACAGGCGGAAGCAGTTATACGGCGATCAATGAACACAAGCAGATCGCCCAAATCCACACGGCCGTTGCGCAGCAGCAGGCGACCATTACGCAGCTTAATGGATCGATCCAGCAGCAGCAGACGGCGATCGCCAAGGAAGCGGCCGACAAGGCGGCATCCGACACGGCGGCCGCCCGGACGAGCCAGATCCGGAGTCAATTCGAGCTGGCGTCGACGGACTCCCTGAATCAGAACCCGCCAGCCGTCCCGGCGGCCATTTCCTTCAATTCCTTTGCCCTTAGCGCGGGAGATCCCGCCCTGCCCGCGACGGTGGCGGCTGCGCAAGCCCTGGCGGCCGCAAATGCCAAGGAACAGGCCGCGCAGATCGCCGAACTGCAGGGCGAATTGAAGCAGTTGACGGCCGCCAAGGACACGGCGGAGGCCAACTATGAGACGGATCACGCCAAAGTTGAGACGTTAGCTGCGAATAATGGGACGCTTACGGCACAAATTGGGACGGTGAACGCCAAAATCGGGACGCTCAGCCAGGAAAACAGTAGCCTTACGGCAAAGCTAGGGTTAGCCGCCGCCGTGGCCGGCAAGTATGCTTTCTGGATCGGCGTGGCTGTGGGAGCGTTTTTCCTGGTCACCTGGGCCTTCCCGGCGATCGCTCGGGATATCCCGGCCCTGGCGACGGCCGCCCGCTGGATGGCTCATGCCCTGTTTCATCCCCTGGCGGCGATCTTCGAGGATATCGTTGACGACGCCAAGGCCAAGCTGGCGGCCGAACAGACCGCCCATGCGGCGACAAAGGCCGCGCTGGCGGCCGCAACTACGCCGGCGGCCGCGCCCGTCGCGCCGGCGAGCCCCGCCCCGGCCGCCTCGAGCTGATTCGGGCAAGGCTCCGCCGATGCCGAAGCGATTCGTAGAAACTAACCGCTGGCGCGACGCGTGGTTCCGGGAGCTGAGCCCGGACGGCAAGCTGGCCTATTCCTACATGACGGACTGTTGCGACAACGCCGGCGTGTTCGACCCGGATTGGAGCCTGGCTAGCTTTTCGATAAAGAAGGATATCGATTGGGATTCGATCCTGGATGAAATGGGCAACCGGATCGAACGCCTGCCGAACGGGAAGATTTTTCTGACGCGCTTCATTCGCTTCCAATACGGCGAGCTGTCGCCGACGGTCCCGCCGCATCGCAACGTGCTGGACCTGCTCCGGAGGCACGGAATCGAGCTGAAGGACGTCTATCGCGATCGCAGCCTGGAAACGCCGCCGAAGCCGGTCGCTCCGGAGCTGCCGGGCTTGAACGGGAAGAAGGTCGAGCGCGCGCGGGATCTCATATTCGAAACGCTGGCGGAGGTTGAGGGAGTCGATATCTCGAGGCTGACGCCGGCGGCGCGCGGCCGCCTGAACAAGTCGGCGGCCGAGATCCGGAGCGTCGAGCCCGAAGTCACGCCGGAAATGATCCGCCTGGCCGCCCGCAACTGGAAGAAGAAGGGCTACACGGCGCCAGCGACGGCCAGGACGATCGCGGGCCATTGGGGAGAGCTGACGCCGGGCCGGAGGCGGGAGGCGGAGAAAGCCGAGCTGCAGCGCCGGCTAAAGGAAACGAAGGCGAAACTGAGCATGTTCATGGACGATTCGGGCGCGGTGACAGTCACGCGGAATGATCTGTCGGATGACGAGCTGGCCGAAGTGCGGGCGCTGCAGGCCGTCGTCGGGGATCTCGAGAAGCAACTTTCCGCCCGCTAGTGGGGCACAACAAAAACCAAAGGAGATAAATGCACGTCATGCTCGCAGAGATAAGCGGGGATCTGATCGCAGCGGTCCTCATCGTTGTAGCGTTCGCAGCCGGCGTCCTGGTCGGCGCGCACAACTCCAAAACGGTCGCCGCGGATCTCGCTGTCGCAAAAAACGACATTGCGAATCTGAAGGCGCAGGTATCGTCAACCGTCGCGAAGGTCTGAGCCTTCCGACAAAAAACAGGAGCCGCGGCCTGGACTCCATCCCGGGCCGCGGCAATTTTCGAATGAAATAGACCAGGAGGATTTACCGTGAAACAAGAACCTATTACAACACCCTCGAAGTTGAGCGCCGAGGAACTGGCCGAGATAAGCAGGTCGATTGAACTGGGATACCTTGACCAGCATGGGCTCCAGAAATGCCGGGCGTTGTTCGCCCACATCTCCGCGCTGGACCGCGAGCTTGCCGAGGCGCGGAAGGACAGCGAGAGGTTGGACTGGCAAGATGAACATTTCCCATTCCATTCGAGATCGTGCTCCAAAGATGGACATTATCTGGCTCTCGACGGAATGGTTTATCACGGAGCAAACTTGCGCGCCGCCATAGACGCCGCGCAGCACGCCGCACGCGGCGGGAGGGAAACTTTATGAGCATATATCCACGCACGAACTACGAAATGTCGGAAGCGCAATTAAAGCGCATCCTTGAAGCCTGTCGTCCAGTTCCCGTTATGATGATCGGCTCTTGCGAGGGTCCGAGCCAACAGGAGAACGCCAACGCCGCGTGGCAGAGGCTTGGTGAAGAAATGGGTTTCGATCATATGACCGTTGAACCCCGTTCCGGCATGGGCAATCGGTTCTTCACAGCGATTCCGAGCGAGAACGAGACACAGCGGAAAGAGCGTGAAGCCAAAGAAGCGGAGCATAAACGCCAGCTTGAAATCGACCGCTTGGAAAACGAGATTTCGGAGCGGCAAAAACAATTAGTGGAACTAACCAAGTGAGCGCCACCTCCGACCCACCCACCGCCGCGAGGGATGCGGCTGAACTGCCATGAGCACCCTAGTTGATTCAAATGGCCGCTGCCCTCGTTGCGGCAAGGTTTCCCTGTCCTCGTCTGCATGTTGCATGTGCGATGGGAACAGCGCCTTTCCAATGTCGGTTACTGAAACAGACAACGTAATCGCGCAACTTCGCGCCGAACTCGCCAAGGCGCAGGGCACAATTCAACACCTTGAGGCGCGCATTTCCGAGATGAACCGCAACCACGCACTAGACGACCATGGATTCTGAAACACAACAGTTAAGGGATCAGTTGAAGCAGGCTCGGACTCGCCGGGAGGGACAAAGGCTAAATGTTTGGCGAGCATCCCTTTACGACAGGTAATACGAAAACAACGCAATCCCCATGAAAAAAGCACTTGAACGACTCGGCAAAACACTGACTGGAGACACAAGCAATTTCACCGGCGACGTGAGCGGCCTGAGCGGCTACGTGAGCGGCCTGACCGGCGACGTGAGCGGCCTGAGCGGCTACGTGAGCGGCCTGACCGGCGACGTGAGCGGCCTGCGCGGCTACGTGAGCGGCCTGCGCGGCTACGTGAGCGGCCTGCGCGGCGACGTGAGCGGCCTGAGCGGCAACGTGAGCGGCCTGCGCGGCTACGTGAGCGGCCTGACCGGCGACGTGAGCGGCCTGAGCGGCGACGTGAGCGGCCTGCGCGGCGACGTGAGCGGCCTGCGCGGCAACGTGAGCGGCCTGAGCGGCGACGTTGATAAATGCTGTCTGACCGACGCCGAGCGCAAAAACGGTATCGATGTGTCTGGCCTCGTGCTCGCCAATGGATAATCGCCTCGAGTAATGAAAGATGTTTTTCTATCGATCCTTATAGTAGTTCTTGGCGCAGCCCTGGTTGCTCTCATTATCCTGGTGGGCGCGATGCTCTCTGCAGCATGAACACGGTCACAATCCCGGCGCGCTGGGAACACCGTCCGAAGGGGCAGATCCTCTCCATAGGCCGGGTGGTCACGGACGCCAACGGGGAGCACGCGGAGGATTTCAAAATTCGCCTCAGTCGGATTCGACGCCATTCAATGCACCACGAGGCCGCCGGCGGGATCCCGGCGCCACGAAAACGGCGGCCTTTACTCGCGCGACAGCCTGGGCCGGACCTATTGGGAGACGCCGAAGAATTGGGATGGTAATGCCGGGGCCGGCACGCTGCAGCGGCCGCATTCAACTCGC
>Ga0187874_10001445_pt1 | contig 21597 bp, 26 predicted proteins | sample June2016WEW_16_1_3_FD_132993 | JGI IMG/M metagenome (GOLD analysis project Ga0187874, IMG submission 132993) | Peatland microbial communities from SPRUCE experiment site at the Marcell Experimental Forest, Minnesota, USA - June2016WEW_16_150 | ecosystem: Environmental > Terrestrial > Soil >... | reverse complement strand
GCGCCTACGACGACTGTCCTGTTGATTTTTTCTGTGGCCAACGTTCCGTACGCCACAAGAAAGGTCACAAGAGCGATAACGGCGGATGGTTCCACAGGAGTTCTCCTGCACACAGCCACGACGTTCCGTGCTGCGCGTGCTTTGATAATCATAGGGCGCGAGTCGCACCACTCACCCACTATTCCGGTTAGATATAATAAATCATTACGCCACGGCAGGGACGAGTTGTCTCAAAAGAAGACCGGCGTCTTTGTCACAGGCACTAACAACGCGCTCTATGAGTGGACAGACATTACTGGCTGGCTCAAGCTCGGCGGGTATCTGACGTCGTCTCTAGGAGCTAGATCGCGGTCGTCTGGTAAGATCGACGTCTTTGTGCGCGGTGGCGACAACGGCCTCTGGCAGCTGTCCTATAACAACGGCGCGTGGGAAACCTGGACGTCCATCGGCGGTGTATAACGCCGTTACCACGTGTTCACAACGAACGTCCCGCAACGCACCCAAGGTACCCTCTCCGTCGCTAAGCTGTCTGGGTGAACGGCACCATAAGAAACCACCGACGGCACCCCGATCGCAGATGCCGAAAGTACTGCGGAGCCAGCTCTCTTCCAGATCATTGATGTGCAGGTGATGTGCACATACGACGCAGAAAAGCTTGCGATTTCTGTGCTCGAAATCTATGAAGCATCCAAACCTTACTACTCAATCTTATGTTTTTAACTTTGCGAGTGAGCTGATGACTGGAGTCAATGGAACGCTGTTCGTGTCAGGGTATGGAGAAGAGCCAGTCGAATCTCACGAATGCAGGGCCACGGTTACGATCATGACTGAGCGGGCAAACGTGGTGGAAGCACAAAATGCCAGCGCGAAAACATTTGATGTCATGAAGAAGGCGCTTTCTGCTGCTAAATCGAGAGTGCGGTAGAAACAGTCTTCTTTAACGTTGAAAAGCCGCGTTATTATGATTCCACAAGACACAAGGCTTTTGCAACTTTGGATTCGTCAACTGCCGGCACTGCGCAGCATCAAAAACCCGACGGTTTCTTTTCGCTGCAAATCGCACCGTCGTTCTAAGCGCCGCGCATCCGAAGCGCTTCAGTGTAAATCCGTCGGAGGTCATTAGACGTTGAGGCCTTTGATATGAGATCGCTGGTCGCAGTTTGGAATGCCGCTTCTGATTCGGCGTCTCTGTTGTGTGTTAGCCTAAGATCACACACCATCCACTGAAGGTAATCGTCGTGCGTATCCGGATTGGTCTGCAGGAGCTCGCCTTGTGCGGCGGCATATTCGGCATCTAGCTCTGTTTCTTGCTCTTCGCTCTGCTGCGGTTGCTGCAGCTCGCTGATCGTTGCCATTTCAATGAGCTTGGCGTCGACGCCGCAGCAGTACGCGAGTGCTCGTGCTCGAGAGACAGGTGTGCTTTCGTGATCATTTCTCAGCATGTCGATGGCTTGTGCCATGACTTCGTGCAGATCTAGCAGTGTTTCGACGTGCTGCGGGCTTATATAGACGTTCGCCGAAAGGGTTTGACTCGTCAAACGTGTCAAACCCGCGCGGCGCCTTCGAGCATCCGCGCGGTTATAGCTCCTGCGTTTCTCTGGGTCTTTAATCGGCACGTTTTAGCTCGAGATCAGCCTTGTACATTAGTCTATCCAGCCACCTTGTCGCAATGAACCCATATATTATGATATCGATAAGGTCATCCGCACTGAACTGCGATGGATCGCTTCGCAAGCGGTTATACAGCCTAAAACACGCGACGGTGAGCTTTCTTAAATCTCCCACTTCGCCCGTGAAACGGCCATCTTTGTATATGTCAAAATAAGGCCTTGGTAACGAATCTCAATGTCATCGTCGCTGTTTATGGGCTCAATTTCATCTTTGTCTTCTTTCATATAACCTCCCCGTGTTTGAACCGTGGTCTTCGCGGTCTCGTCAACCTGACCACCTCTATCATTTTCATCACGTTCGTCGCGTGATAGCAGGCTCGTCAGCGTTTCTGATCCGTCTCGAAACACCACTGTTTTTTGTCTCGCTCCTCATCCGCACCGTATCGTTCTCGCTCTTACTAAGAGACCAGAACAGAGAACCCCGGCGCCAGTCGCTCCGAATGACGTCAGCTGCCACCATCTGGCAAAGCCTCCATCGCATCGTTGATGTCGGTGCTCCTATGGCACAAGCGACTTGAGGGGACGTTATCAACACGCCCTGTTTGAGCGTTTTGAGTTTTACGGCTTCCAATTCGTCGCGAGCGAGATTTGGATTGCTAGATTTCGCCGTGTTTGCGCACATACAGCTATGTGGGTTGCAATGGGTAGTGGTTTTTAAGTGACGCGAACGTGAACGCTCGGAACGAATCAATCCAGAACGTGAGCGAACTACGAAATCGTCTGTTTGCACTAGACGTGCAGGTATCGGAGAGGACGCTTATGCGCTGGGCGAATAATGGGCTCATCGCCGCGCCGGAATGGCCTGAACATTGGCGTCGGCGCTTGTGGACTGCCGCGCCGTGGCTAGAGGACACCATATGGCAGGCCGCTGGCGTTTGGATACTTCGAGAAGGCTCGAGCGGTAGCTGGAGCCGAAGAGTATTGAGCAAGGTCACTGTAAAGAAGGTGCAGGAAGTCGCTACCGGAATGTACACGCATCCTACGGTGTTGCTGTCGCTTCCCGATAACATAAAGGAAGAAGATGACCCGGCGCTTGATGCCGTTGCCCTCGTTCTTGAGTGCGCACCCAACATGGAGCCTTACTTGATCCCCTACCTCGTGGCTGTTGAGAAAGCACGCCACAACTGGCCTCTCAAAAAAGAGGCTACAGTTTCATTCGAGTGGGCGGAATCGGCTAAAGGTGCCAAGGGCAAGGAGGCTACAAGGAAGTTGAACCGTGTCTCTGTCACTGAGCCGCTGCACGGAAAAGACGAGCTGCGTTTCTTTGTCGGCGAAAAGGACGTGCGCGAGCACTTCTTGGAGCGCAGGCAGATAGATCGAGAATTAATTATCAAGTATGGCCCAGAATATAGGATCAGGGCGGGCGGTGTTCCGAAAGGCTGCATTTGGCCGCTCGCAAGCAAGCCGATTCACGTCGGAGGTGAAACATCAGACGAAGTTCTTAAGAAGTACAAAAAAGGAGAATATCCGGAAGCGGAGCGACGATCACGGCTGAACTGGGCCCTCTATCAAGAAGAGACGCACACACGGCTGCCAATAAAGAAAAGTTGGAAGCTAAAAACGAAAAGCAGGGGAAAAAAGCGTCCTGATTGAACAACCAAGAAACGAGCTTCAGTGACGAAAAAAGATCGTGTGTGGTCCTTGCTTAAGCGCTTATTGAGTCTCGCACAGCCCAGTTAAAGAGCTAAGGTCGCTTCTTTTTTCAAACGAAAACTTCAGCCCTCATAAAATCGAAAACCAATGGGCTCGGCCGGATTTGAACCGGCGGCCTCCGCCGTGTGAAGGCGACGGTTTAGGGCTTAAAATGGCGTTTTCTCGTTTTGCCGCATTTGGTGAAACAACGACGAGAAATGCAAGTGCGCCGTTGTGAACCGTTTCATAGATGCGGGTCGGTAACCCGATAAGCGGCGATAACGTAGGCGGAAGGTGAATTGTTGGATAGTCGTAGCCGGCTTTCGCGTGGTGCGCCCTTATCGTAGCTTGATGAATCTCGCGTACGCTAGGGTATTCGCAGACGCTGTATGACGCGTTGGTTACCATTGGAATTCATCTCCGTCAGTTGTAGAAACCCACAAGTATTTATGGTTTATGAATTGTATGAATTGTCTATGAAAGTAGGTGATAGGGCAACCGTGAGCGTAAGTAAGAAGACCCACGCCGAATTCGAACGGTATCGTGCGATACTCAGCGCCGAGAGAGGGAAGGTTCAGACCCAAGAAGACGTCATAAAGGAGTTTCTTAAGGGAAGACTACCTGCCGAGCACAAGAACGAAGACGAGGAATGCGACGACGTATACGAGGATTATGTGAATTAAGGCGGCTTAAGGGGTATCTGGAGCAGGTAAACCGCTAGCCCCCATTCAACGGTCCCGCACGTCTCCCTGTCACTTATAGTTAGGTAAGCCTAAGCGACGCGAAAGGCTGCAATTAAGTAAAATGTCACGCTTTAATAGTGGAATGTGAAGAAAGGGTCGCTGCCGACTTACTACATCAGCGTCTTTGTGCGCGGCGGATGAGACATCCGCAAGCCCCAGCAGGTTCTCGGACACACGAACATCAACACGACAGGGTCTACCTACAGTTCAACAACCTTGACTTGCAGGAAGTGGGCTAGCGTGCCTTTTTAACTAAAAAAAGAAAAAGGAAGCGTGAACGCTTCCTAGGTTCACCCAGACTTACCGCTTCATCGCTGCCATCTGCTCTGCTTGGGCTTTGAGAACCTGCCGTGCGAGTGTCTTTCCTGTCTCGTAGTCTATGATTTCGTGCACTTCGTACTGCACCCACGGGTAGTTCGCGAACCCCCTCATGAACACGTCTTTGGCTTCGCCGCTGTAAATTATGTACCCTGAGAGTACGTTTGGAAAAAGGCCAAACTCAAGTATGAGGCCACTCTTTAATCCTGCGTCCACCGCTGCGAACATCATCTCAAACTGCTGCCTAGCGGCAGCAGGGTCCACCGGCCACGGCGCGCTCGGGTTGGCGCGCCAAATGGTCATAAACTTCGCCATTTCTTTCACCTCCTTTGACGTAGGCGGCAGTTGCTAGCCACCGCTCGAAACAAGTAAAAAGGAACTCTAAGAGAATAAATGTTGTTGTGACGGACGCTTGTCACGGCGTGGCAGCACCAAAGATTACAGTTACTTTCATGGTTCGCGCCGGTTAGGCACTCAGCGCATCGCTCACCGATTCAGCAACCTCAAATTCAGCACTTGTTTTTGAGTGGGTTCACCGGAGATTCAGCAGTGCCGGCCGCCGAAAAACTTTTGAGGAAGTGCTCGACCAGATGGGGTGCTTATCAGTACCTGCAAGACCGCGTGCACGATGGCTGGCTACCCGACAGCGCACGACAACAGTTGCGACGAATTATCAAAAGGATACAAGTGCACAAGCACCAATGTCGCGAATACGGCTATGCGTATGAGGGGAGGGCGAAGCGCAAAGGCGTAGCCGTAGCGCACGAACGGAGCGTTTTTCTTTTGCCCTCTCCGGATGAGCGCACCTAGCTCAGATTTTTAAGCTCACCTCACCCCAGTACTTCATGTAAATATCATAAACCGGCTCAGGTCTCGCGTGCTTGTAATGGCTCCACTGCACCCCTGAGACGCCGTGTGTCAGTATGTAGGCGCGATTTGTCGGCTCCCATTCTATTACGTCCCCCTGCTGCTCGGCGAATTTCCTTAAATCTCCGAGCACAAAATGGCCTTTGAAGTGCGACATAGGGATTTTCTGACGCTTCAACCACATCTGGAAGCTGTGATACCCAAACGCGCTTTCCTTATTCTTACGGTCGCCTAACACTGCTTCCATCGCTTTGACTACTTGTGGGTGAAGTGGAACGTAGTGTTCCATACGAATTTTGTCTTGCGAAGGTTTGACGGTGAGCACTGGTTTATCTGACTGCAACGCTTCCCGAAACTGTCCGACCGTCAGCTTCTTCATCGTTGCGTCGGTTCGCTGGCCGGTGAACGCACCGAACGTAATAAATGCGGCATAATGAGCAGACCGTTCGGCGCTAATATCCCTATGTTCTTCCGCGTTCCTGATGTATCGGAGAACGTTTTCGATGTCCTCCTTGATGACGATTCGTTCGGTTACGTTTTTGCGTACTTTGACCGTCTTCGGACGCTCTAAGTAGGGAGAGAAACTCTGATAGCGTGGTTCCGAACGAGTCGTGGCGAGAAACTTAAGGAACGACGTTGCGAAACTGAGCACTTTAGAGTGTGAATCGGCAGACTGGTACTTGCTAAGTACGTTTTGCCTGAGTGTTGTGAGGCTGCGTTGTGATACCTCACCTTTTGTAAACTCCCACAGCTCAGTTGCGTCTCGGTCAATCCAAAGCTGCGATTTTTTAGCGAGCTTTTCCTTTCTTAAAGCCGCATAGTTGTCAAGGTCGGATTTTGAAAAACTAAGTTCGGGCGCGTCAGATGTTACCGGTAGGTGCGTTTTCTGCGTTCTCTCGGCGCTCAAAAGGGGTCTGCTATCTGCCTCTAGAATATCCTGAGCTGCTTCGAGCGTTTCAACGTCGAGCGTCTTAATTTTCTTAGCCTTCTTCCACGCTTTTCTGATTCTCTCGTCTACGCCGGCGTCTTCGTCTTCGTCCGGTATCAGCTCGTCCGTGCTAAATTCGTGGCCTTCGTCGAGTGACCCGTCAGGACGCCTGCTATGAACGATAATCCCGCCGCCATAGTCTACGATGACTGTTTCTGGCGGTTCTTTCTCGTTTTCGTCGCTTTTGGCAGAAGTTGGCAACTCTTTAAAAGTTGGCAACTTTTTTTCACCATCATCCGCCACCATTTTAGCCTCTAAATCAAAAAAAGAACGATGGGCTCGGCCGGATTCGAACCGGCGACCTCCGCCGTGTGAAGACGGAGGATTCTGAGCTTTTTGAGGTCTTTTCGTTACGCGATATAACAACAAGAAAGGCCAGGGCCCCGTCGCAAACTGTCTGATATATTTTGGCGGACAACCCCCCAAGCACAGAGAACGAATGCGGCAACCGAATCGTTGGATAGCTGTAACCTGCTTTTGCGCGATGAAGCGAGATTTTACTGCGGTGAATCTCCAGCAGCTCGTTTTTTGAAAGTATGGCATAATTACAACGGTTCAAATAATCGTTAGCAGCTTGCATAATATTAGATAAGATCGGCGTTGGACGTTTAATCGTTGTGATTAACCTCTGGCGACTGAATGCACAGTCTAGGTTGTAGTCACGATTTCCAACCTGCCATAAATGAAATTTGAAGTGCTACTGACAGCAACCCACATCTCAGAGATCAGTTATGAGAGAGGGGTTAAAGTCCGTGTCAGGTCAACTTCGACGATGATGCACGCTCGTGAAACACCCTTGAAGCCATTGACGAGACACAGTCATATTCTGCGCTGACGGTTTCGCGAGAAACGGTGACTTCAGCAGATATGCTGTTGCCGTCTTTGCAGCTCAAGGAATACCCGCATTTCTAACTCCTTAAGAAATGTCACTGCGCTCTCCAACCGCGGAATGTCGACCTGAGAGGCGCGAGCGCACAGATACACGAAAACCTCAACAAAGAATGAAGGGTGACCGGCAGGAAGCGTGCGCGCACCAACGCTAATGCGATAATGCCTGCCCTCGCTAAGCACACGATATGATTCGTTAAATCCTGAGCGTGCCGCTTGTTTTTCCAATTCGTGGATGTCGACCATACTATTCTCTGTCGTGCAACGCTCGTCCTATGCGTTCCCGTACCTTCTAAACAACACGACACCCACAACGAGTGCGACGAAGCTGAAACCAACAACTACAGCGATATCCTTAAGGACCAGAGGGCTCGTCACGGGCGCTCCACGCAGTAGCAGTGAGGTGAGTGCGTCGGTGACGTAGTAACTTGGCACGAACTTCGCGGCCGCCTGAACGCCAGATGAAGCGGCGGCTACAAAGGTACCAAGGAACATTTGCGGGAGTATGAACAAAAATGCTATCCCTGTTGCACTCCCTGGTGACTTCGCGACAGTCGCGGTGATGAGGCCAAATCCAACGTTGCACAACGCGAAGATAGCGACAATGCCAAACGCCAGTACAAGGCCCGGTACCGCCGCATTTGGACGGAAGCCGACCGCAAAGGCTACGGCGAAAACCAGCGCGACTTGCACGACTGCAATCCCCATATTAGCGACCGACTGGCTTGTCATGAACTCGGTAGGTGTCGTAGGCGTTATGCCGATTCTCCGCAGCAGGCCTTTTTCGCGATCGACCGTAAAAGACTGGGCAACAGTCATGGTCAGGAAGATAACCGCATAGGCGAATATCCCCGGCACCATATAATCAAAGGCGGACCGCTCCGTTGCCTGCACGAGCGAAGGCGACTCGATCTGGACGGGCAGAGCGACGGCTGCCGTATGGGCTCCAGACAAGGTGGTCGCGAGCGCCTGCTCGAGCAATGGGGGGATTGCCTGGGTGGCAAACATCGATCCACTATCGCAATACAGCGGTATGGACGTTGCGATCCACCGAGTGGCGTCTGAGGGGGCCGCCGCAAATGAATCGCAGCTGATGCCGAAATTAGCTGGAATGACGATCAACGCTTGGATTTTTCCTTGGGCTAAATCGGCGTGCGCGGCTGCTTCGTCTGTGTACATTGTAACTTTGAGGATCTGCGACGCTGCGAGGTTTGCTACAAAGTGTTGCGACCAAGAGTGATTGGGCGACACATCCGCGTTAATGACACCAACCTGGTACGTTGTTGCCGACGTGCCCCCGACCGCCCCGAACGACACGCCGAACGCGAGCGTCAGAGCTATCGGGAACAGAATAATTAAGAAGAGGGCCGCTGGTTCTCTGAGAAGCTTCTTTTGTTCTTTCTTGGTGAGCGATGAAACGCGCGGGAAGTTCATTTTGGCTCCTCCCGAATTCTCTTACCCGTAAGCTGGATGAATACGTCTTCAAGGGTCTCCTCGCAATACTGTGCTTTTAGTTGTGCTGGCGAGTCAAGGGCGACAAGCTCACCGTGATCGATGATGCCAACCCGGTCACAAAGCTGCTCTGCTTCCTCCATGTAGTGTGTCGTGAGAATGATGGTCTTGCCTTGCCTGTTGAGATCCCGGATGACATCCCAAACCGCGTGGCGGGACTGGGGGTCCATCGCGGCTGTCGGCTCATCGAGAAATACTATGTCAGGATCGTGGACCAACGCCACCGCAAGATTGATGCGACGCTGCATACCGCCGCTGTACTTGCTCACGCGCCTGTTTGCATCCTCAGTGAGTCCTATTTTCTCTATAAGAGCGTCAATATTTTTCCGCATACGATCTTTCGGCACTGAATAGAGGCTGCCGAAGAGCTCCACATTTTCTCTACCGGTCAGATACGAATAGAGCGCAGGCTCCTGAGGGCAGACTCCTATCAATTCTTTCACCTTTCTTGTGCCGTTCCCTACATCAAAACCGCATATGCGGACCGAACCGCTCGTCGGCTCCTGTAGGCCACACAGAATGTTAATAGTGGTGGTTTTTCCGGCACCATTTGGTCCGAGAAGCCCAAAGAGCTCACCGGCTTTTATCTCAACGTTCAGATCAGCGAGCGCTGTCGCGTCGTCGAACGTTTTTGTGAGGTGGTCGATTACCACCGCCTTTTTTGCGATCATTTTAGTTCCCCACGTTACGCCCGTTTTGTCGCTGAGCTATTTCTGTGCATGTTAGCCGGATTGGAGCAGAAACAGCAGAAATGACCTTAAAAAACGTCGCTTCTTTCAACCGAGCGGATGAAAGAGTGTCCATTCGAACGCCTGAGACGTTCAGTCACGCTTGCGCGTCGAGCGCGTCGGGACCCCTCGCTCGAGAACAAGTGTATCGCGCCACGTGTCAAAGATATAACCAGTGTAGAGCACATTGGGCACGACAGAATCAAACACTTCTTCGCGCTCTAAACGTTCGCGTATGTCGCGCAGCTCCTTCATTGTGTTGGTCCACACCACACCCAGCAGCAGTGTCGGGAGGTTGCTAAAGGACCAGTAAAAAATAAGGTTGAGCCCATATGCCGTCTTGAGAAGTTGGCCAACAGAACCCTTATCAGCAGATGTCGCGAGGTACAGGTGCAAGGTCGTCATAATGTCGTTTGACGCGTCAGGGTACCACTGTATTGACAGTTCAATAGAGCTGTCGCGCATCATTTTTTGCAGGCGCCGCTGCACTGTCTTGGCTGAAACGCCTATCTCTGCGGCGACCTCTGACACGTGCTTCCTAGCGTCGGTGCGGAGTGCGTAGATGATCTGATAATCCAAGGCGGATAGCGCTGTTTCGCGGGGAAGAGATCCACGAGGCGACACAGCAGGGGGCGCTTCAATGCCTACGGTGGCGTCGGCCATCAAAGCGTGAGTCCGGACGAAGGCAACAAACGGTTCGAGCTCCTCAATATTCCGCAGATACGCCCCGACGTACAGATAGTTACCTCCCGCAATAGCCACCCAATAGGTCGCCTCATAGCTTCCTAGCTGTGTGCGGACTTCGTCAAAAGAAGTAGCCTCGGACTTCCCAAACACAATTACGTGCAGCGCGTGCAGCGCAAAGAGACTGATCTTTGCGGTAAAAACACGGATGATTCCCTCTTGTATCAACGCCTGAAGTCGTTTGTGCGCTGCGTTGACGGACATGTTTAGCCTATCGGCTAGTTCGCTATAGGGTAATCGAGAGCTTTCGAGGAGCGTCAGCGCCAACTGCAGATCTGATCTGTCCATGTCGTTTCAACTGTGTTTCGCTCTGCTTGCATTTAGTTCTCTTCCTCCACCTTTTCTTTGATGAACTGATACAACCGTTTAGATGAATAATCGCTGTGTTCCGCTCAGCAGGATCTTGTTCAAAGTCTTGGAGGAATCCCACATCGTCGTTCTCTGTGATAACAACTCTACCGGGTTGAGGTTACTGTGGAACTTCGCCGCGCTTTTCATCTTAAGCCATTCAGTTAGGTCCCCGATAATCTCAACTCCAGGACTCATCGTATATGGTGTTGTGAACCGAACCACGTGCCAGCTTCTTGAGCCCCCACATTCGAACCTCGGACCATCCTAGAGCTGTATTCGGAGCTACCGAATCACCCTGTATCTTGAATCTCTCTCGTTTTCATCCGTGTTTTTGGTGAATGTCGCTTTGCCACACTTCCAAAGACACTGTTCGAAAGTGATACTTCTTCTACGGTGCTTCGCCATAAAGTATTGTGTTATTACCGTTTCTATCACCTCTCATATCCTTCAATAAGTCTTGCAAGCGGGGGAGAGATCCTGAATGGAGCAATGATCGGCATCCGTTGCCGGAGCATGTGACGAGGTCTCAACACAATACTCGAAGGCGCAGATTTCTACTCAACCCAAGGTTACACTGATCTGGATGATAGACTACCTCGTCGTTAAGCGTACTTATTGGACACTTAGATTCGACTTCGGTGCAGTAATCGGTGTCGGAAAGTCTTAAGAACGGACAGCGAATTATTGCTTGTTTTTACTTGATTGCTATAACGAGCATAATAAGTGAAAGCTAGGGGGAGTGTTTTTGACAGAACCGCTAGCATCCCTTGTTCTTCTTTTTTATGGCGTACACGTTCTCCTGGATCGTTTCGACTCCTTACGTGCTCTCATCATGGGGCATTTTGCCTAGCGGCAATTTTGAAGGCGGCAACGGGCTCGCATTCTTGTTGTTCGCTGTAAAAGCGTACGCGGGACCGACCTTAGCTGCTATTATCATGACCAGTGTCACTGAAGGCAGAGAGGGCTTGCGGCGCTTGCGTCACCGTCTCACCCAATGGCGCACCCGCTGGCAGTGGTACCTTTTCATACTAGTGGGCATCCCGGCTGATCTTGTTCGGTATGATCAGCCAACCAGGGGTGCTTGCGACCTTTCAAGGTCTCACACGCGTAATAGCACTGAGCTATCCAGTCGCTTTTTTTCCATCTTCTTTCAGACTGGGCTGCCGGAAGAAATCGGCTGGCGTGGCTTCGCTGCCCCGAATGCAACCACGCTATGGGCCTTTATGGGGCACTCTGCTCCTTGACGTCGTGTGGGGCTTCTGGCATTTGTTGTACTTCTTGACACCGGATCACGGAGGGGATCCAGGGGCAAGCGTTGCCACTGTAATCACAAGTTTCTTCATTTTCTCTTGATGGTAGTGGCAATAGCCGTCATCTTGATGGATTTTCAATCACACTCAAGGAAGCGTGTTCATCGCGAGCTTGGCGCACACCAGCATCGACACCCCGCAAGTCGTGTAGATACCTCTCTTTCTCGTTGTGAACGAGACGATACTGAACCCGGCGAGCCCCATCGCTTTCGGGGTGCCCGCGTTGCTGATTATCGTGCTAACACGCGGACGGCTTGGCTATCAGCCAGACTCAGTAGGCAGAAACTAATAGCTCTCGTTCTGCCACGGACAACTTACGCCGGCACCAAATGATTAGGGAAATTTTAAGGTAAGGTCGCGCATTGAACCTAAGTGCTATCGAGGCACGCATGCAGCGCCTTTATTACTTTGACAATATCAAGATCGTCCTCATCATTTTTGTGATCCTGATCCATTCCGGCTTAGCGTACATTCCCAACGCCGAAGGGTGGTCTCCAAGCTACCTCGGACCTTTACCCTTCTCAGACGTGCTAGTCGTAGGCACCATCGAACTTGTGGCCGGCGCGTTTGCGATGGCGCTCTTCTTCTTCATCTCGGCCTACCTCCTTGTCGGCTCCTTTGACCGAAAGGGACGGACAAAGTTCCTCAAAGACCGCTTCGTGCGGATCGGAATCCCGCTCATTGGGAGCGCAGCGCTGATTCTCATTTTTATTGCCGCCGTCGGGGCTAGTGTGGCGCTCTTTTCTTTCGGCTGGCTTTGGTTCTTGGTATACCTGCTGGTGCTTGGGCTCGCTTATAGTGTCTGGCGGGGGTTTAACATAAGGGTCCGTCCAGTTCGGTGCCCGCAAGCCGGCATGCTTATTCTTGTCGCTCTCGTGCTCGGAGCGGCGAACTTCGTCGTGCGGGTCTGGTACCCGCCTGACGTGTGGGTATTGTGGCACGTGGTCGAACCGGCACACATTCCGCTCTATGCGCTGTTTATGGTCGGAGGGATCCTCGCGTTCCGCAACGGGTGGCTCGAGACGGTTTCGTCCTCTGTGCTTAAGGTGTGGGGACCCATCACCGTGGTCGCCCTCTGTGGCGTTCCCGTGTCGATCGCGATCCTCGGCTTATCAGCTTTGTCAGGTGGCTTCACCGCCTTTGGACTCGTCTCAGCATTCTGGGAGGCGTTTTTAAGCGTGGGTATCTGCACGTGCCTGCTCCTCGTCTTCAAGCAGCGATGGAATGAGACGGGGCGCGTGAAAGCGGCACTTGCGAAAAACGTCTACACCGTCTATCTCATCCAGGTCCCAGTCATACTCTTCTTGCAGGCGTATTTTATTGAATACGCCGCGATAAAACGACCGCCGCTCCTTCAATTTGTACTCGTCGGAGTCCTAGCTACCGCGTTCTGCTTCTTGTTCAGCAATTACGTCATCCGTAAGATCCCATACGCTGACCAAGTAATTTTTTGAGCTTTACTTGTTACAGAGGACTTTCTCGTCATCTTTGCGAAGCGCATAAGCTTCTTAATACTCGACTAGGGCCCGCGTTAATGAGTGAAGACACACTTAACTCATCTGTTCGACACGGTTAGAAAACGTAAGGAATGAGCTGTTTTGTCTTCCGCGCATATACGCGATATGGCTCACCAAGTGCTGAGATGAGGGCCTTTTCCTCCACGTAGATTCGCAGACCCCACACCACAGCGAAGATGAGCATGAGCGCAAGGATAGCCCCCCACGACTGCAGAGCCAGACCCAATCCCACGAAAATTATGATTAGGCCGGTATACGACGGGTGGCGAACGTAGCGGTACGGACCCGTCTGGACCACCGTTGACCCTGTTGGATTCGCACCGCCATCGAGAAGAACTGACCTAACACCAGCATAGACCACTGTCGCAACGCGATGCCGACGATCATAAGAATAATTCCAAGGTAGCACGTCCAGCTTGGCAGCATAGCGATCCCAGCAGTGGCAAAGGCAGTGGCAACAGTGAGTGATATGATAATGCCGAGGAATATCAACAGGAGCGACCCGCGGTCCCGTCTCCTCGCCCCGACGCCGCCGCGTCGTATGAGCGGTATGATCCCTGCGCCAACGATCTCGCTGACCGGCCACAGAAATAATACAACACTGAATGCGAGTGCTGCGGCGCTTGACGGGAATAACTGGGGCGCGAGTAAGGATAGTTGTGCCACAGAAAAACCTTCAAAAATACAGGGCACAGCACCTTGATAAGGTTGTCGTCTTGAAGCCGTTATCGAAATCCAGCAAGCTAGTCGTTGACGTTCTGCCAGAATATACAAAATCCACAGGTTGCACTATCCTCTGCACCCGCAAATCGTCAATGCGGTCAAACTGCCGCTCGATGGCAGGCGAAATGAAGAACCAATGTTTGCACAACCGTCATTTGCGCGGTCTGAGAAAATGCCGAATTTCGCTTATGCAAACAAAGAAATTGTTTCCTCTAGGTGACTCAAGAAAATTCAGTGAACAACACGAGCGACGTGATCGGATTGGATCGTCAAACCGAGCGTATGCAATGACGCACGGCGTCAGCGGAATCGATTGGAAGCATTGCAAACACCCCCTGCCGGAGCACGTAAATGAAGTTTGCATAGAATATAGGGAGTGTGACCGTGTAGCCCGTCGACAAAACAAGCTTTTAATTGTAAGGCGCTGGTATAGTTTTGAAGCATTTTCAGGCACAGAGCGACTTCTGTCGTATCGAACGTACACGACTGAAAGGAGGGTTCTATATAAGCACGAGTGTTTACAATTTCAAAATCGGCAGCTTTAAATGTGTAGCGCTTAGCGACGGTTCGTTCACCTATCCGAGTTCAAATGCATTGCTATTTGCCAACGCCCCTCTTGAGGAGCTGCGAGCGATGCTGCTCGAGTATCACATCCAACTGAAACAGTGGACTTCATGGGTTAGCCCTTACACGTGCCTTGCTATTGACACTGGCAGACATCGTATTCTTATCGACACCGGCGCCGGGAGCCTCGGCCCAGATACTGGTCACATCGTACACACTCTTGCGTCTGCAGGCATTGTGCCGGCTGAGATCGATTCGGTCTTTATCACACACGCGCACGCCGATCATGTCGGCGGAAATACAGGCATTGGTGGCGTGCCTGTCTTCCCCAATGCGCGCTTTTACGTTGGTCGAGATGAGTGGGCATTTTGGATGTCGACGCCTGACTTGCGGGCGTTGCACGCTGAGGAGTTCGTTAAACAGATGCTCATCGCAACTGCACAAAGAAAGCTCGGCGCGATTGAGGGGAATGTCGAACTCGTTGATGACGAACAAGAGTTCCTGCACGGCATCCGGGCACTTGCTGCTCCGGGGCACACGCCGGGCCATATGGCATTAGTGCTGTCCTCAAACGGTAGCCAGTTGCTGTGCCTCGCGGATACCGTGCTTCATCCCCTTCACATTGAGATGCCTGAGTGGTATGCCAGCGTTGATTTTGATCCTGAGCAAACCATTAGCACGCGTCATCGGCTTCTTGCGATTGCAACAAACGAAAAAGCGCTCGTGCATGCTTATCACTTCCCCTTCCCGGCGTTAGGCTATATCGCTTTAAAAGGAGAGCGGCGGCAATGGCAGCCAGCTCAGCCCTTATAAGCATAGAAGCCGGATCTTGACGAGCCGAAGAGAGGGTAACGGCACGTGCATCAAAGGGTAGGGTGGGAGGAGTTAAGCCGAGTTATTATCGATGACGCCGCCTGATATAGAAGGAGGATTCAGCGTTTTTAGAGGCATTTTCTGACCGCATCTCGCTTTCTATCTTCGACGAAAGCATCTTGGCGAACCCGCTTATTTAAGTGAGTGAGTGCCACTCATTGCTGAGCTGGAATTATACGGCTACGTTGAGGTAGAACGAAAAGGACGCGGTAGGGGCGAAGGCGTCGATTACATATACCTAATTGACTCAGTTGAGCGGAAAGCATTCTTAGACGCGCTTAAGGATTTACTTGCTTAGTATCGCAACGCATTCAATGCTTGATACTGAAAAATAGCACCTAAATCTGTTACTTATATACATTTTTCTTTCAGCAATTCCCACAAATCTTTTGGGTTTTTGAAATGCATACCCTGAAGACCATACGTTTTTGCGGCCTCCACGTATGCCTTAATATCATCAATATAAAGCGTTTCATCCCGTCCGATATCTGTCTTCTCGAAGACGGCATCAAAGATCTTCTTTTTAGGTTTTCTTGCGCCTACCTCATAAGAGAGTATCCACTCGTCGAGGGAATGGACAATAGGATAATGTGCCATAGCGTAAGAAAAATGGAGTTCGTTGGTGTTGCTGAGAAGAAAAACCGGGTAGCCTTTATTCTTCAGATGTGTAATAATCGCGTTAACTTCGGGATCTTCCTCAAAAATATTGTTCCATATGTCTTTGAATTCTTCAAATTCCAGTTCCAATTTGTAGCTCTCCCTGAGCTTTGCGAAAAAATCCAGTGACGATATGCGGCCTTCTTCGTAGGGATTTACGAAACCCCGGTCTCTATCAAAGAGAAACTTGAAAAGGTCATCAGGTGTAAAACGGTTCTGTGTCCGGGAGACTGCATGGAGTTTCACGGCAATTTGTCTATGTTCAAAGGGGAGGATGACGTTGCCGAGATCGAAGACGAAGAGCCTAATCATAGGAGAAGACCTTTACCTCTTCATGTTCGGTACTTGATATATGAATCACGACTCATAATATCGTCATCGGTTTTTTCTGTTGACGAAACTAGCGTCAAACTAGCCGCCATTTCATAAAAGCGACGCTTATAGCCTATATTCCTATATGAATACGTCGTGTGTTTGGTAACGCGGTCTGCTATACAAGTCACAGTGAAAAGGAACGCGATCCTGCTCTCCGCGTCGCTTACACTTGACATAAAGCTCGCAATAGACACAGTAAGTCACATTAACAATTACAAAGATAGTACCAAGCTAGTAGCTAGTCGACGTGTAAAGCGAAAGTAATAGCCGCTGTTGCGATTCTTGAACAGGCGGAACTTTTAAGCTAAACCACGCCGTTCTTACGGTTTTGGTTTTATTTTTTCGACCACGTATTAGAAAAGGAGGTGGTACTAGTTATGACAAAGGCAGAAGATGCAATTGTCCTTGCGAAACAAGGATTCGGCTGTTCACAGATTGTGTTCTCAGCCTTTGCGCCGGACTTGGGGATTGACCGAGACACGGCGCTACGGCTCTCGCAGGGATTTGTTGGCGGCATGTCCCAAACGGATAATATTTGTGGTGCTCTCTCTGGTGGGATTATGGTGATCGGGCTACGATACGCCAGTCCACGGGCTGATGACATCGAAGCGAAAGGAAAAACCGTCGCTGCGGTCAATGAATTTCTACAGGAGTTTAAAAAGCTCCACGGTTCGATAAATTGCACAGACCTGCTCGGATACAACCTGTCAGATCTGCAAGAGCGTGCTGAAGGGAAGAAGAACATACCGATGCGTTGCCCCCCGCTTGTCCTAGACGCCGTGAAACTTGTTGAAAAATTAGTGTAATTTTATTCCCCTAGAGTACCCTTTTATGTGCTTTAGAAAAACGGCGGTCACTGTTACCGCCGCCAACGCGAAAGGAGGTGAAGCAAAGATGGTGACATTTTTGGTGATTTCTAGGCACAGCCCAGCAGATTGTCCGGGCCATAACGAGAAATCAAGAAAGTCGATGGTTGAATTCATGAGCAAGGCCCCGGAGCTCCTGACGAAACACGGAGTGAAAATGGTTGGAAGCTGGTCCGTACATAGCGAGCACTGGACGGTTCAGGTGTTTGAAGCGCCGAGTTTTGAAGCGATGCAAGCATTTTCAATGGAACCAGAAAATATGAGCATAGTAAATTGGCAAACAATGGAACTCAAAGCGGCAATGACGCTCGAAGAAACATGGAAGATGGTGCAGGCCCAATGACCTGCATTTTCCTTTTTTTACGCCTCTAAGCTAAAACGGCACGTTTGCATAAATTTCCTGCGACAGCGGCTCGTGGCATGGATTTTTCGCGCAACACACTGCAAACTCTAATGGTCTGGGCAAGCTGTTTCTTCAACTCAAGCGCGAACGTTCGCAGGTACGATCCGTCGAGGCGTTCAGCTCTGCCGAGACAGTAGCTGCAGGCGCCCCGTAAATGACCACATACCTTAGTTTCCGTCTAGCTGGGCCTGTTGAACGCTGTCTATTAGCTCTGCCAGCGGTATTGTGTGAATCTAGGCAGCAAGAGGTTGTAAAAAGTACTCCTGCTGGTTGCATCTATCGTTACGCCACGCCGAAAGGAAATTGGAGACACTGTCAGAGCAAATCGGAAGATAGATCAAAAGCAAAGCCCCCTCAAGGCTTGACAAATGCAAAAGGAGGTGAAACACGTGGACGAAGACAAGTGTGCACAATGCGGCACTCCCGCTGCACCAGGTACAAGGTTTTGCGAGAGCTGTGGCGCACCGCTACCCGCCGCTGCACAACCCGCGCAGGGTTCTGCGGCAGCGGCTTCTGCGTATGCGACGCCAGAGCCCCAAGTGCAGTATCAGGGCGTCGCCATCCGTTTTGTGGCGTTTATCATTGATGGCATTATTTCAGGGATTATCACCTACATACTCGTTTTTCTGTTTACTGGATCAGCCATTACGATTGATACGTCGACTGGCGCAGTTTCGCTTGGGCCGGCGTACCCTGCGTACTACGTTGCTTTGGGTATTGTGATCGCACTGCTCTACTTTACGCTTCTTTTAGGGCGTTATGGCCAATCGGTCGGTATGATGGCAGTCAAGATAAAAGTGGTCAGCGAGGCGAACGGTGGACCGATCACTTACGGAGCAGCGTTTATCCGCACGATTCTGCTGTATATTGACCAGATTCCGTACGTAATCCCCTACCTGCTCGGCGCAATCCTCATTTGGACCTCAGACAAGAAACAGCGCCTCGGCGATCGCGCCGCTCACACCGTTGTGCTGAAAGCGTGAAAGGGGCTTGCGCCCCTCTTTTTCTCTTTTTTAGTCACCAACAAAGTTAGATTCGTACATAGCTGCCTCTCTAAGCCTGCAATTACGACCCAGCACGCAGCCGCTTCTAACAAAATGACTTGACTGCTTGCGCAAGGGTTGCGTTTGTGTTCAAGGTAACGACCCAACTGCAAGACCATGCTGAAAGTGAGGGGTGAAAGATACGGAAAGAAGAGAGAAACATGCGATCCTGTCCAAGGTCGCTTCACCTCCTTAAGGCGGAGGAGCCTTATCTATTTTAGCGATTAGAGCACGTGGAGAAGCCCGTTGGAAACCAATCGCGTTATCCTATGATTCACAGCATGGTTATTGCTGTGCAAGCACGTTTGTTGCGTGTTTTCTCTACATACAAGCTATAAGGTCATCAGCAAACAAACAAAGAAGCACGGTTAAAATGTGAGCGAACTATGAACGCAGTGAACGCAGTGGTTCTTCTTCTCATCCTGCTCGTCGCCTTTAGCGCCGCGCGTCTGATATTATGGGCGTGGTGGATTCGCACCCGCAACGCGAGGATGAAGAAATACGATGAACGGTGGCTAAAAAATAAGCTTTATGGGTGTACTCACCTCTGAGCCTAATGCGTGGCGAAGTACTCGGCCACAGCTCTGAACGACTCCTTTGGTTCCCACGGCATGTCTGGATAGGTTGTGCCAGGTTTTCCGCCGCCAAAGCTTTTGACCAAGCTAGCGCTGACTATATCGAGGTCGTATCGGGGATCGCTATCATGCTTGTAAATAGGGAAGACAAAGGTAAACACAAAGGCGCCGTCAACGCCTGCTGCATCTAGTATGCTGAGAGTCTTAATCAGTTCGCGCGCTTGCAATGCTTCGTCGCGCACGCATTCTCCGTTGAGCCGCGGCCGCACAAATCGGCCCAATAATGGTATGCGATGCAGGAACAGCGTTTTATAGTCGACATTTCCGCGGCACTAAAACGATCGGCAGCGATTGGCTCATGTTTACTCTTGATAAATCCATCTATGTTACATTTTTCGGGTTCGATTCCACGTGTCATGGTCCTCCTCACTAACCACAAAGCCCTCTGGCGCCCTGAGACCATCTAAATATTCTTCCGCTAATAACATAGTCGTAAACGCACGATGCCCTTCGACGTAATCAGGTAATATGGTGCGTTCGCTCTCAGGGGCTGTAATAATTAGCACACGACCGGCGTCGGTATCATACCCGCTTACGATGCACGACCCCTCCTTAATGCTTAGTTCGTTTGCTTTCTTATCCTCATCGTGTATCTCGCCGTAGTCGCCGCTAAAGTGACGCTTAAACAGCGCGCCGACGTTAATAATTCCTCGCCGGCGTGCCTCTGCAATCCCCCGTGTCATGGCTAATACTCCCGGCTCGAATCGGTCTATTTGTATTCCTAAAAAAAACTCAGTTTTTAGCCACGCTATTTTAATTCGTTCTTGTATCTTGCGCTCTTGCGCGGGCGTGCATCCGCTAATTCTCACGGGCTTAACCGCGTCTTTTAGCATTATCCGTTTACCCCTACTTTTAGCGTCGCACGCATCGCCTTCTTGACTTTAAAAAAACTAAAACATATTAATAAAAGCTAGCACGTTTTAAATTTTCGCTAAACGTTTGCGAATTGCGTCGCACTACAGCAACGCCGTCATAATGCAGTACTTGGAAAAAGGACATCACCGAACTTTAAAGCCGTGTCTTTGCATGAATGTATTTTGCTAGCATATTGTTTTCCATCAAGTGTGATAATTATCCGAACTTCGCTCTTCGCAATAACCGCCTTCGTAGATTTCGAACACAGAAATCGCCAACTTTTCTGCGTCGTGAGCGCACATCACCTGCTGCAACAAGTCAATGATCTGACGAAGCAGTGGCTCCGTAGCACTTTCCGTATCTAGGCGCCTATGCGGCTCTGTTAGAATTGAAACGACAAATGTATGAGGGTCTGAGCAAGCTGTTCTTTCAACTCAAGCGCAAACGTTCGTAAATAAGACCCGTCAAGCCGTTGCGCCTTGCCGAGGCAGTATCTGCACGCGGCGCCATAAATGACTACATACCTGAGCTGTGCGTCTCGTCGCGCTCGTTCCACACTCTCTAGTAGCTCTTCTAGCGGCACTGTGTGAACGTAGGCAGCAAAGAGGTTGTAGACGGCCTGTTTCTTGTCGCCTACATCAATCTGAGATTGGATTGCTTTCACAAAAGTTCAACTTGCGCTGACGGTGATAACGCAACTGCTAGAACAAGCTGAAAGTAAAAGCAAAAGGTCCGTTCAAGTAGCAAGATTATAAGTTCTTTGACAGTGTGCGTGCCGGAGCGAAGCGCAGTAGTAAGTGCGTAGAATTGTGAAGTTGTGCGAGCTGAAATTGTTGCAGGAAGGGCGATGGAGTTCGCATTTTCAAAAATATCGAATTGAGTCGATCACTACCGGCCTAGAGATGTTCTCCTGCTTTTTCTTGTTCGGCTTTACGATCAACGCCTGTAGAGTGACTTAAGAGCGATTTGATACGCATAGTCGGGCTAGTGTTAATCAGAAAACAAACACCTGAACAGCAGAACTTGGTATCGGCATCTTGGCGGTACGCCATAGAAAAAAAAATGAGGGCCTACGCTGACCCTCACAAGTTCGTCACGACTTGATTCAAGCCGTCGCTGTATGTCAATGTCTGCGGAACCGCACTCTGTGGAATCTCAAACGCGACATTTCCCGTTACATGTTCTCCCGGATTCGAGTTTGATACCGTCTTTATCGCGCTGCACAAACTTTTTTTTGTTAGCTCTGGATTTGTCGCACCAGACCAAACACATTAATGATGCGCCCTCTCTCCACGACCTTGCCATTGGCGAACTTGTTGAAGGCCATCATAGTGC
>Ga0187874_10001444_pt1 | contig 21637 bp, 18 predicted proteins | sample June2016WEW_16_1_3_FD_132993 | JGI IMG/M metagenome (GOLD analysis project Ga0187874, IMG submission 132993) | Peatland microbial communities from SPRUCE experiment site at the Marcell Experimental Forest, Minnesota, USA - June2016WEW_16_150 | ecosystem: Environmental > Terrestrial > Soil >... | reverse complement strand
GATTTATGAGGTTAATGCCTACGGCATCCCTTGAAATCGCACTCCTATTCTTTCCCATTCGCTCCTGCAATCACGCATCCGGTCACAGTCGGCCGGCTAGCGAGGTTGCGGGATTATGTATCTCGGATCCGCCGACCTCTTCATGGATGGGGACCTCAGTTTCCCAGATGCCCGTTTCATGGGAGTTTGCCAGTTTTCGAGTGCCCGATATCCAGACAAGTGCTGCCGCAGCATCGAATTCACCTATCGGCGATTAAGACATAGACCGGCACCAGGCATCAAGCGCATCAGAACCTGCAAACGCCGATTTCCAAAAGATGCAGCTTATTCCACATTGTAGGTGGCATGGGGACTTGCATCAGGCTTTCAGCAAACCTGCCGCTCCCATTTCCTTTATAAGCTAAATGCAATGTTACTCGGCCCTTTTCGAGGCCTTCACTGTGCACGCCTGTCGGTCGCCCGGGATGCGTTCCACTTCGCCCATAATTTTCCCGCGGCGATTACGCCGATGATGCAGATGATCTGCACGCTATACTCCATGACCTTCCCGGGATAGAGAAATCCTTCTACCCATGGATCGGTGATGATCATCTCTCCGCCCACCTTGCCTAGGATTCCTGCGCCGATCACGATGATGATCGGATACTTGTCCATCAGCATGGAAAGCAGTCTGCTGGCGCCGACGACGATCGGGATGCTCAGGGCCAGACCGAAGATAACCAGGAAAAGACTTCCTTTCGCGCATGCGGCCACGGCAAGCATGTTGTCGATGGACATGGTCAGATCGGCAATCAAGATGATTCTGATGGCCTGGCCCATCGTGGCGGCCTCCCGGCATTCCTCATCGGGCTCCGATTCCATGAATAGCTTTGCCCCGATCCAGAGGATCACGAGTCCGCCGGCCAGTTTGACGAAACTGATCTTGAGCAACGTGGAGACAAAGAAAGTCAGGATGATTCTCAGGATGACTGCAATAGCCGTCCCGAAGACAATCCCCTTCTGACGCTGGTTTCGCGGAAGGGTTCGCACCGCCATGGCGATGACGACCGCATTGTCTCCGGAAAGGATGAGATTGACGACAATGATGCCGAAGACATTGGCGAGGAACGCCGCATCAAACGTAAATTTGAATATATTGCCCCAGTCCATGATCTGACTTACTCCTTGGCCGGTTTCCGCATTACAGGATTCCCATCTCGGCGATTAAGACACAGGCCTCACCGGGCATCAATCATAAATCCGCTGTGTGCCCAGACAAAACAGGACTCTTTATTGCCTCAGATCGTGCTTGGGTCGACATCAATTGTCCCGTTCGCGGAAGTTTCCCAGATGCCCGTATCAGGGGAGTTGAGAATCCATTCTCAGATCACGCGACAATAGGTCCAAGTGAATTATGGAACGGCGGCACCGATCACTTGCGTTACCTTGCCCAGCTGCCGCAGTATCGATTCAATCTGGAGAAAATGATTGATGTCGTGGCAAGCGTCAATTCATTTCCATCAACGACTATTAAATGAAATTTGCCCGTTCCCAATGAGTACTGTCTCGAATCGGAAAGGTCTTTATATGTCGGGAATATAGCGTGCTAAAGAGATTACACAAAATTGGAAGGACTTCGCGAATTGCACTACCATTCGCCCGACCAAAAACACTCTTTTAAAATCTACCTTGCAAGAGTTAGTCGCTCAATTGGAAGAAATACCTAGAATCACTGTCCCGGAAATACAATGCTGTCAAAAGCGGCCAGCGCGCCAGCCAAAAAAAGAAGCACTCCAAACATCCGCCAACATCGAAGGAACCAGAGCCTATTCTTCGGCGTGCCCTTGTCGAGTTTTTCGGATGCCCATATTTTGGCCGTGCGGGCTGGGAATGCCGCAACAAAAACCCCCAGAACCATGCTAAGGCTGCACATAATCATTTCCATCGCACTCTCCATCAAATTGGTCCGGGAGAGATGTTTCCAAGAGTTTCACCTATACACTCCGATCGATTCCAGACTACTCATACACACTTGCCGCTTCTTCCCGCTTCGGCAGCTGATCTGTGGGTTGCGCCCACCAGACATACAATGTGGGCAGGAGAAAGATACTCATCAACAGGTCGGAAATGAGACCTCCAACGATCACAATCGCAAACGGTCGTTGCGAATCAGAGCCGATTCCATGAGAAAGGGCGGCCGGCAGTAATCCAAGGGTGGCCACAAGCATGGTCATCATGACGGGACGAAGTCTCAGGACGGCGCCCTCGATCGCCGCTTCAATGACGCTGTGCCCTCGCGCACGAAGCTGATTGATATATTCGAGCATAATCACGCCCGTCTGAACCGAGACACCAAACAAAGCCAGGAATCCGACGCCCGAGGAAACACTGAGATTTGTGTGCGTGGCTAGAAGGGCGATTAATCCGCCAATAGGTGCAAGGGTCAGGTTGGCCAGAATCAGGAGCGCCCATTTGAAAGATTGGAACATCGTATAAAGGATGATAAAGATCAGCAGAATCGTTAAGGGAACGATAACAAACAACCGAGCCGAAGCCCGTTTCTCGCTTTCGTATTCTCCCTCCCAATCGATGTGATAGCCGCGCGGCAGTTGAACTCGGGCGTTCACCTTTTGGATTGCTTCCTCCACGGCACTACCCAGATCGCGGCCGCGAACGCTGTACTTGATGGCGATATATCTCTGGTTTCCTTCACGGTAAATCTCCGATGCTCCGTCCCGCTCTGCAATATTGCAGAGCTGCGCCAGCGAAACCCGTTCTCCGGTTGGTGACAGCAATCGAATTTTCTCAATGGCTTCCTTCGTATCGCGGTATTGCGGCAGATATCGCACAACCAGATCGTATCGCGCTTCCCCCTGCAGAACTTGACTGAGCGCATTGCCGCCAACTGCGGTCTGGATCGCATCCTGTACGTCCGCCACATTGATCTGATACCGGGCAGTTGCCCGCCGATCGACCTTCAAATTCAGGTTCGGCTGCCCGAGGACGCGGAATACTCCCAGATCCTCGATTCCCGCAATCCCGCGCATGACATTCACGATTTCGTCGGCCTTGTCCTCAAGGAATTTCAGATCGTCGCCATAGATCTTGGTGGCAAGCTGGCCCTTTACCCCGCTGACGGCTTCTTCCATGTTGTCGGCGATGGGTTGAGAAAAATTCCAGATAACGCCTGGTATTTTCTCGAGTTCCCGATCCATGGCAGCGATCACTGCCTCTTTGTTCTGGTGGAAAGCGGGCCGCCATTGCTCCTTGGGTTTCAGGCCGACATAGTACTCGGTGTTGAAAAAGCCAGTCGAATCGGTTCCGTCGTCAGGACGACCGGTTTGACTGGTGACTTCAGTCACCTCGGGGAAAGAGCAAAGGAGAATTCGAACCTGGTTTGTCAGGCGGATACTTTCACTGGGTCCTGTGCTTGGAGCGAGCGTCCCGCGTACCCAGAGAGAACCCTCATCCAAGTGGGGCAGGAATTCCGATCCGATGACATGACCGAGGTAAATACTCCCTGAGACCGAAACAAGCGCGACGCAGACCATTACCCAATGATGGCGGACCGCCCAGGAAAGGGTGACGCGATACATTTTGGTAAGCCATGCGACTACTGGATTTTTCCAATCGGACACTTCCCCTCGGAAGAAAAAACTGGCCAGCACCGGGGCAACCGTGATCGAAAACAAAACCGCTCCCAGGAGGGCAAATCCAACCGTCCAGGCCATGGGCCGGAAGAGTCTTCCTTCTACCCGCTGCAGGGTAAAAATGGGCAGATAGGCCGTGATGATGATCGTGATGGCATAGAATACCGGTCTTTGCACCTCGTGCGCCGCAGCCCGGATCCTGTCCCCTACCGGTTTGGTTACATTGTCCCGGTGGCCAACATGCCGCACTATGTTTTCGACCATCACCACCGCGCCGTCCACGACCATTCCGAAATCCAGCGCCCCAAGAGAGAGCAGATTGGCAGGAATCCCTCTCAGCTTGAGGCACGCCGCCGCAAACAGGAGAGAAAACGGGATGGTCAAGGCAACAATAATCGCACCGCGTATGTTGCCGAGAAAAAGGAGGAGAACGACAACAACAAGTAAAATGCCTTCAGCCAGGTTGTGCAGGACTGTTCTGGTTGTATGTTTGACCAGATCGCTTCTATCGATAAATGGAACGATTTTTACGCCGGCCGGCAGAATACGCTCATTCAACTCCTTTACTTTTGCATGAAGACCGTTGAGCGCCGCCTCAGCGTCCGCGCCTTTGCGCATCGGCACCCAGGCCGACACAACATCCGGATTGTCTATAATCCTTCCATCTTCCCGGCGGATTGCCCGGGCAAACTGGCCAAGCCGGATCTTTGCTCCTTGCAAAACGACGGCGATATCCTTGACCCGAATCGGCGTTCCTCCCTTTGCAGTAAGGACTGTGTTCTCGATGTCCCTCACATCACCCACAAGCCCTTCCTCGCGAACATTGATCTGCTGCGCCCCGGCTTCGATGAAGCTGCCGCCGGCATTGACGTTGTTGCCAGCAATCTGTTGTTCCACCTGAGCCAAACTGAGCCCGTAGGCGATCAATTTGTTCGGGTCGACGCGCACCTGGTATTCACGCGTCGGCCCGCCAAAGCTTGCAACATCCACAATGTCCGGAACCGATTTCAGATGTTTTTCGACCACCCAATCCTCGATTGACTTCAATTCCATCACGTCGTAGGCCGGATTCGTGCTTTGCAGAGTATAAAAATAGATCTGTCCTACAGGGCTCCAATCCGTCCCCATCTGCGGAGTGACACCGGAAGGCAGGGTGACTTGCGTAAGCCGTTCCACAACTCTTTCACGATTCCAGGCGTTCTCTTCCTCGTCGTCAAAGATCAGCTTCAGATCCGATAGTCCGAAAAGTGAGAACGATCGCAGATGGGCAATGTGAGGAATTCCATTCATTGCGGTCTCGAGCGGGATAGTCACCTGCTGCTCGATTTGCTCGGCTGAAATCCCGGGCCACTGCGTAATGATTTCGACATAGTTGTTCGCCACGTCCGGATATGCTTCGACCGGAAGCTGGTGAAAAGAGACCGCGCCTACACCAAACAGTAGAAGCGCTATGGAAAGGACCGTAAAACGGTTATTGAGTGCGGTATCAACCAACTTGCGAATCATCTTTGTTTTACCTTTTTGGGAAAACCGACGCATATACCGCAACCCATGCGCTCCTGCGGCCCCAGTCACATAGCGTGCGTACTGCGGTAAGACGCACGCGAATCAGTCGAATTTCCTCACGCTTCATATTGGGGCGAAATCTAACTCGCTCGCAGAACTGAAGCCAGTAATCTTGCGGCCTGAAACTGCAATCTTTTAATTAAGGAGATTATCAATCGCGCAATGGACTGGTGTGTGCTTGTACCGCTGTTGCTCTGCCGACCTCAGAATTTGCACTATGCCCCAATCATCGGGTCAAGCGACCCGACTGGTACGAAACGAGAGTGAACATTCTCGCGGCTTCGGGACCGAGTTGTAAGAGAGTGCTAGAAAGATGTTGCAGGGGTGGAAGTGTGCCGGCGTTTTCGGAGTTTAAAAGGGAAGGCGGCATCCGAGCCAAACTAATCAGATAGCCTCATTCGTGGTAATCATATGGCTAATCATTTGGCTCTCTTCCTCTGTAAGTTTCCAATTCACAGATAATTTCGGTAATGGTCCAGAATTACTCTGACGAGCTGGCTGCGCGTACGCACACCATGCTTTGAAAACAGCTGCTGAAAAGTGTTCTTTACAGCACTTTCAGAAATTCCCAGCTTGGCCGCGATCTCTTTGTTTGTTAAGCCCTGAACCAAAAGGCGCATGACATCTAATTCCCGGCTGCCCAACGGGACGCTTTCATGGCCAGCCTGTGCCAGAGAACTGGACCCGACCGTCTCTTCCGCAGCAATCTCCCCAATGATTGCTGCCAGTTTTGGGCTTGTGCCTTCTCTATAGGTTGAGAACCATACCTCTGCCATAAATGTTTCTCCGTCCCCACGATGCCCGAGACATTGCATCGACGCCCGGAGCTGAGGCGATTCTTCCGATCGTAGAGCATGGTGCAGCTGCGGCAGGAATGCCGCGATTGGATTTCCGGTCAGATTCCCATCTCGCGGAATCATCATTTGAGCTGCCGCCTGGTTGGCCAGTTCAATGAACCCGTGCTCGTCGACAGTCACGATCGCCGCCGGACTTGTTTCGACTAGAGCACGTAATCTTTGCTGCGTTTCCAAAGTCATCCTTCGATTGCGGACCAGTTCGGCCACAAACAACCCACAGCCCGCAAGCGCCAGCGTTTCGAGAGATAGGCGAGTCCATGATCTGGGAAGTGAGCTGAAGAGTTCAGCCAGAACGGCGCAACCCGTACCGAGCAATGCAATGGCCCGCCTCGGCAGTAATCCGGCTGCAAGCATGATAGGAAAGAGGTAAAGGAAACCCAGTGACACGTAAGGTAACGTCCACCAGTCCACAACGGCTATGGCGAGGATAATCCCTGCGCTGATGATCAGGATCAGCGTTCGGTGGCGCGTGTCCCACAATCGTTCCAAGCCCAGCACACGTCCTGCTGCATGGTTCATTTTGCCACCGCTATCGAAAGGTTTCTCAGCATCAGCACGATGAAGGGGCGCAAACTAAAGTGTCATGAGAACAACTTAGAACTGTAGTGGACACCATACGATTTCCGCATCGGACCGCGACAAACAGATAAAAGAGATCTGCAGCCGATTGGGTGTAATTATTACCTAAGGTTTGAAAAAGACATTCTATCTTCCGGCCAGGAGAAAATATCTTTTGGCGCGGGCTGGTTTGCTAAGTTTCGTTTATTCGCAAAGCTTAATAACCTTTCACATAATGCTTCCTTCAACAATTTCCGATTTAATATTGGAAGGGAGTCTAGAGGTATGGCAACCCAAAGACGTCCAATACCACAGCGCCGGGCTTCGCCGCGCATTAATGTGGATTTAGGCTGCCAATTCATCGTTAACGAAACTGAGCACAAAGCACTCATTAAAAATATCTCGGCCGTTGGCGCATTGCTCTGGTCGGGATTTATGCCGCCGCCCGCAGCTGATGTATCCATTAAAATAGGCACATCCCTTTTAAAGCTTCCGATAATCCTGCAGTGCAAAATAGTACGTCGTAGCCGCGTAAATACCGAGCAGGGTCCAATGGGTGCATTTGCGGTCAGATTTAGCCGCAGCTCTCCGGCGCTCATGGGGCTAATTAGCAAGCTGGTCGGTCCTTAAATCGAATCATTGCTGTCCTAATTAGCCGCGATTCAAATTCTCTCTGTTGATTATAAACAAGTTACGGCCGCTGTCAGCGCCTTCGCTGGATGAGGTTGGTTGCAGGTGTCATGAGCTTTTTATACTCATTGCACTAAATGCTGTCCAAGTTATCTGTCTGCTTGTCTCGCTTTCATGCGTCTTTCCTGTTCTCGATGGTGTCTTTGCTGTCCAGATTATTTTGTAAAACCAAGAGACAATTGCTTGATGTCAACTTCCGCCAATGCTGGCGGGCCTTCGAATGGATTGTCCAGCCAGGCGAAAAGGTTGCGATAAACAAACAACTGATGACGCAGAAGCGCAATCAAATTGGACAAGGACCAGGAAAACCTGGATCTCAGCTGCAGATACTTCAGGATCAGTATGGCAATAAGCGCCGTCCAAATCTGCGTTTTCACGGCATTGGCACTGGTTCCGAGGAACGTCTTGATTTTTAGATTTTGTTTGATGGCCTTAAAAAACAATTCCACATGCCATCGGTCCTTGTAGATTGCCGCAATCGTGCTCGCCGCAAACTGCAGGTTGTTGGTGAGGAAGACAATGGATTCCTGTTTGTCTTCGAGCCAGACTTCCACGAGGCGAAAGAAGTATTCTTCGCTTGGCTGGGCTTGACTATGAAAGGAAATGATCTGGTCCTTCAGGATATTCCCTTTCTCCGGGACAGGCCGATCTTCTATGACTTCGAAGGAGGCCTTGTCTTTGAGCCGAGTCACAAAGTAAACGGCCTGTCGCGTGAGCTGAACGAACCACTCGTAATCGATGTAGCCTCGATCCATGACGAGAACGCTTCCAGGATCAAAATGCATCTTGCGTGCCACCTTGATGTCGCTCGTCTTCCCGTCTGTGATGACTGCAAAGGACGGCAGATAACCGTCATGATCCAAGAGCAGATGCAGCTTGACGGCTCCCTTGGTGCGGCGGAATTTGGCCCAGTCAAAGAGTGACAGTGAAAGATCAATCACGCTCAAATCCAGGCTCAGGAGCTTATTTTTAAATCGAAACTTTTTCTTCTGCTCTCTTCCGGCGATCGCCGTGTGGCATTTTGCCAGGAGCTGCTGGAATACGGCCTGGTACAGGCCCCAGGGCCTGTGTTTGTTGGCATAAGCCAATGTGGATTTCTTTGGTGCGTCCGGAACGCCAAGATGTTTCAGCTTCCCCTCGCAGCTGGCCAATCCGCCGCAGATCTCGCGCAAAGTATGCGCCCGCCCAAGCTGGCAGAAGAGCATCGCGACAAACTGGCCCCAACAGCTGAAGCCACGTGCCTGATATTCAGCCTGGTGGTCGCGGACAGTCTGTTCGGATTCGTTTCTTGGAAAGAGTTGTAACAACTGAGAGAAGATGCTAGAAAATCTTTGCACGGTCGGACCTCCTGGATTTTGTTGTTTTGGGCAAATTCAATTTAATCCAAGAAGGGTCCGGCCGTCTCCTCCATTTTGACGGGCTCGGATCCGATTTAGGATGTTTGATCCTAAAAAGCTAATTTGGACAGGTATGAAATCGAATAAATCCCCGCATCAATTAATTGCTCTCATTTTCGACAGACAGAAATAAAAAAGGCTTCCGGATACGGCGCTTTTTTCGTTGCTAGCATTATGATAGAAAGGCAACAAGGAGGGCGTCATATGCCAAATCCTCTAAATAAACTTGAGATAATCCAAGCCATCCTGGATAAAATCGAGTCGGGATGGATGATAATCAAACCGAAATATCCAGGCAATATTGAGTCCAGCTTCCGTTTCTACCATCCAGTCAAATGCAAAGAAGTCATGACGGAGATTCCAGAGAATCTGTTTCGATACAATAAGCTATCCGAGCTTGACAAACTCGTTCGCGATGCGGTGCAACATGCGACAGTAATTAGTTAACCCATGTCCGATGATTTTGCCGGTTGTCTTTACGCTTTGCCTTCATTTTAATCCAGCCTCGGAAAATTCGGGTGTCCGCACTTCGGGCACGTCCAGGTTAATTCCCCGGAAAGATTCAAAATATTGATCCAATAGCCCACATTAGGCTATTGGACGGCTCGCTGTTGGTCGATATGTGATAAGTAAACAACTCCCATTGCCAGGCAACGTGTGCATTTTTCAAGAATTTGAAAGGACGTGGGAACCATGAACGTTAATCACGTAAGTCAACAATCGCCGGTGGAGAACCAACAAGTTCAGTCTGTAGCTAAAGTCGCTGAGGCAAAGGTACAACAACAACTTTCACCGAAATCAGACACGGTAATACTTTCGGAAAAGGCGAAGGATCTTGCGGCACAACAGGCCGGTAAAGCTGTATCTGAAGAAGCAAACGAGTCTATGGCCGCAAAGCAGAGAGAGGCACTCAGCCAATTTGAGGGCGTTCCGAAGGCTTGAAATACAAAGGCCCGGAAAGGAGATCCAGGCCTGAGAGGTGAGATGTCTGCTTGTCCCGCGTCAGTCTCTTAATCGGCTGTTCGTCTGATTCACTTTAGTTCGATTCACCGTGCCGCGATTGCCCCCGCCGTCGATGTTGCATAAGCACAAACATGCGCTCTGCCCCAAAATACTCAAAAAACAATGACCCCCAACCTGAGAACTCACGTTTAAAACACACCGTAACCTCGCCGGACATACCTTTAAACGATCTCTTGCTATAAACGGTTTTACGTGGGGTTTTGGTGTGGTCTCAAATGGCTGCGAGGACAGTATTTGCGCCTAAAATGCACCTCGCATCCTAAAGGCAACGTTTTTGATATTTAAAAAGATTTGGAAATGAGTAAAAAAGAAGATTTGAAAGCGCGAAATTGCGCTTATTTGACCTGTTTGCCAGAGGTTAATTTTGGGAATATGGTCAGGGGAATTGCAGCCATAATACTACGAGCGATTTAACAGCGACTGCGCAAGTAGCAAGTATTGGAAGCCACCTTAGCTCCAAATCGGTTACATCCGGTTTTTGGGAGCGCGCATCTGGGAAAGGGTTGAAATTATCAGGCTCATTCGCCGTGCCCAAGTTCATGATTAGATATTGCCTCGCAGTAAGACACTGCCGACAGCAATAGAGGTCTCTCTTGAGCCGCAGAAAAAAGACCCATAGAAGCAGAACAATTAATCCATCGGTTACCAAGCAAATCAACGATGCCTTGTGGCCTTTCTGGCCAAGCAGGAATGAAGTAATTGCAAAGGAAACAGTGGACAGCACATAGGTCACGTTGTAGATCGAAGAACGGATGCCTCGGATTTCTTCGCGGTCCAACGTCATCAAGGTCTTCAAGAAGTCTGCACGAATTTCGATACTAGTCTTCATAAACCTCTCCCTAAAGATCCGTTCTTAACCAAATTTGATTGAAACCCATTCTATCAGCAAAAACTTTACCTTCTATCATAAAGGCTTCTGTCGCACAAAAAAGTTGATGGTCCCTTTGCTTGTAAATCCGACGGAGCATACCTCAAGGACACCCGTCAACAACATAAATCTCCTGATATCAATTCTGCAATTTCAAGTTGCAATGCCATTTCTTAAAAATCTAATATTAGGCCTTTAGCAGTGGAGCGTACTAAAACAGAAAGGGAGTTATGGATCGACAACGAGTATTGGAATTAGCATTGAATGAACTTCAGCGGCAAAGGGCGGGAATCGACGAAGAAATTGAAACACTTCGGAACGAGTTAGAGGGCATCGGAGCCCCTATCCGACAAACAAGACCTGTCCCATCACCTGTCACCCGAAGGGGACGAACTCGAACTGCGGCTGAACGGAAAGTCCAGGCGCAAAGGATGCGGGAATATTGGGCAAAGAGAAGAGCCCAGGCTGCGAGACCGGTGGCTGCGGTAAAGACAGCACCAGCGGCTGCAAATACGAAAACCCGATCAATGACGGCTGCACATAAAAAAGCATTGAGCCTCAAAATGCGAGAAATTTGGAAGAAGAGGAAGGCGGCAGAGGCGAAAAAGCGCTAGACGAGTTGCTTAGATGCAGACCTACCTTACTGGGTGACTGTGATCCCAAGCATAAGTATATGCGGAACTGCAGGATAGGGAAGTCAACGTTGAGTCCTTCACTGGCGGAGCAAAAAATGCAGCTACGAGCTTTGGGCAGCAAATTCCAGTGATCCCAAATACATCGAAGGAGTCCAAATCAGCTGTAATAGACACGCTCTTGCGGAATTCTGAAAGACATTTGGGAATCAAGGTACAGGTTCAAATTGCTTGTGCGAGGCGGAGAAACCAGCAGAAAGCTCACAAGAGAATGGCTGAAATCTTAGCAGTTTCTCCTATCCTCATGCCGTAACTTGTTGATATTTGGCTTAGATTGCCCTCAAAAACTCACAAGAAAAATCTGTTCATGCCTGTCCAAGTGCGCCACTGGACAGAAATGGCAATCAGCCGTAATGGGCATGAGTTCCGGGAATTCAGGCTGCTCTGTGAAAGTATTGCCGGCCAACCGCCCCTCATCCATAAATTGTGAATGATGGCCTCAGCCAATGCGTATAAGAATTAAGAGGAGCTTTGTCATGACAAAACGGATGTTATGCCTGGTCGCTGGGCTGTTACTTCCCGCCGCATGGCCGATGAATCCAGTCACGCTGCAGGATCCACGCATTGCGGGAAAAATTGATGCTCAGGTTCGGAAGTTTCTCGATAGTCACCGGGGGACCTGGAATGAAATGAATGTGCCAGAAGCAGACGGTCAAAAACTTCACGACATCATTGTGGAACACAAATACGAGAGCGCCCTTGAGATCGGCACTTCGACGGGTCATTCCGGTATCTGGATTGCATGGGCTCTCTCCCAAACAGGTGGGAAGCTGGTTACGGTGGAAATCGACAGGGATCGACATCAGCAGGCATTAGCGAATTTCCGAGCAGCGGGTGTTGCTGGTTTCATCGATGCCATTTTGGGGGATGCCCATGAGGTTGTGCCTTCGCTAAAGGGACCTTTCGATTTCGTTTTCTGCGACGCCGATAAGGACTGGTACAACAACTACCTTGAGGCTGTTCTACCCAAGCTTGCCGTTGGCGGCTGCTTCGCCGCCCACAACATCTCCGAACGCGGTTGGGAAGCAGGCTACAGCCACAGATTTCTAGGATTAGTCCGGAATTATCCGTATTTGGAAACGACTCTGTTTACTGCCGGAGCCGGAATGTCGATAACCTATAGGAAGGCTTCAAAGTAGTAACGGCACGAAATCGGAAGGACACGGCGGCAGGAGGGAACAGGATCCTGTTCGGAAATGGACGAGTCGGGATATTGCACTTTTGGATTTGACATCTGAGGGATGGATAATCGACAGGCCCCACGGAAAGCAGCCCACGGAAAGGTGATGATCACAGATCCCAGACCCAGGAGCATTACGAAACGGACTGAATATGACCGCAGTGACAAAATGCCTTCTCTTAGTTTACAAAGCGACAGCCGGCTCCACACACTCGCACTCGACCTCGAATCTGCCTTGTCTTCTGAATTGAAGAAACAGGTCCGCGATGCCTGCAATGAGTGGTTGGCAGAGGCAGCGCGTATCTTCAGCGTACCCCGGCCTTCGATACGAGTGCTTGATGCCCGTCCATTGCGGGTCTATGAAACTGGATTAACGGAACTCTTCGGCGACTACCAGATAGGAACGGCTCTGATCCGCGTATGGATGCGGACGGCGGTGCAGAAGCGTGTAACTTCATTCGGAACATTTCTCAACACGCTATGCCATGAATTCTGCCATCACCTGGACATACTGCGGCTCGGATTGCCCGGTAGCTTTCATACACGCGGTTTCTACACACGAACTGCGGTTCTATATCATCACTGCCGCGGAACGCCATTACTCCCCCTCGTCTGGCATCGTGTCCCCCATGATTGTTGGCAAATCGATTGGGTACAGATGCGTCGGCTTCGGGTTCGGACTGATTGAGATAGCCATAAGTGCCCGGGATGCTCAATCTGACCATTGTTGCATTGGGTTCTGCCCCTACCCCGTAAGCCTCTCCTGTAGTTTTGACCATCGCCTGCGATCTTTATTTCCTCGCACCGCTATCCCCACGGCTTTCTTCTGACCTACAAGCACTACCAATTTCTGACCGCGTGTGATGCCGGTATAAAGGAGATTGCGTTCCAGCATCATGTAATGCTGCGTCATGATCGGGATGACAACGGCGGGGTACTCCGAGCCTTGGCTTTTGTGGATCGTAGTTGCATAGCAAAGCATTACCTCATCGAGTTCGCCGAGGCCGTATGTTACCGTGCGACCATCGAAGCTAATCGTGACCTCGTTGGCGTCGCTGTCGATGGTGGTGACAAAGCCGATATCACCGTTGAAAACCTCCTTTTCGTAGTCATTCTCGGTTTGCATCACCTTGTCGCCAATTCGATAGGTATAGCCGAATCGCTCAACGGCAGGCTGGCCGGCGCTGCCGGAATTGAGAGCCTTCTGAAGTTCGACGTTTAGTGCCCGCGCTCCAATGCTTCCACGCTGCATCGGACAAAGAACCTGGATATCGCGGATGGGATCCAGCCCAAATCGCCGCGTAATGCGAGTCTTTACCAGTTCAACGATCTTTGATATCGCGTCCTCTGGTTGGTCGGCATCAATAAAATAAAAATCAGTCTCCTTGTCTTTGGACAGCGCCAGTTCCGGCATGTGCCCCTTATTCACGCGATGGGCATTGGTGATGATCCTGCTCTTGGCAGCTTGACGAAAGATTTCAGTCAGGCGGGTTACCGGCATAACCTCCGAGGCAATGATATCTGCCAGCACTTGGCCGGGACCAACTGAAGGCAATTGATCCGCATCACCGACAATGATGACTGCTGCAGGGTCGGGCACAGCCCGTAAAAGCTGTGCCATCAAGGGCACTTCCACCATGGAAGTTTCGTCGATTACAAGCAGATCACATTCAAGGGGAAAATCTGCAGATCGCTTGAATCCACCATTGATGGGATCAAATTCCAATAGGCGGTGGATGGTCTTCGCTTCGAGGCCGGTACTTTCCGACAAACGCTTTGCGGCTCTCCCAGTTGGCGCGGCCAGCGCAACTTTGATGCCCTTGGCCATGAAGATTTTGAGGATGGAGTTGACGATTGTGGTTTTGCCGACTCCGGGGCCACCGGTTATCACCAATGTCTTGGCCTTTAATGCGACAGCTACCGCCTCCTTTTGGCTTTCGGCCAGGGTGACACCCAACTTGCTTTCGACCCACGGGATAGCCTTGGTGGGATCGATGTCAGGCCATGGCATGGTTCCCGAAGACAGACTCTTTAGACGTTCAGCAATGATTTGCTCGGCGTGCCAAAGCTGGGGCAGGAAGATGCAGCCGGTATCCCCGATATTATCGGATATCACGTTGCCTTCCTGAAGTTCCAGTGTCAGAGCATCGGGAAGAGAATCCCCTGGGATCTCCAATATCCGAGCAGCATTCTCCAGTAGATCGTCCTTGGGAAGGGCGCAGTGGCCGTCACCTATGGCCTCCATCAGCGTGTAGGATATGCCGGCCCGGGCTCGAACCATCGAGGTCTTTTCGATTCCCAATCGGCCGGCAATCTCGTCAGCGGTCTTGAACCCGATGCCCCTTATGTCCCGCGCCAGGCGGTAAGGGTTTTCCATCATCAATGGAACGGCTTCAACTCCATACGTTTTGTAAATTCGGACTGCTCGTGCCGTGCCTACCCCATGAGACTGAAGGAAAAGCATTATTTCCCGAATGGCTTTCTGATCGGCCCAACCAGCCGCGATCCTTTTTGCCCGCACAGGACCGATTCCGTCGATCTCCTGCAATTTATCAGGGGTTTGCTCGATCACTTCGAATACTGCTTCTCCGAAAGCGCCAACCAGTTTCCTTGCATAGACCGGTCCAATGCCCTTAATCATGCCGGAGCCCAGATAGCGTTCGATGCCTTCCGTTGTTGTCGGCGGAGTTACTTTGAGAAAGTCGGCTTTGAATTGAAGGCCGTGGTCTCGGTGATTGTCCCATCGACCGCTTGCATGGACGTATTCACCCGGCTGGATCGACGCCGCTGAACCGACGAGCGTAACCAGATCCCGGTTGCCGCGTGTTTTGATGCGGAGGACACAGAACCCTGTTTCCGGACTGTGAAAGGTAACCCGTCCGACCAATCCGGCCAGAGATTCCTTCTCTGATTCGCCTTGCCGGTGCTGCGTCATGATTTCGGTGACCGCAATTTTAATCCCACTCCACTGAGTTTCGCCAGCCTACCGCATCGGACAGGAATCCGCGCCCGGCAATCTGCTTCCCTGTAGGCCGGGTCTACACGAATTCCATGTTTTCTCATTCTGCATCAATGAAGTTCACGGTTCCCCAAGAGTCCCAATAAAGGCAAAACGCCAGATGCTACTTCCGGGCCAGCATGCGCACAATCTGCTCTTTTTTGCGGTTGTCCCAATCGCTTATGGCCGTCGTTTCCTCATACCGCAGGATACGCAGGTCATTTTGAAAAGCCCTCAGCAATTCCTGCGGATGCACCCCCACTGGAGTGCCTGCATCAAACAGGGCCGACTCATAGACAACTAATCCTCCCGGACGAAGGGAGGCGTATAGGCGTTTTACGAGAGAAGGATCGTTGGCTGGTACCCATGCGTAGGTCAATAGGATAAGGTCCCATTTTTCACTACCAAAATCAAAGTCCGCCCACCCTTGGTGGGCGATGCTTATTTTGACACCGGCCTGCTCGGCACCTTTTTGGGCTATGGAGAGTCCTTCACTGGATACATCGAAACCGGTGACATCCCACCCCATCCACGCAAGGTAAATTGAGTTCCGCCCCTGACCCATAGCCACATCAAGAGCGCGGCCCGGCTTTAAATCTCGAACCACTTCCACCAAGAAGGCATTGGGTTCGGTGGTGAACGGCAGCTTTTTCCATCGATACACCCTGTTAAAACTCAATGCACTTCCTTCTGGACAGCGCACCATTGATTTCCAGAGTGCCAGCAATTGGGCGTCTGCCTGATCTGCAGTCATTCCGCGCCGGATCAGGTCATTCCTGTATTCAACGTTGGGATTCGCCTCGCCTGTCGGATGCGTTTTTAACCACTCGGTGTAATCCCGGCATGCGTCTTGGCTCATTGATGGGGACGCAATGAGAAAAAGAAAGAAAACAACACTAACTTTCGGGAGCAAACGGAAAATATAAGTTTTGTGATCTGCCAGAAGTTTCTGCATATTCATGATGCTTTATCCCTGTCCTGAGTTTTCGATATGCCTTGTGTGACAACGATTGTGTTTCTTGCAATATAGAAAGCAACGAATCCGCAAAGGATCATATAAGTTTTTGAAATGGGCTCAAAGCGGCTACGGCTGAGATTGATCTGGATGTGATAGGCGCTCACAAAAAAGGATATGGCGAAACAAAACCGCATTTCTTGCGCCTCCATCCAGGTGCCATATTTCAGACCCACCCTGGCAAGGCCCGACCTCTACCCCAGGGGGAGTCCCAATTTGCGCCCTCCCGGAATTTCGGCAGAGGCTTTTAATCAGTGCCGGCTACGATTCAGGGTGCTTGACTCCCCGCGGCTTCATCATTGAAAATCCGATCCATCAAGTTCGAGCGGCCTCGGGGCAATGTATCAGATTGGGTTTAGCACCGAATGCTTTTGGATTTTAACTAAATGAAGTATAGGATCGGACTTTCGCAAACAAGCTTGCCAGCCTGCACGAAGGTTTCATCTATCCCAACTTTGAGCGGGCTGGTCCCACGCCTCATTGAAAGCAAGTGAGACACTCAGGTGGAAGTGATGCCGCAGCCTAAGATCAGCACGACTTAATATCCAGCCAGGCGACCACTCCGTTAGCCTTCTCTCGGTAGTCCTCAGCGTCGATATAGGCCCGCGTATGCGCCGTGCTGGCATGCTCGATCGACTTCTGTGCGCGCATCGCAGTCATCCTCTGGCTCGAAGAAATGCCTCGCCGGCAGAACCGTCCTCCTGTTTTCCCTTGAAGACATCTCGTCGAGATCGGGCGCCTTTGTTTCAAGCATTCTCCCAATACTCATTCCCTGTCGTAGACGAGAGTGTTGTTGAAGCCCTTTCCAGTCTGGGTGATCTCTTTTTGAGTCATCGTGAGTGTTTTTCGATCTTCCGAGAAGACTATTCGCTCGTTCAAAATCGGTTTTCCTGCTCTTTTGTACATGGCTTCAATTGTGTTGGGGGCAATCATCTTGAGCGCAATAGCGTCCGCAAAGGATGACATGCCGGCCGGGTAATCTTTGCCGTCTAGCTTCGCTGTCCACTCTCCGTGGCGTGCTTTGCCCTCTGAATCGACCGGATCCAGGACGCACTTGAAGCTGCTGCCGTGGATTTCGGTTCTGACCTTTCCGCTCCTTAGTGCCGGGCCTGGATTAAACTGGGATTTTGAAATGTTGAGCTTCCATGTCCCGGTCATCGGATCCTCTTCGTACAAAGCCATTCGGCGCATTGCGGCCCCGCGATCCGGCGGGGAACTCTGGGAGACCAGGTTATGACTTAACATCAATAAAGGCACTGCCAAGCATGCGATAAATCCATACCGAAATCTCATGACAGACCTCCTGGTAAATAATCGATATTCGTCATTATACGCTCAATGTTGACTGACCACTGGTTGCAAGCTATAACAGATCCCCTTCGGCCGCAGCCAGCAGGGCGCGTTATACGGCCACTCGGATTTGTTACTTACCACAAGGCCGTTTGAACGAAGCCGCTGGCGCGGCGGCCGCTTGCGCATTTCCTGCCGTCGCTTCCTCCAAAACCAAATCCCCGAACTCCCCAAAAACAATCCCAATTCGCATGCATTGGTGTTCCCCCGTCACCCATAGGCATGGCCATTTGCGCCCATTTAACGTTTGACGCTCGTTTTGCTCTGGGCATTGCCTATGCCCGCAACCTATAAGGATGGGCAGCGCATGAACCATCGTGAACCAGGAGGGAAGCAGGGAATATAAGGCAAAGGCGGAAGAGAACGAGCGCCGCATACGTTTGATGCTGATGGACGCACGCCTTCCTCTCCGTATCAAAACCGCAATCATGGTCGAGATCGCAAAGCTGAAGAGGTGCACATGTGAGCAGGGATGGTCGGAATACAAATCGGAGGTAGCGAGATGAACCTGCGACAGGCGGCGGAACTCTGCCGGATGCACGCGGACACCTGCAAGGAATGCTTCGTCCCTATATTGGATGAGGAGGGGAACCCGTAATATGAGTCGGAGTCCTGCATGAAAGGCGCGGAACTCCTTCGGAGCTACTGGAAATTGTAAGCGGCCTATTTCAGTAGCTCTTTATCCATCCCTCACTGCCTCTCCATCAGCGAACCATACCTAAATTCAGTCATCCTATCCAGGAAATTGCAAATCCGAGTTATTCGCATGCCCAATAAGCCATGATTTATCAGCTATTTGTGATGTTTGTGGATGCTCAGAATACGATTGCGATAAGTTACTGAAAACAAATGCGTTATTGGCGGAGAGGGTGGGATTCGAACTTTTGCTCCCCGTTGAATACAAACGACTTGCAGGAAAATCAATACGTTGGAAACTCATGAAACGTTGGAATAGCGGTTTATGGTCACGTAATAGACACGCGGGAGCGGGCTATCAATTAGTTCACAATCGCACAAAGGACAAGTAGGAAGGCCACCGTTTCGCTTCTGCAAAAAGGCTGATCCCATTAAATAAATCGAACACTTCAAATCGACAGTCCGATAAAAACCACAATCACATTGGCAATTGACCACACTAAAAGCGTTTGCTGATCCAACGATGTTTTTCGCAGTGGTTCAAGTGGAGCCATCCCCCGGTGGCACGGCGTCTCGACCGCGCCCAGACGGAGGGAGTGAAAAGAATGGGGGTATTGTTTGGTGATGAAAGAACGATCAGAGAACCTGAGAGTAACTTTATAGTTGAATGCCCATTTGTCACGTCGTTGCTGGCGGGCAGTCAGCGACCTTGAAGGAACAATTTACTGTGCTACCAGTCACACCATGTATTCCCATCGCGCAAAACTTGCCTGAGCTAATTTGACCAGGTCTGTGTGTGGTATTGAACTGACACTAGATTCGGCTCCGTATATAAAAGGCATGGAATTCTAATTAAACACTTTACGATGGAGGTTGTGATATGCCGAAGACTGCAGTCGGATTATTTGGGAATCCTGGCGTTGTGGACGACGTCGTCCGCGAGATCGAGGTCCTTGGTTTTCCTCGGAACGAGATTCGCACCCTCGACAAGCCGGCGAGCTTCCAGGTCACCGGTGTTATGAGCTTCCCGCGCTTCGAATTCGAAGCCGACTTGATCCGGGAGCTTACCAGGATCGGGACGACCAACGCTGAGGCCCAAGATTACGTCGAAGGACTGCGGCGTGGAGGGGCTTTGGTTTTCGCGACAGGTTCGGACGAGAGAGTGGATGCCGCTGCGGATGTCATGAACCGGCGCGGTGCGGTCGAGATCGAAGAGACCAATGGGCCCGAACCGCAGTCACCCGGTCTGGTTCGAGAGAGCACGACTCCGATACGCGGTAACTTGGTCCTGTCCCGGCGGGCCCGCCAATCGGGCGGCGGCGCCTGTCTTTTCACCTGGTAACGAAAGCTCCTCGCCATCCCGGCAGGGGGCGTAAAGTCATGAAACCCGGGCATCCGGCAAATGCGGCTCTCTTCCACGCTTGGAGTTGGGAAAGAGCCGCTATTTCGCTCGATAGAGATGGAGCGGAACCCGGCGGCCAGGTACAAGGTCCGCCTCTCCGACTTGATGGCGAGGACGCAAGTCCTCATGAGGAAGCACGTCAGAGCAGCCGGCATGAGGAGCATTCCACCCAGTGTCGAGTTGACGGGGATTACCGTTGTCGATATATACATTGGCTATGCCGAACCAGGCATCTTTGTAAATGATCCACGAAACGCCTGTCCCAGTGAAAGCCAGCGACGCGCGGGAGCCAGCATCCATGGACAATACAGCGCTCCCACCGCTGTGAACGGACAGGTCCGATGAACGGCAATTGCATTGAAAGGGATGCGCAAACCTGCAGAGTGTCCAAGAACATTTCCGATGTCCGGCATTGAGATGACACTTGACTAGGCACTCCATATCAGGAAACTGGCAAGGAAAGCGGACCGATTCGCGCCTGGCGCCGATGCTTCCAAATCCAAGAAGGCAAATCGGGTCTCACCACCTTACAAGCTAATATCAAGGCTAATAGGATGTCGAAACCACAAAGGGAGATGCACAGGAGCGGGCGCGCAGGGTGGCTGCGTGCTGCGGTGCTCGGGGCAGATGACGCGGTCGTATCGACTGCAAGCCTGATGATTGGGGTCGCAGCAGCCGCCGCCTCAAGGGAGGCTACCTTGATCGCCGGAGTGGCGGGCCTTGTCGCAGGAGCGATGTCGATGGCCGTGGGCGAGTACGTTTCGGTCAGCTCGCAGCGCGACGCGGAGCAAGCGGATGTCGAGCGCGAAAAGGCAGAGCTTGCAGGTCAGCCAAAAGATGAGCTGAACGAGCTTGCGATGATCTACGTGAAGCGAGGTCTTGAGAAGGAGCTCGCAATGAAAGTTGCAGAGCAACTCAGCGCGCGCGATCAGCTCGGCGCACACATGCGGGATGAGCTCGGTATCGACCAGGCATCTCTCTCGCGTCCGATGCAGGCGGCGTGGATATCGGCCGCAAGCTTTGCATCTTTCGCAGTTGTGCCAATTTTGGCTCTTCTCGTCGCGCCGGCCGGGGCCCGCATCCCCGCGATCGCAGCGGTGTCTCTTGTAAGTCTCTCTGCCCTCGGTGCGTTTGGCGGGCATCTTGGCGGGGCGCCGCTCGGTCGTGCTGCGTTGCGAGTCACACTGGGAGGAGCCCTAGCAATGGCAGTGACTGCCGCAATAGGACTCCTCTTCGGCGTTTCCATTGGCTGAAGAATCTGATGGCGTTGGCGCAATTATGGGATCGACAAAATACTATCAATTCCCTTTCTTCTGTCCCATCCCGGTTTGGGGAAACTTCCGGTTCCTGCCGAAGATTTTTGCCAACCCTGCATTTTTTCTGGCATTCCGGCCGATCCTTTTCTCCCGAAGAAATCAGTCTCATTCGCCAGACCACAAAAACCTTTTCAAACTTAAGTCTCACCGAGCTATCCAAGACCGTTCCGCTTCTGAGAAACATGTCTTGGTTGCACAGACCGTGGTCTCGACGAGCAAGACCATCGCTTTGATCGTAGAGACCAAGGTTTCGACAGTGGGGAACATGGTCTCCGGGACCTCGACCACAGTCTCCGCCTTTGAGAAGATTGTCTCGAGGCCGGAGAACATTTTCTAACAGGCGAAGACCATTGTTGGAGCGATTCCGACAATTGTCGGAACGGCTCCGACATATGTCAAAATCGGTCGTTGCTGTAACTCCAATGAATTCAATGGCATAATTATCGGCTCCGACATATGT
>Ga0187874_10001441_pt1 | contig 21656 bp, 26 predicted proteins | sample June2016WEW_16_1_3_FD_132993 | JGI IMG/M metagenome (GOLD analysis project Ga0187874, IMG submission 132993) | Peatland microbial communities from SPRUCE experiment site at the Marcell Experimental Forest, Minnesota, USA - June2016WEW_16_150 | ecosystem: Environmental > Terrestrial > Soil >... | reverse complement strand
TAGGCGTCTCAAAAAAGGTGAGGGTTCGCAAAAAAAGTATCGACTACTGGCTGAGTTTGAAAAAGAGGTTTCTGAAGAGGATTTGTGCATATTGGAAGAAAAGCTCAGCGGTGTCTTGATCAGGCAGCAGACGCCGCTTCGTGTTGTGCATAGAAGGGCGGATTTGATCCGAGAAAGGTACATATATAAGCTTAAAGTTAAGAAGGTGTCGCTTAAGAGGTCTCTGATGGAAATTCAATGTCAAGGCGGCCTCTACGTTAAAGAGTTGGTGTCTGGAGATGAAGGAAGAACAAACCCGAATGTTTCGGATCTGCTTGGAAACAGAGCGAAGACGCTTAAGCTTGACGTTTTAAGAGTTATGACGGATAATTAGCAAGGTGAAATTTGAATGAGAGGTTCAAAAGGTTATTACGCTGGCACCCGCAGCCTGCTGAAAAAGCCAAATAGGGAAAAAGGAAAACCGAAAATCAGAAAGATTCTCCAAGCCTACCCGGCTGGTTCTCAAGTGATAATAAAGATGGATTCCAGTACACAGAAGAGTATGCCGCATAAACGTTTCCACGGGAAAATAGGAACGGTTAAAGAAAAACGTGGCCGTGGGTATGTAGTTGTTGTGCCTCAAGGCAACAGCATCAAAGAAATAATCGTTCGCAGTGAACATTTAGAACCGTATATGGGCAGTGGAACAGAATGAGCAAAAGAGAAGTGAGCGAAAGCCGCTTGACGTTGCCGCAAGTGAAGAAACTTTTAGAAACCATAGGCGAAGAAAACTTGGATCAGTTTCAACGTCGAACGCTGGATTATGCGAACAAGTTCTCTAAGGTTGATCCTGTGAAGGCGGAAGAGCTCTTGCAGGTGCTTGTAAAGGAATACGAAATTGACGAGGCTGAGGCGATACAAATCATAAATTGCATGCCTGAATCAGTTGACGAATTACGTGTTTTCTTAGCTGGTGGCCGGAAGATTATAGAGACCACAAAACTACGGGCAATCGTTGAACTTTTGAGTGAGAATAGGATTTTGAAGTAGCCTAGACGGCTAAGTATTTTTAAGCAGTAAGCACAATAAACTAATGGACTTAGTGACTACTAATGGAAAAGCGGTATGAAGAGTACGCTTACGTACTAGATTTCTTGTCACATGGTAAGCCTGGGTTCCGTCCAACTGGGCGAGCAGGCTACAGGGCAGGAGCATTAATCCAGTCTGTTGGGGAAGAATTCTTTACCCTTTTGGAGGCTTTGGTAAAGGAGGGTTTAATGTTGAAGCCAGGTGACCGAGTGTACGTAGGAAAAGATTCACGCTCGGAGGTTACATACATTATAGGACGCGTTAGTTTCGATGAATTGACCGCATCAGCCAAAGCGGAGCTTCCAAGTGTGATAAATCGCATTGTCCTGAACAGAGAGAAATGGTTTGTGAACTTCTTCAATACCGCGCGAGCAGTTACCCCTCGCATGCATGCTTTGGAACTTGTTCCTGGCATCGGCAAAAAGTACATGTGGCAAGTCATAAACGAACGAACCCGAAAGCCCTTCGAAAGTTTTGAAGACTTGCAGAAGCGAACTGAGCTGCCTAATCCTGTTAAATTGATTACTAAACGGGTTATGGAAGAACTTGAAGGTGACAGCAAGTATCGATTGTTCACGCGGGCGCAGTAAGGCATAGCGGATGAGTCTTGAAGAAACGAAGCGGTTGCTTCGAACCTATCGAATCTCCCCGAACAAACTTCTGGGACAAAATTTCATGGTTGAGCCCTCTATCTACAGCAAGCTGTGCGCTTATGCCTCGCTTGACTTTTCGGATGTGGTGTTGGATGCTGGAGCGGGCTTCGGTTCCTTAAGCCTTTTTCTCGCTGATAAGTGCAAGGCTGTAATTGCAGTCGAAAAAGACCCGCAAGTTGCATCGGCGCTTCGTGATCGGGTCAAAGGCATTGGAAATGTGACAGTTTTAGAAGGAGATGTGTTGAAGGTTGTGTTGCCTGAATTTAATAAAGTCGTGGCGATCCCCCCTTATTGTATTTCCACTCATCTTGTAGCATGGCTTGTTGAACGCAAAATGGATTGCGCTGTGATTATTGTTCAAAAAGAATTCGCCAAGAAACTTAACGCTGCGCCAGGGAGCGGGGATTATGGCTGGTTAACTGTCCAGATGTTCTTGCACGCAGAGGTTCAACTCTTTGACTCGGTTCCTAAAGGAATGTTTTTCCCTGAGCCGAAAGTTGATTCAGTAATCGTTCGCATTAAGCCTTGGAACAAAAGACGTTTTGAATTGATGGACGAAAAGTTTTTCACGCAAGTTACTAAGTGGCTTTTTACTCAGCGTAACAAAAAGTTAAGTAAAGCACTTGCACCGTTTTTGAAGACTAACCTGCACCTAAGTAGACAAGAGGCGGAAAAGATAGCTGCTGCAATACCGTTTCATGATAAACGCCCAAGAGAGCTGACCCCTGAACAGTTTGGAGAATTAGCAAATGAAATCCGCCATTAAGAGAACGCACTTCAACAGACACATTTTTGATATCTCGGAAAACGTTTACGAGCCAGCTGAGGACTCTTTTCTTTTTGCTGAAAATTTGGAAGTGAAAAAAGGCGAGCAAGTGCTCGATGTTGGTACTGGCTGTGGCATCCTTGGTATATTGGCGGCAGAAAAAGGTGCTGCAGTCCTCGCTGTTGACCCAAATCCCTATGCCATTCGTTGCGCAAGAGAAAATTCAAAGCTTAACAATGTGGACGGCAAGATGGCTTTCCTCCAAGCTGACCTTTTTACGGCTTTGAATGAGAAAGTGAGGTTTGATTTGATCCTCTTTAACGCACCGTATCTTCCGGCAGATTCGCAGGAAGCTGAAACTTGGATTGGACGCTCATGGGCTGGAGGCGCTAACGGACGCCAAGTTATCGACCGCTTTATTTTTCAAGTTCAACCACACCTGAAAACCGGCGGTCGGGTTCTTTTAATGCAATCGTCGCTTGCTAACGTTGAAGAGACAATTTGTAAATTTGGTGTGCATCAGCTGGCGGCCAGAGTTAAGGCGGAACGTAAACTTCCGTTCTTTGAGACTTTGGCTCTTATCGAAGCCAAGACTTAACCCTTACGCATTTGTTAGTCTGTGAAAAGCAAATAAAGGGTGTTGTGCATTGGTTATTTCGGTGATTGCAATATGACGATTTGGTTTTACGTTAAAACAAGCGATGATCCAAAAGTTGTCGGAGAAGTTGTATGCGCCTTTAATTTTGAGCAAGGCGAACATCCCCAGGACCAGTATTCTTGGCTTTTGGAGCCTGGCAGAGATGAGCCTGGCTACTGGGAAATCAGAGGAAAATACGCAGTTCTAAAAGACCTCACCGAAATCGGCATCGTTTACAGAATCGGCGATAGCATAGTTTTCGCGGAAATTGAGGATTACTTAGCACCTGATTTTCTAGATCCTCTGATAACAAAATACGGTTTTGATAACGTGAAGTGGATCGTCGTTCCGGGAAGACGTTAAAACCACTTCTCACATTTTTTGCTTCAAATCGCGCGCAATTGCTTTGCCACCAAGAGAGCGGCTGCTCGAGCGATTATTGAGACACCTACTAGTATGATTATTGCCGCCCAGAATTGAAACCACATGTTTAGTTGCTGACTTTGGGCTAACGTGCTTTTCATATTTGCAAGGTTGCTTAACATATAGGCGGCGCCGAACCAGAAAACCACGCTTCCGACGGTTTGAGCTGTTCTTCTTATTCGAGACCCATTCGCAAGATGCATTGCTAAGACCAGGATTTCCAAGACCCCGATGCCTAACGCGAATTGAAAAACAGCCGAATAAACTCCAGTGTAGGCTGCGGGCATGGCTGGTGCCGGCAATTGAATTGTGGTGTTTGCAACGCGGGCGATTATGAAATCGTTACCGAAGTCTTTTATTTTTGGCCAAAGATTTTGGTTTATTACAAAAACAATTCCGATCAAAATGAAGAATAAACCGGTGGAAACCGCAACTATTAATCTTTCCCCGAATAGTCTGCGACCCGAATAACCTGAAGTTTTTTCATTCATTTTTTGTCCCGTTTATTATTTCTGCTATTTTGGATTTAACTTTTGTTTTTTCCAATTCGGAAAGAGTGAATGTTTTATATACTATAACATTCTAAATGAAAAATACTGAGTGATTCCTATGTCGTATTGCCCAAAATGCGGTAATAAGGTGGACGAAACAATGGCTTTCTGCCCCCGATGCGGCGCTTCATTAAAGGCGGCCACCACATCGCAAGCTGATCAAACAACGCAAGGATACGGATATCGATATGAGCGGCACGAGAAAGATAACGAGAAAGCTGAAAAACATGGCGAAAAACACGAGAAGGCTGGAGGAGGCTACGGGTTCTTAGTTGCCGGTATCTTGATAGTCTTGTTAGGTTCGCTTGCATACATAAATGCTACCACCAACGTGTTCAGCGGCCTTAGTGGTCCAGTTGCCTCGGCGATTGTTTTAGTTGCAATTGGCATTCTAATATTGCTCGCAGGTCTCTACTACTATTCGAGAAGTAGACGTAGAAATCCAGCTCCTACTTAAAGTTGCCAACCAAAAAGCAACCTGTAAAGCCTATGTTCGACAATCGTTGAAAGTCTTCGTCTTCCCAACACCCGAAAATAGTTCTTCCCAGCAGCCTCTATAAGGTCGCCGATGTCGTAGCGGGGTAGCATGGTTGATGAAATGATCAGCCGACCCCATTCGCCTCTTTTGAGCTCATGAAGCATTTTAGTTCCTTTTTTGGTCTGAACCTCGAAGAGGTAAGTGTCATAGTTTGGTGTTACATAAGGCAGATCATCAAGTTGCTGACCAAAAACGCCTTCTGTTGCCGTGTACATTTCCACTATGGGTGCTAATCCGAAATATTTTCTAAGCAAAGGAGCGTACTTGAATTGAATTTTTGGTACGCTAGTGCAAAACAACGCCTTGAACTTCCATAAGTCTCCTGGCATTTTCTCGTGTTTCTTCTTGACGTACCTGGCGAAGGCCAAGATTACCGGCGTTACACCCATGGTCGCAGTAACATTATGGTCTAACGCTTTTTGATAGGCTAACTCGAATCTTCTCTCCCAATCAGCTTTGCCTATTCCAGAGCCAAGCTGGTCAATCTCTTCTTGACGTGGGAGCAAGCTCACGCGATCAAACATCGGGTTTACTTTAGCGTAGGTTCCTGAACTGTAACCGTATGTCTCTTCCCTGTCTTGCGTTGTCATTCTGTGAACGCTAGAAGGAAAATTCAGGTTTAAAATGTCCCCGCTAAAGACGTCGAAATTCTCTGTTCTTACTGCATTATGCACTAGCGCTCTGGCTCCACAGGAAAATATTTGTTTTAGGTGAGTTTTGGTGGCGGGTAGGACTTTGGATGCCCCTGTTGAACCCCTAGTCATCACCCAGCATTCAGGCGACTCAGACAGGAGCGTTTGATATTTTCCTTCTCTGACTTTGGCTATGTAAGGCAATAGTTCTTGGTAATTCACTATGGGAAAACTTGATTGGTACTGAGTGATTCCGCTAATTTCGTTGGCTTGAAAAATGGCTCCATACTCGGTCTTGCCATATTCTTTCAGAAGCGTCAGAAGGACTTTTTCTTGGGCTTCTTGTGGGTTTTTCAGCGATTCGTACCACGGACCAATTATTGTCTGAAGGAGACTAAGACCGCTTTCGTCAATAGACATTGTCTGCTGCCTTTACTCAGAATATTTTTGTCTCCTCATATTTGTGATTTTTGTAAGTTTCTAAATTGGAAAAAGTCATCGGTTTCAGGCGGGTTATTTGATTCCAAACGAGAACGCTTGGGACTTTGCCTTTAGGCCTATTCCTGTCAGTCTAAGCTTACAAAGACTTGTACAATCCGTTGGGTGATCACTTATTGCTTGTCGTATTTTTCCACTTCATTGTTTATAATGGTTAAGTCGACACATGCTTGCTTGAACATTTGTATTGTATCAGCATCGGCATGGTAGCGTTTTTCGCAAACAACCCGTTTTATGCCTGCGTTAATTATAATCATGGCGCAGGTTCGACATGGCGTCATTTTGCAGAAAAGTGTTGCTCCTTCAAGAGGTATCCCAAACCGTGCTGCTTGAATGATTGCGTTTTGCTCCGCGTGAAGCGTGCGAACACAGTGTTGGGTAACATTGTCGTTGCTGTCGAAGACTTTACGCATGTCATGGCCTATTTCGTCGCAATGGGGCAAACCAGCAGGAGCACCGACGTACCCAGTGGTCATGATTCGTTTGTCTTTAACTATTACGCAACCGCTTCTTCCGCGGTCGCATGTTGCACGTCTAGCGACGGCTTCGCATAAGTCTAAAAAATATCTATCCCAATTAGGTCTTGAATTGCTCTCCAACTTTTTAGCCTCAAGCAGTTTTAGACAAATATCTCCTCATAACGAATTAATAAATTATCTGACATTAAACCGTTAGTTTTTGGTAAATGTGGATTTCCCTGCCAACCTTATGGCGGTCGTCAACCTCAACCAAAGAATCAAGTTCCGACAACTCTTCAACTCCTTCCAGCTTCTCTGAAAACATTTCTTTAGCAAATGGCCGCACTCTCTTAAATCCAACGTCCTTAAGTCTCTCGTCTATAGGCATCGTCACAGCTTGCCCGGAACGGGTTACAATATAAGGCGTCACAAGCACCAATCGCCCACCTGTTTTCAGCACTCGATAAGCTTCCTCCGCAAAGCCAAAATATAGGGGCTCAAGCTTTTGAATAATTTTTAAAGCGTAGGGCCCAGTTGGTACTTGTCGCAAGGCTGGACCTAAATCAGGCTCTGTCACTATGCAATCCACAGTCTCCTGCCCAATTTTCAGAGCCAACTTGCTTACGTCTCCCTGCAAGACCCTAAAGTCTGCGCCTTCAATGTTGTACTCTCTCTGCAGCCACTCAAGATTCTCGCTAGTCGCTTTTACGCACCACGAATTGGCATCGACACCAACGACTGCAGCCTTCGTTAGGAGCGCTTCTTGAAGAATTGTGCCTACGCCGCAGAATGGGTCAAGCAAAACTTTCTTTGACGTGCAGGCGGACAAGTTAACCATTATTCGGGCTAATCTTGGAGGCATCGCAAAGATTCTTCTCTGGTTAGGCTTGTAAATATCTCTTTTTTGGAACTCGAAGGGGTTGTGAACGGAGACCGTTGTTCCCACCCAAGTTTGCTCTCTGCCTACGCACAATAACACTTCTGCTTGGTTTTCAACCAGCTTTTTCTTTAGAACTTCAACATGACTTAGTTGCGGTAACCTTCTATCTTTCGAAAAACCCATGAACCTTGATTTCTTGCCACAACTGGCCAGTTCATCCTTCACGGTGCTTCCGATAAACCGCTGGATAACTCCAGATTGGGGGCGGAGGGTTTTGTCAGAGGCGTAGACGCTAACTCCGAAAAACACCTTCCTGGAAGACTTTGCCATTGCATCAACCAGACCGCTTGAGCCCAGCGCAGCGGCTATCTGTGACTGGGTTTGCTTGTTTCTTTCACAAAAAGCTTGCTTTGCAATCTGCGTTTCAAACTCTGTTTTTGCCAGGCCGATTTTTATTGTTCCGCCTAAATCTTCTATGGCTATGCTGATTTCTGGTTTTAGGTCGAGTGCAAAAAACTCTTTCGAAAAAAAATGTACATCAAACTTTATTTCTTTGGCATTAAGGTAAGCGAGAATCTCCGCTAGTGAAAGTTTCCAGTTTTTTCCGGAGATAAATAGTCTTGTTAGCATTCGTTAATGAAAAAGTTAACTAAGTATATAAGAAATGGCGCGCTTTTTGTCAAGAAAGCCTTTCTAATGTAAATGATTATGCGTTAATATTAACGGAATTGTTAAGCTCGGATTTGCAAATCGTTTAAATACCGCTGGGAGCGTTAGCTAAAAAGGGATACTTTCATGCATGCGCGAAATTACAGGCACGTGAAGAACCGAGCGTACACACGAAAAGAATACGCTAGAGGTTTTCCGCCACCAAAAATAGTGAAATTCACCATGGGTGATACTAAGGCAACCTTTGAAATCCAGGGTCAGCTTATCGCTACGGAACGAGCTCAGATACGCCATAGTGCTTTGGAAGCAGCGCGCGTGGCTACAAACCGCGTCTTAATGGATAAACTCATAAATGATTACCTCATGGTTGTTCATCCATATCCGCACATCATCCTGAGAGAAAACAAGATGATTTTCGGCGCTCACGCTGACCGACTCCAGCAGGGAATGAGACGTTCCTTCGGAACAGCGATTGGCACTGCGGCAAAGGTAGAGGTGGGGCAACCCATTATTACCGTCAAAGTGAAAGCTGGAGCTGAGGAAACAGCCAAAGAATCCCTTAAAAGAGGCAGCGCAAAACTTCCCATCCCTTGCAAGATAGTCATCTCCAAGATTGAAGCTTCTCCAGATGTAACTGAGAAGGAACAACCGGAGACGGAGACGCCTTGAGCGCAAAAGGGAAAGAACTGGTTTTATGGTTTGATGATGTAAGAAATACTGATGTTCATCTTGTTGGCGGAAAAAACGCCAGCCTCGGCGAAATGATTAGTGTAGGATTGCCTGTTCCTCCCGGTTTTGCGGTAACAGCTTATTCTTATGAAAAGTATATTCAAGAAAAGAACATAGCTGAGGAAATTTACAAAATAATAAATGAAACCGTTACAAACCCGAATGACCCCAAACAGTACGATGTAGCATCCAAAAAAATACGGGAACTTATCGAAAAAACTCCAATGCCTAAAGATATCGAAAATGCTATACGATCCGCCTATAAACAATTAAACCAGCGGCTCGAGCTGAAAGATGTTTTTGTTGCGGTACGGTCAAGCGCTACAGCCGAAGATTTGCCTGACGCGTCCTTTGCAGGTCAGCAGGAAACTTTCCTGAACGTTAAGGGACCCAATGACCTTATAGGCAAAGTAGTGAAGTGCTGGTCAAGTCTGTTTACGCCAAGAGCTATCTTTTATCGAACCGAGAAAGGCTTTGCGCATGAGAAAGTCTTCATAAGTGTTGGGGTTCAAAAAATGGTCAATTCTGGCTGTGCCGGCGTCATGTTTACCATAAACCCTGTTACCGGAGATCAAAATGAAATTGTTATTGAGGGTAACTATGGTTTAGGGGAAACAGTAGTTTCAGGCGTAGTTAACCCAGACGACTTTGTTATTGATAAGGCTACGTTGAAGATTAAGGATAGAAGAATTGCCCGTAAAACAATTGAATACATTCGTGATCCAACGACAGGTAAAACGGTGCACTTAGACGTGCCAGTGGATAAGCAGAAAGTTACCTGCATAACCGATGAAGAAATCTCAACGCTTGCAAAACTCGCAAAGCGGATTGAAGGTCATTATGGAAAACCCATGGATATTGAATGGGCAATTGACCAAGACCTGTCTTTTCCACAGAATATGTTCATAGTTCAAGCTCGTCCAGAAACAGTTTGGGGTTCAAAAACAATGGAAACACCAGTTAAAGAACAAAATGTCCAAGAAGCCTTAAAAGTAGCAGTCAGAGGCATTTCGGCTGGAAGAAAAGGTTACGGCGCAGGCATGGCAAAAGTTGTCCTAAATACTGACGACGCAAACAAAATAATGCGCAAAGGAGATATTCTTGTGACAGGCATGACTGACCCTGACTTTGTGCCATTCATGAAAATGGCAAGTGCTATAGTAACCGACAAAGGGGGAGTCACGTCGCACGCAGCAATTGTGAGCCGCGAACTTAGCATTCCATGTGTGGTAGGTACAGAAACAGCTACTCAAGTAATGAAAACAGGTAAAGAATATACAGTGGATTCAAGAAACGGCATAGTTTACGAAGGCATAATGACCCAAGCCATTCAACCGGCAGTCACATCAAATGGGCCAGCTATGGGTATGCAAGCAACAGAGACAGCTCCAGTAACTGCCACGAAAATATATATGAATTTAGGTGTTCCAGAAAAAATTGAAGATTACAAAAACCTACCCTTCGAAGGCATCGGATTGATGCGTATCGAATTCATTTTAGCCAGCGCAATAGGTCAGCACCCAATGATGTTTGTCGAAACAGGTAAGAGCCAAGAATTCATAGACAAACTTGCCGAAGGCATGGCAACCGTTGCTCGAGCAATACAGCCTCGACCCGTTGTGGTGCGATTAAGCGACTTTAAAACCAATGAGTACCGAGGCTTAAAAGGCGGAGAAAAATACGAAATAGTCGAAGAAAACCCAATGCTCGGTTGGAGAGGCTGCAGTCGATACATAAGCAATGGTACGTCGAAGCCTTCCGGCTTGAATGCAAAGCCATCAAGAAATGCCGAACAGAATGGGGTCTTAAAAACGTCTATGCCATGCTTCCTATGGTTCGGACTCTTTGGGAAGCCAAGAAAGTCCTCGAAATTATGAAGGAAGAAGGTCTAGAGCGAACCCGCGACTTCAAAATATGGTTTATGGCTGAAACGCCGTCCATAGCAATAATGGCTGACGAATTCTCTAAGCTGGTCGACGGCTTCTCAATAGGCTCAAACGACATGACTCAAGGCATACTTATGATTGACCGCGACTCCGAACGCTTAGGTCAAATGGGCTACTTCGACGAAAGAGACCCAGCTGTAAAAAGAATAATTGCACACCTCATCAAAGTGGCTCACGAAAACGGATGTACTGTGTCAATCTGCGGTGAAGGGCCATCAAATCTTCCAGACTTCGCAGAATTCCTCGTTCGCGCGGGAATTGATAGCATTTCCGTAAACAACGATGCTCTAGTAGTTACAAGAAAAAATGTTGCCAGTATAGAACAAAAGATAATTCTTGAACGGCTTGCTGAACAAGCCGCTATAGCTCGCGGTCAACCTCTTAAAAAGCCAACACAAGACTGGGAATGGCCACGCTAGCATCAAAAATTCTCAAGCAACTTTGTAGCCTTTGTTTTCTTTTCTCTTCAGTTTTCTTTTTTACCTCCTCGCGGTCGGCGTAAAGTATGAAAACGTTTGATTTTGAAGAAGAAAGAATAAAACGAGAGATTACGAAACTTGGCGCCAAACGGGTCCTACTTCAACTACCAGAAGGACTAAAACCTGACGGCCCACATCTAGCTGAAATTGTAGAGAAAGCTGGTGCCCTTCCCATAATTTCCGCTGACCCATGCTACGGCGCCTGCGACATCGCGATCGATGAAGCGGAAAGTCTGGGCGTGGATTTGATAGTGCATTTTGGGCACTCAAAACTTCTGGTTCATGAGAGGGTTCCGACAATTTGCATCGAGACAAGAGCAACCGCACCAGTCAATAAGGCTGTGGAGCAGGCCTTGCCACTTTTAAGTAATTACGTTAAAATCGGTTTAGCTACTTCAGTGCAGCATCTGCAAGCGCTAACCCAAGCCAGAGAAATCTTAACCAAAGCTGGAAAAACAGTGACAATCGGCGACAGCGGGCAAATGAGTTACCCCGGTCAAGTCTTGGGCTGCAATTACAGCAATGCTAAATCAATTGCGGATGAAGTGGATGCTTTTCTATTTATAGGCGGAGGCTTGTTCCATGCATTAGGCGTAGCATTGAACACTTCTAAACCAACCGTGGTTGCAGACCCATACGATAACAGGGCTTTCTCGATCGATGATGAAGCCCAGAAAATCATCAAGCAACGCTGGGCGAGCATTGAAGAAGCCCGAAACGCAAAGAACTTCGGTGTCCTAATTGGCTTAAAGCCGGGGCAAAAAAAGATTGATCAAGCCTTGAGAATTAAGGATTTGGCGCAAAAGCACGGGGGGACTGCATTTCTGTTCGCCGCAAAGGAAATTACCCCAGAAACATTCTTGGAGTTTCCATCCATCGACGCATATGTTAACACAGCTTGCCCAAGAATAAGTCTAGATGCTCCGAGCAAGTTTTCAAAACCCGTTTTGACTGTTAACGAGTTTATGGTAGTTGTTGGCGAATCTTCATGGGAAAACATGCTCAAACAAGGATTATTCGAAAGCTAGAGTTAGAGCGGTTTCTCTCAAAAATTGCTCCTCAGCCCTGTCCTCAATCCCATCTTGAACAATACACTATTTCAGAACCAGTTGCTGCAGCCACACTTTACCTCGCTGCCTACACAAATAACGATGTTATTGGAAAGGCTGTTTTGGATTTAGGCTGCGGAACAGGCAGGCTTTCCTTAGGCGCCGCATACATTGGAGCTGAGGAAGTTGTCGGTATTGACATCGATAAGCGAGCTATTGAATCTGCCATTGAAAACTCAAGGAAAGTCTGTTTGCCAGGGAAAATTCAATGGATCGTGGGCGACATCCAATCTGTTGTAGGCAGATTTGACACGGTCTTGCAGAATCCGCCTTTCGGAGTGCAAACTCGCGAAGCTGACAGGGCATTCTTAGTCAAAGCATTAGAGTCAGCAAATTCTGTTTACTCCCTTCACAACCATCCAGAAACCGATAATCGACTGATTAGGCAGCTCAAAGCAAGGGGCGGATTCTTGCAAGTTCAGCCATCTCCCTTCTTGGAAAGGTTTGTCACCAAACATGATGGCGCTGTAAAAGCGGTTTACGCAATGCTCATGACGATTCCGCGACTTTTTGATTTCCATACAAAGACCAGACATGTTTTTATCGTTGACTTGTACGTGATTGAAGCGTCAAAACGTTAACAAATCTATAGGCAATCATCCCGGAATTAACTTGGTATATCAATCAAAAGGTTTATTGATAAGATTAGAAACTAAGCATATGCGTTTATCAAATAGCCCGTTCAACTTGTTTAAAAGTAAATAATGAGTAAAAGGGAAACTGTCATGAGTCTAAAGTCACCTCAACAAAAAAGTGGTCATTTAGTTGTGCCTGGCGAACGCTTAGGCGTTATTGAAGAATTTATTCCAGACTCGGGAACCTACGTTAAAGACGGCGTCATCTTTTCCAAAATTGTAGGTCGCTCATTGGTTGATCTACAGAACAAACGCGTTTCTGTTTACCCCGCATCTGAAGGCGCTGTCGTGCCGAAACTTTCAGGCACGATCTTGGGGCAAGTGGGTAATGCTCAATCCGACAACGTTTTGGTAAGGATTTTTAAAGTGGGAAACAAAAAGATTTCAGGCGAGTTCGGCGGTATTCTTCACATTTCCGACGTTTCGGACAGATATGTCACATCGATGAACGACGTTTGCAAGCCTGGAGACATCATTAGGGCTAAGGTGATTAGTGAAAAAAACCGCATCTTCCACCTAACAACGAACGACAAGAATTTAGGAGTATTAGATGCTTTCTGCTCTCGATGCGGGAGCCTGCTTGAACCAGAACGATATGAACTGCGTTGTCCAAAATGCGGTAACATTGAAAGCCGTAAAATGGCCCCTGACTACGGGAAGGAAGCTCTATAAAGAGGATTGAGTCGGGTTGAAAATTAACGTTGTTAAGAAATCCGGGAACGAACTGAAAATAGAAATCGTAGGCGGAAGCCACGGGCTTTGCAACTTGCTAACAAAGCGACTCCTAGAGGATAAAACCGTGGACTTTGCAGGCTACGATGTGCCGCACCCTTTAGCTTCAAGTCCTAATATCTACCTAAGGATGAAGGGGAAAACTAAGCCCGAAGAAGCGTTGCTTAGAGCGGTTGAGAAAGTTCGAGGCGCGAACGACGCTTTCGCCAAAGAGCTAGACCGCGCTCTCAAAGCATAGTTTGTATCCGTTTTTATTCTTTTCAGTGATTTCCCGCAAATTGAACAAGTTTCCTCGCTTTTTTCAGGGTGTTAACTGAGGCGATTTTCCCATTTTAGCGATTGAATTGTTTGGCGTGCAAGGGTCTGATTTTCTAGTTTTAGTTTAAAAGCGGAGTAGTGTATTATTTAGTTTCGGGGAATGTTTTGGAGCCACAAAGATTTCGAGTGATAAAACCTGAAATCCGGATCCTCGGAGTTGACGACGGCCATTTTGTTCCTCACACAGAGGGTATGGCTATTGTTGTGGGCGTTGTTTTCCGAGGTGGCAGTTCAGTCGACGGCGTCATGCATACTCATGTGGCAATAGACGGTTTCGACGCTAATGAAAAGTTAACTATTATGATTAACAGTTCGCCTCATCGCAAACAGTTACGTTTGGTGATGTTAAATGGCATAACGTTTGCTGGCTTCAATGTCGTAGATATTAAAAGGCTCAACATTGACACAAAACTTCCTATTATTGCGCTAACCCGTGAAAAGCCCGATTTAGAAGCAGTTCGCAAAGCGCTAAGTAATTTGCCTAATAGCGAGGAGCGTTGGAACAAGGTTCTTGCCGCCGGCCAAATCCATGAATTGTGCTGCTTCGGCATAAAGATTTACATTGAGTTAGCTGGAATTTCATTGATTGATGCTAAAGAAATTATTGAGACGACTTCAACAAACAGCAGTTTCCCTGAACCGCTCCGCGTCGCGCATATTATCGCTTCTGGAGTTAGTCTCTGAATTCGCGTGACTTGGAAAAGGTTTAAAAGGTACATTGCTAAGGGAATCAAAAACGGATGCGTATATTGGAGTTCGGGAAATATGGAATTCTGCCCTAAATGCGGTTCTCGTCTTGAGCCAAAGAAATCCAAGGCTGGGAAAGAGGCTTCTTTAGTTCTTGTTTGCCCTAAATGCGGATATAGAAAGCCAGAAGCTGGCGAAAAAATTGAAGTGGCACCGAAAGTTATCCAACATACCCCTCAACAATTTGTCGCCGTAATTGGAAAAGAAGAACAGAAACTCAGTACACTGCCGACCGTGCGAATTGAATGTCCAAGATGCGGAAATAACTCGGCTTATGTATGGCAGGTGCAAACCCGAGGCGCAGATGAATCTTCAACCCAGTTCCTACGCTGCACCAAATGCAGCTACACCTTCAGAGAATACAGCTAAAGGCTCTTTCGCCGTTTTTCCTTCTTTTATGGAACCTAATTAAGCACTCAAATTATTCCTCATTGATTTCTTGCTTTCTATGTTATCAAGCGCATTTTTTGGGGCTGGCGTATGGCAATTTTTATTAGCTAAAAGCGTAATCACAAGCTATATAACTTTACAGTAATATGCAATAGGCGAGGTAGAGAAGTAACATGTTCAAGCTTAAAGTGTCCGATGCTAAACTCCTAAGAGACATGGCTACAGCCATCTCAATCCTAGTTGACGAAGCGACCTTCAAAATCGATCCTGAAGGCATTAAACTTCGAGCCATGGATCCCTCTCGGGTAGCCATGATTGATTTTGAATGGCCAAAATCCATCTTTCAAGAATACACATCCACAGAACCAGCTAAAATATGCCTTAACATCAGCGAACTACTTAAACTTCTCAAACGCGCAGGAAAAGACGAGGCTGTGGAATTATCTCTCGACGACAAAACTGGACGGTTGCTGGTAACGATAACTGGTAAGTACAACAGAAACTTCACCATGCCAACCTTAGAAGCCTCAGAGGAAGAAGTGCCGACTCCAAAAATAACCTTCAATGTCAAAGCTAAAACCACAACACAAGGCTTAAGCCAAGCAATCGAAGACGCGCAGTTGGTAAGCGACCACGTTCGCATCGAAGCGGAACCCGAAAAGCTAACACTAAGCGCTTCAGGCGACCTAATGGGTGCAACCATAACTTTGCAGAAAGGCACAGATGCGCTGCTTGATTTGGAAGTTAAGGAAAACGCGAAAGCGACTTTCAGCTTAAGTTACCTGTCCGAAATCATAAAGGCCGCTTCAGCAACGTCGGAGATTGCAACGCTTGAATTCTCAACCGACATGCCAGTGAAAATAGACTTTCAGCAAACAAAAGAGGGAAAACTGACTTTCTTCTTAGCGCCAAGAATAGAAACCGAATAACGTGACTGTATTGCAAGTTGAATCGGCGGGATTCACCAAGAGCGATTTGGCGAAATATCCTTTTTTAAAAGAAACCGCCGAGTACATTAAACCTTTAGGCTTGCAAATAGACGATCTGGCAAGCATGGGCACCGAGCTTGTAAAGCGTGCGGAAGAAAGAGTTAACGAAGCGTTAATTGACCGACGCATTACCCGAAACACAAAAAGAATGGAAATCGAAATCCCTTCCTTCCCGCTTGCGCTGCTGATTGTTATAGCAACCGAAAACACATTTATTAAAAAAAGGTACGCGTTGGCAGAGGCTAAGCAGGCATCCAGCGATTTGATTCTGGAGCAAAAAGAAAAAATCCTCAAAGTAGCTCGCGATTTTGATTGGAAAATAAAGTTCGCTAAGGAAAGCGCTGACTCACCTCTAGATTTTTTCATCAGTTTTGCAGATTACTTAAGAAACTCAGCGCACCTGCATGATAAAAAGTGGAAATTAATCAACAGCATACTGTCCCATGGTAACGTTTACCTAAACAAAAGAGACGTCGTTAGGCTCCTGGAAGAAGAAATCCGCAGACGTATTGAGAAAAGATTGGACGTTAAACTGCAAAAGTGCCCAGAAGAACTGGGGATAATAGCTGAACGAGTGAAAAAACTTGCTTCTGAAGTTATTGGAACGATGGAGACCGAAGAATTACCGAAAGTTGTTGTTCAATCGGCTTATCCACCCTGCGTTATGGTTCTGATGGAAACTGCCAAGTCGAATCATCACCTATCGCATATTGAACGGTTTACGTTAACCTCCTTCCTGGTTAACATCGGGCTGTCGTCTGAAAATGTGAATGAATTATTCAAAACCTTCTCGGATTACAATGAAAGGTTAACTCGCTACCAAATCGAACATATCGCGGGTGAAAGAGGTTCGGCAACACGTTACATTCCCCCTCAATGCTCCCTCCTGCAAACGCACGGAGTATGCAAAAACAGGGATGATTTGTGCCGCCGTATCTATCATCCGCTAAGGTATTATAAACTCAAGCAAAAGCTTGCTTTACAATAATTGCTCAAGATTTATATGTTCACTTTAACTAAAGTGAGGTAGAGTCATATGCGTTATCAGTTAATTGGAGATGAGGTGCAGGACGCAGAAATCGGGGTAATCCTACCTACTTTTAGAGAAGCCGAAAATATTTCCAAATTAATTGATGACATCGAGAGCTTAAAGCTAAAAAGCACTATCCTCGTGATTGACGACTCAAGCCCCGATAAAACAGCGGAAATCGTACAGGAGAAACAATGCAAATATAGCAACATCCTGCTTTGTCTTCGACCTAAAAAAAGCGGGTTAGGAACCGCAATAACCGATGGCTTTAAGTTCTTCTTGAACTCAAAGTCGTCTCCAAAATACATATTTACGATGGATGCTGACTACTCGCATAACCCCAAAGACATACCGCAACTTCTGTCTACAATGATCGAAACTGAATGCGGAATAGTTATCGGCAGCAGGTACATCAAAGGCGGACATATTACAAATTGGCCTTTCACTAGAAAAATAATTAGCCGCGCTGCCAATTTCATAGCCAAGTTTTCACTCGGATTAAAACCCCACGATTGCACGAGCGGCTTCCGTTGTTACTCCGCAAAGTTTCTAAGCGCAACTATCAGCAACTTGCACAGCCACACTTACGAGATTCAAATAGAAACCATAAGGCAGGCTCATTTGAGGAAGTTCGACGTCAAGGAAAATCCAATTTTATTCGTTAACCGAAAAAGCGGAAAATCCAAGTTAAGTTGGACTGAAATCCACAGCTATATTACTTACACTTTAAAGGCAATTTCACGTTCCTAAGCTTTTCCTAAGTCAGATAGTGACCTTTTTTGTGTTAAGGTATATTACTACATGTTTGTAGCTCTAAATCATAGGCGAACATGCTTGGCTAAGCGCTCCAGCACTTGGATTCTTCTTTTTTCAGCCATGCTTTTCATAGCGCTGAGCATAACCCTTGCTACAATTAGCCTATACCCAATTCCAATTAAAGGCAGCGTCCAAACCCATGTCTTAATCAACGATACTTTCCAGTTGTCTCCCAACGAAACCTACAGGCAAGGTCTGGGTTCTTTTTACGGCGGCGAAAATATTACTATTAAAGTGCAGTCGTCCCCCTCATTCCAGAAAAACTTTTCACTCATGCTTCCCTTGTCAAATGACATTCTTTTAATTAAGACTGGCACGTCTTATAATTCCACCCAGCCAAACTTAACGTACTCATTCCTCGCAAGCCCTGACTATTACGATGCCGTTTTTACTTCTGCTTCGTCAAACTCTGGAACAATACATTTACAAGTGTTTGAGCAAAAACCAAAAACTTTCTACCAGAATTCGTGGCTAACTGAGCCCTCAGAAATATTGTTCATAGTAAGCTTGGTAGTAGCAATCCTGTTATTGTTAAAAATGGTTTTGTACAGCCTCCCGGTGCCTAACCATATTCCGTCAATAAGCAAGAAAGCCCGAAAATGGCTCTTAGCGCTACTCTTGTTCGGGTTGGTAGTTTGGCTTTTTATTCTTGCAATTAATTCAGGCCCTCTTGCAACTTTTGAAAACTGGTACACTGATAACGCTCGAGATTCTTATTCTTCTATTCTGTTTCTTAAAGATGGGTTTTCAGTTTTCAGTCAACCCTTAGGTAAACTTGCAAGCCTCGACAACTCAAACTACAAGTATGTAACGTGGCCACAAATGCCCCACCTATACCCGCTAGGTAGCGTTCTGTTGTTCTTACCTTTCGGTGTACTTATCCAAAACGGCTTTAATTCAACCGTTTTATTTAAAATTGAAATAGCCTTGTTCTTGGTAGTTGCTACAGCGTGTGTTTATTTTTTCCTGAAGGTTTTCGTGAAGAAAGACATGACTTTGATTCTAAAGCTTCTTGGCGTTTACATCATATATGTAACATTGGTAGCTTACGCAGCCGACGGTATGTTTGAATCAGTCGCTTTCCTTTTCGCCCTGTTCGCCGTATACATGTTCATAACTGAACGCTATGACTACTTTTTCTTACTTGTAACAATTTCAACGTTTTTCAAATATGAGGCAGCCATTTTTCTTTTTCCTCTAATCATTGTCGGCTTGATAAGACTTGTTCAGAAAAACAACTTACGGCGCCTGTTGAAGAATAAAGCCATCGTAGCCGGCCTGATTCTTGGATTAGTAAGCATATTCACTGCTTACTTGAGTGCTCCTTACCTCCTGTCGGGAAACTCGCAATTGATTATGAATGGCATAAACGCTTTTTCATCTAACACTCATATCGCTTGGGTTAACCAGTCTTTCTTTGTTCTCCTAACGCTTGGAGCAACCATAAGCTACGCCGTCTACATGCTCAACAAAAACAGCCTTCTTTCTTTATCAGCGCTTTTTCTGCTTCTGCCAAGCTTCTTGATGCCTTACATCCAAAACTGGTATTTCCCCTTCATTTTTGTGTATGCGCTTATTCCCCAACAGAAAAAAGAGCTCAACGTAACCGTGTTCTGGCTGGGCTTCATGATTACTATACTGGCGTATTCAGGAACCAATTTCCAGCTGCTCATCCAGTACTTCCACTAAATCTTCCTAGGCAACGCTGCTAACCCCTTTTGGTTAGATGATGCATCAACCGTTGGTGCAACATGCAAATCAGCTCCTCTTCAGCGTACACAAATAAATTCATGCACATAATCAATATATCAACAGTTGTTGAGGTGGGGACTTGGAGGCTTCTATGGATTTCGTTTTCCAAAAATTCTGCGAGTATTACAGAGACCCCTCCAACGTAATTCCCGCCCCGATTTTTGCTGAGCAGAGAGAATTCGGCTACCTGACGTTTAAAGAGCGGTTCATGGTCAGGCACAAACGATTCAGTGGCATAGCCAGCTTAAGGTCCGCTCTCATCCAAACAGTTCCATCCAACGTTTACCATTCTTGTGCTTACTACGAAAACCCAAATTTTGACATGGACAAAAAAGGCTGGTTAGGAGCCGACCTGGTCTTCGACATAGACGCCGACCACATCCCGAGCCCCTGCAATAAAATTCACGATGAATTCATCTGCGCCAAATGCGGTTTCAGCGGCCGAGGCATAACCCCGGAAGTTTGCCCTGCCTGCGAAGGAACGAAATTCGCCACCAAAACGTGGCCCTGCGAACTCTGCATACAATCCGCCAGAGAAGAAACAGCCAAACTGGTCGACATGCTGAGCAATGATTTTGGTTTTTCCCTTGATGAGTTGCATGTGTTTTTTTCTGGGCACAGAGGATATCATGTGCATGTTGAAGATGAAGCTGTACGCTCGCTGGATGCTATGGCAAGAAAGGAAATAGTAGATTACGTCACAGGATTGGGCTTAGCCGCGCTTGATAAGGAATCACAAGAGAAGCGGGGAAGACGAAAGCAGAGCGCCAAAAAATTTAATTTGCATAATTTCGGCTGGAATAAGCGCCTTAAAACTGGCATGGAAAATTTTCTTCTAACTGCAACCAAAGACGACCTTAAAAACGCAGGCTTAAGGAATCCTGCTCTTTTGAAAAATAAAGACGCGATTATCAAACGGGCTATTACTGATGGTCGATGGGAAAGCATAAACGACGTTAGCATTCAGACTTGGCTCAAACTCGCCGCGTACGTGAAGGATTTGCAGTCGTCGAAGATCGACACCGTTGTCACCACGGATGTTCACCGTTTAATCAGGATGGCCGGTACCTTGCATGGGAAAACGGGATTAAAGAAAGTAGAGTTTCCAGCAAAAAACTTGCAGGATTTTGACCCGTTTTCTGGAGCGGTAGCTTTTAAAAAGGGGAACGTAAAAGTGTTGGTCTCTGATGCGCCAGAGTTCAAGATGGGCGGGCAAACGTTTGGTCCATACAGAAACGAGACCAAAGAGTTACCTGTTGCCGCGGCGGTCATGCTTATCTGCAAGGGACGGGCTAAGGTGGCAGACTAATGTATAATGAACTTTACATGGCATGGCTAAGAGAAGTGGACGAGGATTCGCTCGGGGGCTTACCGCGTGATTTTTACGTCAAAATAGCCGATTACCTAAAACGCATAAGGGAAGAAAACAGGCTGCCTGACAAAAAATCTGTAAAGGTAAGCTTGCTTGACCATGAAGCCAATAACGTGGCACTCATGCTCGAAGAGTTGCTTTGGGCAAGATACAAAAAACTGTTGAAGAAAATCAGCCAAAACCAAACCTTGCCGTCTGAACTGCTAACGGTTGAAGAGGCGAAGATGTGTGAAAGCTTTGCAGCTTTCGCGGGTGCATACCAGAAGTTTACAAAGGACTTACTGCAAGGCCAAATAAGCCAAAGTGGTAGCCAAGCGCTTCGCCAAACCGAGACTAAAGCGGAAGTTGAAGTTAGTCATAAACGGGTGACGTTAAGGTTCATAAAGAATATTCCAGCGATTATGGGCGCCGACATGAAATCTTATGGTCCTTTTCTGGTCGAGGACGTTGCTTCCGTGCCGGCTGAGAATGCCACCATTTTGGTTAAACAGGGTTTGGCGGTGTTGGTTGAGGTTTCTTAAGGGCTTTATCGGATTTTCCAATTTTTAGTTTTCGCCACAGACCTTGGGTAGCGAAAATGATTAGTGGATAACACATTATCCAAATTATCGAGTAGAGGGGGCCATAATAAAAGTGGAAATCTTGCACTTGTGTTGAGTTTACCCCATACTGCATGCCGATGTTGAAGATGGTGACTATCCTGAGCACGTTTATGAAGTAGGTGACGACTACCCCAGTCGCAAAGTATCCTGCTTTAGCCTTCCAAGAGATGTGTATCTGCTGGAGAAACACTAAAACCACTGCCGTGAAAATTAGGAAACTTTCGATGCCAGCGCAGG
>Ga0187874_10001439_pt1 | contig 21668 bp, 37 predicted proteins | sample June2016WEW_16_1_3_FD_132993 | JGI IMG/M metagenome (GOLD analysis project Ga0187874, IMG submission 132993) | Peatland microbial communities from SPRUCE experiment site at the Marcell Experimental Forest, Minnesota, USA - June2016WEW_16_150 | ecosystem: Environmental > Terrestrial > Soil >... | reverse complement strand
ATTAGGTTCTCTAACCTATTGATATTGCTCAATATGGGGCATTTTGCACCTCCAAAAAGGTTTAATCTCATAAAAAAGAATAATGGTCATAGGAAGAGAAAAAGTGATAATAATCTGGGAAGAAGATTATTTATTTGGTCATCGATTGATATATTATTTTCGCGAGGGAGTTTGAGAAGTAGGTCTCTCATATATTTTCCAAATATAGAGAGAATCTTTTGATATATTGATAGAGAAGCCGTCTCTAAATGTTTTTGGACTTCTCTTTCTCTTCCCTCCATCAAAGGAGAAGTTAAGTTCTGCAAAAGTTATATCATTACCATTTGTCCAGAGATCATTATTGCAGATGTGGCATTTATTCCAATGAGTTCTCACATTGCATATTGGGCAGATGACCATAGATAAATCCTTTTATAGAAAGAGGGAGAGGTTATTAATTCTTTCGATAGCGGCGGGGAGATCTTGCAGAGAAAAAGGAAAAAGAGGAAACTGAATTGTCGGAGTAAGTAAGTCTTCACTTTTCCAAATAGATATAGTTTTTTTATTAAAATCGAATAAGAAGGTTTTAGAAGGTTCATATGAAAAGATGGTTATATCTATTTGGGATAGATAATCATTATCATATAAGATATAGAGATTATGATGAAGGGTTAAGCATCGGAAGTCTTGAAAAGAAGGACCTTCGTGATAGGGTAGAAGTTCGATATTGCAAAAGGGGCAAAGGATAGGTTTCATAATTAGATGAAAAGGGAAAGGGATAAGGCACGTCGAAGAAGAGATTGGGCATCAGATGGGGATAATATTTGAGAAGATAGGGATGATTGGTTAGGATAATAAATAAACACATTATTTTCTGGATAACGATTTGGATAATAAAGCATAGAATGAAATTTTAGATTTGGATCAAATCCATAAGGAGGAATTAATTCCAATTGTAAATTAAATCTAAATAAAACATAAAAATTATAGGAAGAAAGATAAGAATAAGAAGAGCATTTACATTTTTCGCAATGAGAAGTATAAAAATCCGGGAACGGAGATTTGCAGAAGTAGCAAGAGGAGTCAGTCATAGGAAGAGCCTTCCATTATATATTCGGCGTGAGAGGTTAATCATATCATTTGGTGAGGAGATGAAAACATTTTCAATTTTTTGAAAGAAATTAATTTTATCATCAATAAAGCAAAAAATATTATCTTCGATATCATATTTTGCATATCTAAGATTATTTAGAAAACCGTCTTCATTAAATTGGGGAGGAATAACATTTATATTATTATCAAAATCGAGGAAGGCAAATGTTATTTTTAATCTATCTTCTCTATCTTCAAAGAGATTTAAAAAAGTTTCATAATAGACATTGCAAAATTGGCAGATGGAGACGCCTCTTTTATTTTGAAAGGTAGATATTTGGCAGAAGTGGCATTTCATAGGTTAGAGGAAGAGGAGGTAAGAGGTTAATTTTTCTTTAAGGGCGGGAAGGGAGGAGAGATTGGCATCGAAGTAAGGGAGGGATATATTTTTTGAGGAGATGCGGATACGAATTTCTGTCTCTGGATAGATTTTGAGATAAGAGATGGGGTATAAAAGGTGAGAAGAGAGAAAAATGGAAGATATTTTATTATGGTCATAACTGAATGAGGTTAAGGTTATATTATGATTAATTTGGATGCAATGTTTTTCGAGGGATTCGTTTCCGGTGATATGAGGAAGAAAAGAATTGGAGAGCGGGGAGGAGCAGATTGGGCAAAGGGAAGGGGGTATCATTTTAGTTAAAGATTTTTCATATGAATAGTTTTAGGGAGAGGACGCGGCGAAGAAGATTTTTTGCATCGGCTGGGGACGATATTGTTTCAAGGAGCTCTTCTTTAAAAGAGGAATGAGAAGATAGGTCATATAAATGAATAGTTGCTTTATTTAGGGATAAGTTATAATCGATCCAGATAAAATGACCATTCAATGGGCTTTCATTTTCCAATGAATTATTAAAAGGAAATCTAATAATATTATTTTTATAAGTTGCGCAGAGGCAATGGGCGCAAACTTTTTCTTTTTCTCTAAAGAAAGGGGTTTCCAAAATATGGGAATAAGGTTTTTCGCAAAACGGGCAAGCAATAGATATTATATCTTTATTCATTGAATTATTTTATATAAAAAGGAAAAGGGATTTAATTCGGGAGAGGGCATAATCTTTTGTTTCCGGAGTTATTTGAATATGGGGTATTTTTATCACATTATGATCATTAAGTTTAGAGATCCAATAATTATCATCGATACTCGGTCGATAAGTTGCGGCAAAATCATCAAACTCAAAACATTCGGAATACAATTCAATTTTATTTGTTAAATCGGAAAAAGAATTAAAAGTGATATGATTTGATGATAGACTAAACCTATATTGACAATTTTCGCAAGAGAGGAGAATATTATTATTTAATGTATTCCAATATGTTAAAATTAAATTATCTTCAATATTGAAAGAAGATTCGAATGATAAGGTCATTTTCTTTATATTAAGAGAAAATAAGATTTTCTTATTTTCAAGAGATAGATTGTAGCTAAAAGTATCATTAATTAATGATAGGAATGTAAAATAATTTTTTCCATCAATGATAGAGAAAGAAATGCCGGATGAAGATGGAATTAACTTTTTGCCGCAGAAAAAACAAGAGTTATTATCATCGATAAAATCTTTTATTGTTTCATAATCTTTCATTGTCCTCTTTTCTTCTGCAATGGATATCGCCGCATTTATGCGGGAGTGATTGATACTTACCTTTAAATTATTTATGATTTGTTCGATGTTTCGCCCGGGGTTTTATTCGATGGGAGGGAATCGGACGAAGAGGAAGAATCATAAAACTTTTCGAAAACATTTTTTGTTAATCCGGCATCGAGAAGGACGGGGTGATTATCTTTTTTTCCGAATGAGGAGATGCGAGCGAGGTCGCCGCCCATAAGTGAAAACTTTTTTGCGATGGCGATGATGTTTTTATATATATCCTATGCGGAGATTTTGGAGAAGTTCTCGGGTTCTTTTTTGTTATTATGGGAAAGATTTTTCATTGTAAATCGCATAGCGTTTCCGAAGTCATTGAAGGGGACACCGGTCATTTGTTCGAAATCTTTTTCATTTATTTTTGGAAGGAGATGAGTTTCTATGAAGAAGAAGTTTTTTGAATGGGAGATTATTGGATTAATATATTTAGATTTGCAATGTTTTGATATATTGACCTCTTCTTTATTTTGGGCGATACCTTTTTCATTTTTCGCCAATTTTATGACGGAGCCGGATGGGGATTTGAAGACAATGCGGGAGGAGCCGGATGAGAGATGGGAAAGATATTTTTCGGCGCATTTGATTCGATCGGCGAATGTTTCATTTTTATCAATCATTGATAATATTTGGGAAAGGGAAGGTTTTTTAGCTAATGATATAAAATTATCTATTAAGTATGATATTTTGGGTAAATTATGCATATCATAATATGAAATTATTATTATGGGTTTATTTTTATCGGAAGAAGAATATAGAAAATTAGTTTCTCTTCAATACCAATTAGATGAAGAAGAGAGTAGTGAAGATGAAGTTTGGATACCTTCCATATCGCCGGCGAAGGAGAGAATGGAAAGAAAATTAAAAAGCAATAATGTCATTGATCTTTCGTCCTCAGATTTGACATTGGAGAGAGTAAGAGAAGGAATAGCAAATTGTTCTGGAGTAAGAATAAATAGATTTACAATAAAGATTAATCTTAAATATGGAGATGGTGGAGTTTCTCAATGTTTAGATAATATGGATGATTTAAGATTTAATATAATGATTTATGAAGGGGAGAAGAATAATCCGGGATTATTGGTTAAAATTAATCCTAATAAAGATAAAAGATTTGAGCAAGCTGAATGGTTGAAGTATTTTATATTTAATGGAGGAAGAGGTTCTTCATTTTCGGAATGGGGAAGAGAGATACCTATGAGTATGATGATCAATATATGTCTTTGGATGCAGAAGATAGAAAGATTAAAATTGTTTTGGTAATCTTTATCTTATCTTATCTTATCTTATCTTATCTTATCTTATCTTATCTTATCTTATCTTATCTTACTAATCCATTAACTGATCCTTAACTGATCCCTGCTAATACCTAACTGATCCTTAACTGATCTCTGAATAAGAAACTTCTGATCTAATTTTCTCTTCTTATCTCTTATATCTCATTTTTTATCGACAAGAAGTTCGGATCAACTTTTTTCTCTACAAAATGTGGCAAAATGTCCTTTCTACTTTTTTACTTATTGTCTTTCTTTTTCCGCCGATCAAATTAGATTAGAATGCCATTTGCTGCCACGGAGTTCAATGTTAAAATTATTTTTGGGTTGCGGACGAGTTATGATGTGTCTTAACATCAAAAGCCCGTCTTAATCGATTTTAGAAGGAAGTTAAAAAACTATTTGGTTATTATATTTTTGAAAAATTGCGAATAAGAAAAAGCTTTGGAGCAAAACATAATCGAATGCCATTTGCTGGCACACAATCAATGTTTAAAATTAGTTTTATGTTGTAAACGAGTTCTTCTTCGTTTGGAGAAGCAAAACGCGTCTTACTTAATTTTAAGAAGAATGTATAATATTAATATTCGGGGCGAAAAGCATCAATATATCAATAATCAATCAAAAATAATATGGAAAACATATTGAAAGTTGCAAATAAATTGGAAGGAAAAACAATATTAAAGAAAATATTAAATATTGGAATAAAAGATAATGATTTAGATTTTCTTCGCGAAGGAATGAGGGATACAAAAGCTTTTGATGATGCATATCGGAGAGGATTAGCAAAAGGGCTCTCCCCAAATGATATTGCGTGCGGAGCAAATTATGGAGAAGGAGAAGTTTGGCAAGTTTTTCCACCGATTAAAATTGATATTGATCACGGCGAAGTTTTGTTAGTCGATGGAAGACATAGATTATCAATGGCTCGAAAATATTGTGCAGATAAAATATTAGCAAGAATACGATTGTTTGATGATAATGGCAATATTTTGTTTGATAAAGAAAAAATTATTAAATTGATATGAATATTTTTGTATAATCTGCTATCAGTTGATATATTTATAAAAAGAGTTTTTGATTGGAAGGACAATCTATGGGTAATAATGTTTTTGATATTGGTTGTATTGGAGCAGGAATGGCGGGGGCATTATTTTTATATAAGATGGCAAAAGATCATAAAGATGTTAGAATGATAATTTTTGATCAAGGTCGTCCTCCGGCGAAGAGGAAGAGACAAATGGAAGGTTTTCTCGGATGTTTTCCTTCATCGGATGGAAAGTTATATCTTTCTAATTTGGAAAAAGTATCAAAAATAATACCAGGAAGAAAAGTTGAAAAAGCACATAAGTTTTTTAATAGAATGTTATCTAATTTGGATAATTTTTGTATCTCTTATGACCCGCTTCCATCGGAAACCTTTTCGGAAGAGTTTCGAAAGCAAGGGTTTAATATATTGCCAAATGATTATATTCAGATAATGCCAAAAGATGTCCACGCGATGTCAAGAATGATAACGGCAGAAATTAATGAAGCAAATAAAATATCATTATCATTTGATAATGAAGTTTTTTCAGTTTCCAAAAAAGATGGAATGTTTATAGTTGAGACAGAGGATGGAGAGTTTTTTTGTAAGAAGGTTGTTATTTGTGTCGGTCGTTCTGGATGGAGATGGTGCCATAATTTATTTAAGAGGTTTGGAATTATTGCGAATAATGATATAGCAAGATTTGGGGCGAGAATAGAATTAAATGCTAATTATATGAAAGAAATGAATAAATCAGTTTGTTCATTAATTCGGAATGATTTAGAGATTGGACCTTTTGATTGGAATGGGACAGTTCTCCCCGAAGATCATATGGATCACGCAATAGCTGGATTTAGAGCTAATGAGGATCGATGGAAGTCGGAGAAGGTTTCTTTTAATATGATTGGGGTAAGAAAGTTTATGAATGGAGGGGCGGAGCAAGTTGATCGATTAGGAAGATTAACATTTATATTAGCGAATGAGAGAATAATGAAAGAGAAGGTTTCATATTTAATTGGAGGGAAGAGTAAAATATCAATAATACCGGAATATGATTTTCTTAAAAATGAGATATTGAGATTAGGAGAAATAATTCCTGAGATAATAACGAAAGCATCGATGCATACGCCGACATTAATACCAGGAGCTGGAAAAATTAATTTAAGCTCTAAATTGGAGACAGAGGTTGATGGTATGTTTGTCGCGGGAGAGAGTTTTGGAGTTTCGGGTTTAATGGCAGCGGCGGTAACAGGAATAATGGCGGCAGATGAAATTGTCAAATAAAAATGGAGATTAGTAATAAAAAGGTAAAGAATATGAAGTGGTTGAATAAAGTTCTTTTGTGGCTTTCCAAAAGAGAGATCAAAATGAAAATTAACAAAAATAATTATGGTTCGTTTGTCGCGGAAGTGGAAGCCCAAGATCAACCGAGTTATAAAAAAGCTTTTGGAAGATTAGATTATGATTTGTATAAAGAAGAGAAGGATATATCTTTTCCGGTTTATCAAGTTAAATATTTTTGCATATCGGGAGAAGAAAAGTGGAAGGTCATAAAAAATAATGATATTCTTTTTGTTATTGAAGGAGAAAGATTATCGGAAAAAGAAAAAAGTTTTTTGAGATCGTCAAGTGGTGTCTGCGCGGTTATAAATATGTGCAAAAAAGGGATTGCGACGACAGAGAAAGCGATCGAGGAATTAAGAAAGATTTTGGAATGAAAGAATTTATAAATGAAAAATATATTGACGAAAATGGAGATGAAATAAGAATTATCACTAATGGTGAAGGCAAGTTTTATATAAAAAAATAATAAGTTTCATAGAATAAATGGTCCCGCTATTCATCATAATGATATTGAAAAATATTGGTATTATGAGGGAAAGTATGTAAATTGTAAAACTCAGGAAGAGTTTGAGAGAATATTAAAGTTAAAATTGTTTTGGTGAAAGGGAAGATATTATGAGTAAATATGAATTGTATGCGATAGATGTAGAGACGACAAATTTAGACCCAAATATTGGAGACATTATTGAATTATCAATAATTCGTATGAGCACTGACGAGCAGAGAACTTATTTTATTCGTCCGCTTAATATTGCAGGAATAGATGTTGGTGCTCTCAAAGTAAATGGACATAAGATGGAAGATCTAAAAATGGAGACAAAGTTTGGAAGAGAAACATATCAGGAACCAAGTAAAGTTATCATAGAAGTTGAAAATTGGTTATCAGAAGATGATAAACCAGCATCAGGGCGTATTTGTGTTGGACAAAATGTTCAATTTGATCATTCTTTTATGAAATCGATGTGGAAAAAACTTAATGCATCGGATAGTTTTCCTTTTGGTCGTCGGCTACTCGACACAATGCAGAATGCATTTATATTGGATCTAATCGAAGGAAAAGAGGAAGAAAGTTATTCATTAGGCAATCTAATTAAGAAATATGGTATTAAAAATATTAAAGCCCATTCTGCCGCCGCGGATACACGGGCGACAAAACAACTTTTCGAAGCTCAAATAAAAGATCTAAAAAATAGAATGGGAAAGTGAAACTTTTATACGCAGCATCAAATAATATTAATTCTCGTATTGTCCTCTCTCGGACATATCCATATATAAAAGAGAGAGGACAACTTAAAATAGCTGCATATAGAAAATCATCACCAGAAAATATTCCCATTGATTGGACATTAGATTGTTTATACAACATATTATTCCCAGAAACTCTCTCCGCAGATAATAATGAAAATATATCTATCTATTATGATCAGATAAAACATTATAGTCCTGATTTAATCATATCAGATTTGGAATGGACGACATCATCAATAGGAATATCATTAAATATTCCAGTAATCCAATATTCTTCATTATTATCAAATAATGCTATTATAGAAATTGATAAAGCTCCAATATTTAAGAAATTCTCGTATTTAACAAATAGAGATCCAGAGCACACTGCAATGGCATTTAATATTATCACAAACTCTGAATGCAATTTTTTCTATTCTCATATAGGCGATATAGAAAACCCTCCGACATTAAAAGATAATATAAAGTGGATACGACCGTATTCCAAAATTGGAAAAGAGGGAGAGAGAAGAAAGATTGTTTCCTATCAAGAAGTATTGAATAAAAAAGCTCTCTCCTATATTAAAAGATACAATTCTATCATCTATTCATCTTTTACAGATGAAAGCTATAAAAATATTCAATTGAAAAAAGTAAGCGATGAATATTATGATGATTTGTTTAATTGTTCAATGTTTGTCTCTTCCGGACAAGAGAGCTTATTAGCCGATGCTTATTACAATAATAAATATGCAGTTATCATTCCTGATTTTACTGATGCTGAATGTATAATATCATCAATGTTTGATGAGAAGTATAAATTGGGAAGTATTATTTATGATAGAAAAGAGCTGCCAAACTTTTTTGGAAGAAAAGTGATAAGTGAAAAAAAAGAAAATATTTTTCAGTTGCACGATTTTTTGGACAATATGTGAATAGTGTGATATAATAAAGCTGATACGGTTAATAAAGGAGAGATTATGAAGGTTGAAAACACATTGGATAAGCGATTTCAGAAGCAGGGTAAATTAAAGGTTGTTCACGGAACGGTTCTTAACCCGGAGGCTAATGCACTTCGTTTTGTTCTTTCCGTCAATAATATGGCAGGAAAGGCGGACGGACCATTATTTGCATTATTTGATAAGAAATGGGTAGCGGTTCGCAAGCACGCGAAGGGATGGTATGCTAATAAGACCGGAGCATATAAAATTGGTGCGATTGAGGAGCTTCCGGTGCAGAGTGATGTTTGGGTTATACCAATGCTCTGTGCAAATGAAAATGGCGAGGTTGATGTTGAAGGATTAAAAGTTTGCCTCTCCGCGGTTGCCAAAAAAGCATTATGGGAAAAAGCAAGCTGCCATATATCAAGTCTTCTTATCGATATGATACCAGAATTACCAGAGCTAATACAAAGTCATTTGATTGAAGCTGGTGTTTCTGTTTGTGTCTACGAAGAGAATTAGATTTTATGATTGATGAGAATGTTCTTCTTATTCCTAAATGTCATTTCTTTAAGTTAGATGATCTTAAAGAAGGGGAAACTTTTAATGAGTTTGAGAGTAAAAGTGTAAAAGAGTGTTTGAATAAACTCGATAGTATCTCCGAAGATAATAAGGATAAAGTTCTTTTTCTTTTCCATTCGGAGGATGAGGAAGGAGAATATTTTGGTCTGGCGGCGACACCATTATCGAGCTTAAAAGTTGGAAAAATAATTCAATGTGGAGATGTAAAACTTCAAGTAATCGAATAGAAATAAAAATATGAGTTTTCAGCATATAGTAGAAAGTTTTATAGGTAAAAATGTTAGTATCTCTATTAATGGAGTTTTTTATCGTGGAAAACTTTTAGATGCAGGCAATGATTATCTTAAAATAAATGTATCAAAATCAGAAAAAGAAGATCATATAAGATTTTACAATCTTAATAATATTGATTATATTGCAGAATATTCAGCTCAAAATAACAATGCTGGTCAATATGACGCAACTATTGTTTGAAGAGAAGGTAAAAATAAACCGCCGAATTAGTTATTGCTATTCGGCGGTATTTTTGTGCCCTTAATATTATCTTCTATGATAGACGGCTTTTTGCAATATGGTTTTATCTCCATATATATTTTGGGAGAGTGGGACAATATATTCACTATGAAAAATAGTTCCATCTATTAATGGAAACTTAACAATATCACCATCCTCATCAATATGTTCTGGAATTAATGTCAAACATATCTCATCGGCATACTTCATTCCTTCTTCATATATACGATATCCACCGATGAGATTAATATCCATAGAGACAAATGATGAAGCTTCTTTAATTGAATAACTATCGTAATAATCGGTATTAATTACTTCTTCAACCATTTGATAAGCAAAATCTTTTTTATAGGCGATAGCTTCTAATGCAGAGGAAAGAGATGAGAATGTCCAATTCCCTAATCGTTCTTTTGAGGATGAAATAACAATATTTTCTCTTCCACTTAATGGTTTTTTTGGTAAGCTTTCCCAAGTTTTTCTTCCCATAATTATGATTGATCCTGCGGTCATATGCTTAAAATGTTCCATATCCTCTTTATAGTGCCACGGAATAGTTCCATTTTTTCCGATAACATTATTTTGAGAGATTGCCGCTATTATTCTTATTGTCATAATTTTTCCTTCATATTGCCATATCCGCTTTTATTGCGGGATGATATTTATAGTTTTCAATTCTAAAATCATTAAAAGATAATTTTTCCATATCTTCTATTGTCTCTACGCTCTTATCTATGTAAAGTTCTGGAAACTCATATGGTTCGCGGGTTAATTGTTCGTAGACCTGATTAATATGGTTTTTGTATATGTGAGTATCTCCTCCGACAAATAATATTTTACCAGGTTCTAATTTTGTTGCTTTTGCAAATAATTTAAGCAATATTGCATAACTCGCGATATTGAATGGTAATCCTAAAAAGTAATCTACGCTACGCTGATACCACTGTAAATAAAGTTTTCCATTATTTACATAAAACTGAAAAAATAGATGGCACGGGTCAAGAGCGCATTTATGAGAGACGCTCGGATCATATGCGGAGACCATTATTCTACGGCTAAATGGATCGTTTTTGATAAGAGATAACGCATTAGAAAGTTGATCAATTCCCTGAAAATTGCGCCAGAGATAGCCATACATAGGTCCAATTTGCCCCTCATTATAATCGTTTAGTCCACGACTATCAAGAAACTCTCTGCTACTATTGCCCTTCCATATATTTACATTTTTTTCTTCAAGTTTTTTTGTATTTGTTTCTCCTCGAATAAAGAAGAGTAGTTCTTCAATAACTCCGCGAGCAAATACTTTTTTTGTTGTTAGCAATGGTATTTTATTATTGGAGAGAGAAAAAGAGAGATTTGATCCAAATGTTCCTACCGTTCCGACACCAGTTCGATCAAATCTCTCAAAACCAAAGCTTAATATAGATTGCATTAGTTCTAAATATTTTATCTCATCTTTATTCATATTAGCCTCTTATTAAGACATCGTGAGGATGACTTTCAATTAATCCAGCATTTGATATTCGTATAAACTCTGGATTTTCTTTTAACTCGGAAAGATTATGTGCTCCCTGATAAGAGCATCCACTTCTTATTCCGCCGCAGATATTTTTAAGTATAGAACTGAAAGATTTTTTACATTCAACTAACGCTTTTACTCCTTCAATATTAACATCATCTGTTTTATGTGTGCTACTCCCAACATACATTTTGTATGATTTTCCATCAATATTAATAATATCTCCTGGCGTCTCATCACATCCACTAAACAAAAGCCCTGTCATAACAAGATCGGCAAAACATAAGCTTTTGACACAATCTCCGGCACTTCGTATGCCTCCGTCTGATATGATAAGTAGTTCTTTTCCTAATTCTTTTTTACAATCATCGCGAGCCTGACAAGTATCGATAAGCGCAGTTATCTGTGGAACTCCATTGCCAGTTTCAATACGGGTAGAGCAAGTTGCCCCGTTTCCGATCCCTGCCTTACACACATCTGCCCCATTCATAAATAAATCTTTTGCTCCCTGATAAGTGGCGACATTACCAGCAACTAATAATATATGTGGATACTCTTTTGATATATATTTGCACATATCTATACAAAGCTTACTATGTCCGTGAGCAATATCGATAACAATAATTTTTGCTATTTCAGAAAGATATTCTTCCATATTATCATAATCTTCTCTTTGGACACCAATAGAAAAACCAATATGCGATGTCGTTTTTTCTTCACCATATTTATTTTTTAATCTTTTGATTATATCTATTTGATCTGATAGATGCATAAAACGATGAATAAAGCCTAATCCGCCGTTTAATAAAACAGCTTCTGCCATTTCATAACCAAATATTGTTTTCATATTAGCGGGAATTATTGGATGTAAGAGTTTTGTTCCAATTTTTGGTAGAGAGATAGTTAGATCAATATCTTTTCTACTTCTGACATCAGAATAAGAAGGGCAAAGAAGTATATCATCAAATGTTAAGCTTTCACGAATATTTATCATTATTAATCTCCTTCTTTTAGCCTTTTCAATTGTTCAATTCTTTCTTCGTCTGATCTTTCTTCTTTGAGAAATATTCCCCATATACTTCCAAAATGAATACAATAAGCCAATGTTTCTCTTTTAATATCATCATTAATAATATTCAATTCTTCGGATGTTAATTTTTCTTTATTGATGGTAAAAGTTTTATTTTTAGGTGATGTTATGTTAATAATATTATTCTTAATTTCTATTAAAGATGGTTTTATCTCATCAGAATGAAAAGAATAAAAATCTTCATCCTCTTCATATTTTTCTGCAACTTTATTAATGTTTGGATATTTTTCTTCATCTAATCTTTTTTCTTCTTCATAATCTTTATCTTTTTCTTCTTGTGATCTTCTTAACCATTCTAAATATTCTTCATCTTCTTCTTTTTTTGTGGTCGGACTGCAATTAACTGCTCCACATCCACATACTATATTGTAAGCTAATATTTCTCTTTTAACATCATCATTAATAATAATTAATTCATCAGGAGCTAAACGATCTTTATTTATTGAGAATATCTTTCCAGATGGAGATAATACATTAACCCAATTATCTTTTAATTCTATTATTGCCGCACCATCATTATTAAAGGTGTCAATTTTATTATCAACAAGATCATTATTATATTCTCTCGACAGATCATAAAGAGTTTTATATCCTTCTTTTCCGGCAAGCTCTTCTATCCAGAAGCCAAGATCATTCGCGCCGAGACGAAACTTTGCTCCGTCGGTCATCTCGAATAATGCGATATACTCTCCGCCGAGAGGTGAAACTTTTTTGACGGTTTTGCCCTCAAACGCCGCGATTAATTCTTCGTATTCTTTGTCCAAACCACAAGACGATATACTATTTTCCATATTGCTTTTCCTTTCTTTACTCTATATAACCACGGGCGAGGCTGCTAAAACAAAAAAGATATTTACGATGCATATTTTTGCATTGTCAAAAGAGGATAAAATTATGAATTTAATACAAGATATGCCAGAACCCACGTCAACAAGCTATGCACAATGGATATATGATCGAGTTTCCGATGGGTCAATGCAATTCGATTGGCAAGAATTAAATGGAATACAACAAATGCAAGATGCTATGTATTTTATTGATGATGATGGATGTCGTTTTCGCCCACCAGTATCCGAAGTTATTTGCAAACATATTGCAGGAATGATCGGAGCACAACTTATATCAGCAGATCAAATGGATGATAGATATATTAATGCTGAATTAAAATTGGATGCTACTATTTTGCCAGCTGGTCCAGATATGCAAAGTAAAGCGCATTCTATAAAAATGAATAAAATGTTAGAAACTAAAAGAAACGGTTTTGTCGGACTTATCGCTGATTGCGGGAAGGCGTGGCTGAATGCTCCTCAAACAACCAACTATGGCTATTATGACATTAATGCCCCGTACCAAAATGCCAAGGGTATAAAACTCTGGCAAAATAAAGGATATAGACACGATAAAAATTATAGTGATGCGAGCCAAATTGCCTTATTTGTTAAACCTATTTAGATTTTTGTTGGTCTATCCAATCTTTTTCCCACATAATAATTAAATTATATCCTAATTCTCTTATCTTTGCTTCTTTTATAAATTCTTGAGTAGTTTTGTTACGTCCTATGCATTTTGGACACCCTCTTCCATTTAAATGGCAGGCTGGAGTTTGAGTAAATTCATACTTATGAGCATTGCATATTATTGTTACTCTTTTTCTTGCGCCTTTGTATTCTACCTTACTATAATCATATTTATCTCCATTTAATGTTTTAGCTTCTTTAACAAATTGTTCTGTTGTTTTCTTTGGCATTTAAGTTCCTATTTATATTATCGCATTTAGTTATGACATTTAAAGATGATCTTGAAAAGTATCCACAACCTGGTCCAGAAAGAGAAAAATTTATTTTAAATAAAATTTTATCTTTACCTAAAGAGCAAATAGTAAAAAACTTAAAGCCAATTACTATATCTCAATCAGATGGATCTTCTATAATATACAAAATTATGCCTGATTATTTATCAATAGATAATATAAGAATTCCTATGTCAGGAAAGACAGCACAAATTGTAGCAGATCATTTTGGATTAAGTATCCCAACTCCAAAATTAACGGATGATATTTATAGGCATTCTGATGTGCAAATTGACGCATATCCACTTTCTGGCACCGGTGTTAAACTTCAAAATGGCACATATTTTTCACCAAAACAAGTTGTAGATAAAGGTGTAGGATATGCTCCATTTGTAAATGCATATAATGAAAGAATTAATAAACAATTATCAGATAATAATGTAAAACCAAATCAAATAGTAAGTGGATTTTGTAAAGATATTACTACTCCACAAGCTCCAGGAAAGTTAGGATTATACGGTTTTTTTAGAAAAGATAGAGATAAGCCTATTCAATATTCTGCATTTACTCCTCACGATATAGAAAATCATTCAGAATATGGGGCGTTTCTGCGACTTATTTCTCCAGATGTAGAGGTTGTAAGTAAAGATGGATCTATAGAAAAGAAAAATATATCAGAGGTGCAAAACATAACGAGATATACTGCAAAACCAAGTGGTACTACATCCTTACTTCAGTTATCTCCAAAATATCCAACGGGCACAACACAGTCGCCACAATCAAAACCATCATATACAGCAAAAGCTCCGCAGCAATCACCATCGGGACGACAATCCTTTCTTTCTCGAATAGATAGCTTTATTTCGCAGTTCAATATTTAGAAAAATAGTCTTAACTTCATTATTCTCTCAAACTCTTCTTGACTTTTGCAATCTATTAATTTACCTTCATAATGCCAGCTAATATCATTGCAAGATTTCCAATTCCAAGCAGGTCCATTCTCTCTATGCAAACTATCTTCCTTATACCATTCTTCATCACCATTAATATAAACTACTGCTGGACCATTATCTCTATGTAAGATATAATTCTTATAGTATTTTATATGATTATCATCTGATATTATTTCTATTATATTTCCATTATCATCAGTATAACTTTCAACTATTTCATAATCTAATTTATCTTTCGCTTGATAAATATTATATTCTATATTATACTTCTTTTCTTTTATTCCGGTATTATCAGTATAATAACTCATAATATTTATTTGATGTTCCAATTAATGGGTTCAATATTATTATCTTCCAAAAACTTATTTGTCTTCGAGAAAGGTTTAGACCCAAAGAAACCATTAGTTGCGGAAAACGGCGACGGATGCGGCGATGAAAGAATTAAATGTCTCTCATTTGTTATTAAATCTTTTTTCTTTTGTGCAAAACTGCCCCATAATATAAAAACTAATGGTTTTTCTTGTTTATTTAATAATGATATTGCATTATCGGTAAAGATAGTCCAACCATAATCTTTATGAGAATTAGCTTCGCCTTGACGGACGGTTAGTGTAGTGTTTAAGAGAAGGATACCTTGTTTTGTCCAATCGATTAAACATCCGTGTTCTGCTGGTTCTATTCCTAAATCTGATTGGAGTTCTTTATATATGTTTTTGAGGCTCGGTGGTATAGGATGTATATTTTCACGGACAGAGAAAGCTAATCCGTGGGCACAATTTGGAGAATGATATGGATCTTGTCCGAGAATGATAACTTTTGTTTTATTCAATGGACAAAGATTAAAAGCTGAAAACAAATCTTTACGAGATGGACAAATTATATATTTTTCGGCATCAACCTTAATTTTTTCGGTTAATGAGATATAGTATTCTTGTTTTCTTTGATCTGCGATAAAATCTTTCCAATTATCAATCATAATATTCTTCATTATCATCATTTGGGAAAAGAGTTAAATATTCTTTGACACTCATATTCAATATTTTATCAAACTCTTCCTGCGAAGAGCATTTTATTTCGTGTCCTTTGTAAAACCACTTTTGTCTATTATCAATATAGATAATCGCTGGACCATCTTCTCTATGAAACTCTCCATTGATGAGCCAACAAGTTGATATATCGCATTCTATTGCTGGTCCATTCTCTCTATGCAACTTACCATCTTTATACCATTCTTTTGATCCATTAGTATATTCTATGGCAGGTCCATCATCTCTATCCAATACACCATTTTTATAATATCTTTTTATATTATAATCATCGATGACTACATAATGTGTCAAATCATAGTCAATAGTTTTCATAACTTTTCCTTACCAAAATAGTTTTAACTTTAACATATGAAGAAACTCTTCCTCATAATACTTCTCTCCTCCAAAACGAACAAAATATTCTTTTAATACATTTTTCTCATAAATAAAATACACCTTTATAGCTGGCTGCTTAAATGAAAAAGCAGTTATATGCCCAATATTATGTAGATGAGCAATATTATTTTCTGATGTATCACCTATGAAGTCTAAAATATCTTTGTGAATGAGAGAAAGCATATAACCTCAAGTGGTTATATATCATATTATTTTATGTTATATTTAATTTGTTCTGTTTTTTAGATTTTTTCCAATCACTTTCCCAAATTGAGATGACTTTATATCCGGCGGCTTCATAAGCCGCTTTTTTATCTAATGTTTCTTGATATAATTGACCATATGTTTTCCTGGAGTTTGATTAAAATCACCATGTTCTAAACATGTTATTATGACTTTAGTATTAGATAATACATATTTTGTTTTAGAATAATCATATTTATTATGATGTATTATATTTGATTTTTCTATAAAATTTATTCTTTTTTTATCTTTTAAGCATTCTGGGCATCCAGCTCCATTTAAATGATTTTAGGCTTTTTGTTCAAAGTCTCCATGCGTATAACATGTGATAATTATTTTTTTCTTATGATCTTTATATTGGGTTTTAGAATAATCATATTTATTATTATATATTTTATTAGATTTTTCTATGAATTCTTTATTTGTTATTATTTTTGACATATTATTATACTGATTTATGCCTAAAAATAATGCGCCCTCTTGAAGTATCATAGGGAGATATTTCTACTAAAACCTTATCATTTTGAAGCACTTTTATATTACTTAATTTTATTTTACCAGATAATGTGCATAAAATCTTATTATTACCGGACATTACTTCAAAAATACCCTTATTCGAGTTAATAACAACACCTTCAACTTCCATTCTATCTCTCTCAACATCGCCCATATATTATTTATCCTTTTCGAGTAAAAACTCTAAATTAATTGTGTGCTTCTGCCTTACCATTTCAACAAAAACCTTTTGATTTTTATATTGTCCATCATTTGATGAAAGTCGAGAAAGATATTCTACTTCTTTAAGAAGAAAGCTCGGTATTATTTTATACTCTTTCAATTCTATAAAATATTGAATATCAATATTTCTTGCAATACCTCGGAGAATATTAACTCCCAACATTATCGTAGGAACTCTTTTCCAACCTTCATCAGTATATATATAACTTCGGAAAAAGCCATCGATACCTAAAAATGATATTATTATCATTTTATTTTCGTCATCGTCTTTTCCGATAAATAGATGAAGAAGAGAACTTATTCTTGCTATTTTAGCTATTGGAAGTCCAAAATAAAAGTCGGTGCATAAAATAGATTTTTCTTTAAGAGAAAGATCATTATAAATAATTTCAATGTGCTTACCTCTTGTTTTTGTTTTTATGTGGAGAGAGTTTCCGAACTCATCGAACCAGTGCTTATATAATTTTAAGCTATATTTTTCTTTTCTAAAAAAGATATCATAAGGTTTCATTCGGCAGGATTTTAATATAAACTCCATACACGGATATTTTAGATTATTACTATCATAAAAATAATCATTTACGAGGATAAGAGACTTATTAATAGTGCGATAATAAGATGTTAGAGTTAAACTTGCGGGAAAAGGCATTTGATCACCAAAATAGTTTTAGTTTTAATATTCTCTCGAACTCTTCTTGACTTTCACATTTTATGTATTTACCCTCATACCAAAAATATTTTTTATCACTATGCCATTCTATTGCCGCCCCATTTAATCTATGACGATACCCATTTTTATAATATTCTCTATCGCCATTTGACCATTCAGCTGCTGCTCCATCTAATCTATGCAATTTTTCATTAAGATAGTAAAACTTACCATATGTTTCAATTTTAACATCTAATTGACTACCATCTATATCTATAGAAGTTTCTATTGACATTAATGCCTCTTTTACTCTTAATCTATCTCATCAAAAATATCATTTTCTTCAATAATCTCTTTTCCTTTTATAATATGTGAAGAAGTTTTTATGAATGGCAAATAATCCACATTCTTTTTTTCCGTTAATGCTTTCCATAATTTATATGTATTTCTCGTATCAACTTTACTCGCGTGTGCTCCTTCTAACATTTTAACGCCGAGCAATTCGCACGCTGCCGCCAAATTAACTTTTGGTTTAACTATTCCTATGCTTTTGGCATACGATCGTGTCATTGTCATTGAGCACGCTGAGAGATCGATGGGAAACCTCTTTCCAACCTTATCATATAAAGCGTGCAAAAATCTTATATCAAATGAAGCATTATGATAAATACCGCATCTATGCGCTGGCGTCAATCCATCTCTTTCAATAAAAGAGGTTAATTTTTCAACCGCAACTTCTTTATCATCACCTTTTGATAAGTCTTCTAATGTTTTGTGAGTTATGTTAAGAGCATCAATGCTTGCGCTCTCAGGATGCTCGCATTTTACAAATAATGTTAATTGTGTCCGTGTATCATATTCAATAATACTTATTTCTGTTATTTCGTGAAGTGAGGCAGAAAGTCCCGTTGTTTCAACATCACAAAGATACCACTTTATCATTTATTTACCTTTCATTATCTGAAACTTGGAATAGTTCCGCGACAATTTATATATCCGCAGGTGCATTTTATTTTTTTATTATTTGCAGTATATTCTAATGAATTATAATCTATTGTTATCTCATTATTTGGCAGGATAACAAACTTGCTATACAATATTGCTCTTTTCCCGACAATATGAAGATAGCAATTTGGAGAGCACGAGCTATTAAGATAATCATCTTGCCGTCCGGAGCTTCCGATCCACATATCTTTTCCTATTTGGAGAACTGCTGAATGGTCTGGCACATTATTCTTATTGAAGATATCGCCTGTCACTTCTATGATTGGCATATTCTTTTCGATACGGACTAATGTTATTATTCCATTGCCGTGAATAGAACTTTTATTCACTTTAAGATGCTTAAAGTCCATTTAGCGCCCCCAAATATTTTTTATGAACTCAATTACCGATTGTCCAGCACGATAAACCGATATTTTTAGATCTTTCTTTCCCTGCAATTTAGGTTTTATCGATGATGGAGGAATATTTTTGATTAATTCTGCGGCTTGTTGAGGTGTCTCCGCGAGGACACGATAAGTCAAATCGGCTTGGACTAATGAAAGGACGCGGACATCATAGTATTGTTTTGTTTTTGGTTTTTCTTGCTCTTTTACCATATTATTCTTTCTTATCTTCTAAATCCCTCGTCGCACACGCTATATTAAGCAAAAATAAACTCTTTTCTATAAAATGTGCTTCTCTCGTGCAATTCCAAAACATATGTGCCCCTTTTGGAGGAACTGGTGTCAGCGAAACCTTATGTGCCGCATCACATATATTTTTGTATGTTTCCGACTTATTTAATTTTGCCAAATAATCTTCTATCTCTTCTGCCGTAAAATCTTCCATCCATTCTTTTTTTTGAGATAGTTTCATTGGATAAGCCCTCTAAAAGAGTTTCTTTCCTAAAACTATACCAAATAATTAATAGTTTATATGGTTGTTTATTTTCTTTCTATCCATAACATTATACGCATTAAATCATTATCTATTTCTTGAAGCACTTCTTCAATCCACTTTTTCTTTTGTTCTTCTGTCCATTCTTGTTGCTTCTCTCCTTCTTTCAATAACTCAAAAGAAGGAATAATACGATTATTATCCATTATTTACTCCCTAATAGCTTTTCTAACATTTTTTCAATTTTATTCAATCTTTCTTTCACTTCTTCCATTTCTGTTAATGGGTTGCAATTTGTCATTTCTGTTGGATCAATTTCAGCAGTATCTTTTGCAATAAAAGACCCGCCGACAATATTTTTGATTAATTCTGCGGCTTGTTGAGGTGTCTCCGCGAGGACACGATAAGTCAAATCGGCTTGGACTAATGAAAGGACGCGGACATCATAGTATTGTTTTACTTTTGGTTTTTCTTCTTTTTTATTTATCGCAGCCATATATTTCTTTTGCCCATTCTAAAAGCAAACCTTCTAATGATAATTTTTCTATCATTTCATTGAAAAACTCTTCTATTTTTTCGAGAGTTAAAAATATAATTATTTTTCCAATAAATATATAAATTATATTTTCTTTCTAAGAAAAGATCGTTGTGATTTTTATAGATCAAATCTAAAAATTCTAATGCTTTATTATATCCCCATAATATTTGATTTTTATAAACACAACCATTTCCTACATATTCATGTATTGAATTTAACATATTTGATGAATTACTACTTATACTTACTTTTGGAACTTTTGCTTTTGTATTTTGTGTAGCAACACATCCATCTCCCTCAAAATATCCTCGCAAAAATAATCTTTTTAAGTTATAATTTTCTAATAAAGGAAAATTAACTGTATAACTTTTTTTACCAGGATTAATTTCTAAATAGTTACATAAATCTATACTGATTTGCTGGGAATTAACGCTAAATTTACACATATCAGTTATTATACCACTATCATTAGTATGGCTACTATAAGTTATTGGAATTTCCTTACAAATTATATTTTTTAATATTTTAATAGTTTTAATATCTTTTTGATGAATATTAATAGAAAAACCTCTTTTACCTATATTACCATCGCTTGCTATCCAACCTAATAAATAAGCTTTTTCTTCTGTGTCTATTTTAGAGAAAAAAAATTATCATCTAATGATTTATATTTTGTATTTGGATTATTTCTTCCAGAGAATTTTATTTCTCGTGAACAATAAATACAAGGTAATTTTCCATTATTATTTTTTATATATTTACAATAAAATCTAAATTCCATTTTATATGTATTTCTACATTTTTTAGAAACTTTAAAATCACATGAAACATCATATATATTATGTGAATGTATACTAATTTTCGATTTTTCCTCATCACTAATGGGTAATAATATACCATTTTTATTTATATAAATCATTTTATTTCTTTATTGTTGATCCAAATCCTTTTGGATTTCTATTTGTTTTTCTATCTTCTTCTAAGATAGAAAACTCTTCATTAGTTATACTTTTAATAATCATTTCTCTTCTTCTTACTGGTATAATTTGAGCTATTGGATCACCAAAATTAATTATTAAACACATATCATTATATGCAGTATAATGTCCATTATTATTATTATTATTATTATTATTATTATTATTATTATTATTATTATTATTAT
>Ga0187874_10001438_pt1 | contig 21672 bp, 18 predicted proteins | sample June2016WEW_16_1_3_FD_132993 | JGI IMG/M metagenome (GOLD analysis project Ga0187874, IMG submission 132993) | Peatland microbial communities from SPRUCE experiment site at the Marcell Experimental Forest, Minnesota, USA - June2016WEW_16_150 | ecosystem: Environmental > Terrestrial > Soil >... | reverse complement strand
TGAGTGTATTATAATCCGGGATTTCCATTTTGAGATCCCCAACAGGTATAGTTTGATACGACACCGGTGCGCCGCTAGCGCGACCGCTCGCCAAATCGGCTTGCCTGCGGAATAGCTGGCGATAAGTCCAAGGGCGGTTAACGCCCTCATTCGGCAGCCGCCGTGGGCTTGAGCGGAGGGATGCCGGTCTTTTGACTCGGACCGGGGCTTCCAAAGGTATTGGCCGGCTGTTAACCAAAGATATGGGAGTTTGGCGACGGTCATGACTACCGGCTCCATTACGACTGCGGTACACCGAGAACTAGCTTAATTCCTGCGCTGGCCCCAACATAGACACTGGAGGCTGTACCGGATGACTCTCACATTTGCAAACGGAACCAGAACGCAAGCCGGGCTTCTCTCTCGCTCGGAAAACAAAATGCGGGTGGCTATGCGAGGATGCGAGGATCCGATCGAGTTGACCGAAATCAGCGGCGTCTGGATTTCGGAAGATTGCGAGCCCGTCCAAGTACAGTTCGCTTGGCAGAAGAAGACCCACGCCCAGGTCGTGGAGGAAGCCGAGTGCATTTGCTCCCACGAACTGGCGTCGCGGCTGATCCACCTGCTGTGGAATGGCGCCGACGAACAGGAAATGGCGAACACGGCGCCGAGGACGTTACCGCCCACTGCCCAGAGGTGAGCGAGGATGGGGGCACTGTAGCTGACAGTGTGCAGTCCGTTCCGCACCGATGTCGGCCCAAACAACCGCGCTGTTGGCGAACACGCCCACGACAGCGCAAAGCGAACTTCGGGAATCGAGCTACCGACATCGTAACGCCTTCACTAGGCCGTGGGCCGGCGGCCATGGCAGCTACCGATAATACGAACTAACGCCGTCGGTCCCCTCTGCTGCGTGAAGCGCAGGGGGTGCAATGGAAGGGCTGTGCGGCGTTTGGCAGCGGCGCCCGCGTGGTAAGCTTGAATCGGCCCATCAAACCATACGAACCGAGCGGTCCTCGCTGATTGCGGCCCGCACGACGCTCCCTTTTAGATGGCTTTTCGCCTGAAAGGACAGAGCACGACGGTTCCAGAAGGCCCCCTTCCAAAAAGCGATTCTTTGCGCATGGCGAAAGCTGCCGGCAGCCTACACCCATGCGGCCGATGTACCACGGGACACTCGTCGCGTCCAGCGTACCGGATGCGGCACGCCAGGGGAAGGGGAAACAAATGATCGGGCTGTTGCGGCGCCGCAGACGAACCAAGGAACTGGGGGCTAACGATCCGCGACCCTGCTATCAGGTGTCGCTTGTGCGGAACGGACGGCAGTGCTGGCGTTGCGGGGAGATCCCTGACGTGGTACACATCCCAACCGTCCACATCGGCTATTTCTGCAGGAAGTGCTGTCCAGCATGTGGCCCAGGGGCGAGTGAGACATGAGGCTACACCCACTCCCGCCAGATGCGCGATGCCCGTACTGCCGCAAAGGTGGCTTGGCTTTCGTCAGGCAGAGGGGGCACCACGGAGACCTATATCGCTGCACGGCTGCGACACCCTGCGCAGGGTACGCCATTCACCATCGAAGGAACCTCGGAGCGTGTGGAGTCTCGGCCGAGGCGGCGGGTGGTCACTTGTTGTCTTGGACTGAATGCCCCGGCCAGGAGCCGGCGGCGAAGGGGGAGATGACGGTCGAGTACCTCACCACCGGCCAGGTCGCCGAGCGGCTGCAAGTCAGGACGGGCATGGTCGTCCACCTCTTGGCCAGCGGCAAGCTCTCCGGTACGAAGGTGAACCACCGGTGGGGAGTACCGGCGGCCGCGCTGAAGGAGTACATCGTGGCTGCGCCGGCGAGGCGCTGGGGAACGAGGTGAAGGTGGAGTACTCGCAGGAAAGTGCCGGCAGGACACCTACCGATATCCCCAGATATCGAGGCGCGCTGATAGACTGGTCCGAGATGAGTGCGGGAGGATCGAGATGAATGCCCTCGTTGCGACCAGCGTGATTGTTTTTGCCGGCTTCCAGATGTACGGCCAGACCGCGGATCCGCCCGTCACGTTCGAGGTGGCGTCGGTGAAGGTGGCCGGGGAGGAGACACCGCAAGTGGCGGCCGGCGGCGCGTATCGGGCCGTCATGATGGGGTGCAGGGGCGGGCCGGGCAGTCAGGATCCAGGGCGGCTCACCTGCACGCGCGTCACGCTCGCCAACTTCATCACCACGGCCTACAAACTGAAGCGGTACCAGTTCACGCCCGCAGCCTGGATGGAGGACGCCCGGTTTGATATCACGGCCAAGATCCCCGCGGGAGCCACGAAGGAACAATTCCTGCTGATGGAGCAGAACCTGCTGGCGGAACGGTTCAAGCTGAAGGCGCATTTCGAAGGCAAGGAGATGCCGGGCTACGAGATGACCGTCGGCAAGGGCGGCCCAAAGTTCAAGGAATCGACGGAAGAGTCGGCGGAAAAGGCTACCGCCAACGCGCGCATTTCCAGCACGCGCGCCGTCATGCACTTTTCGAGGATGACCATGGAAGATCTGGCCTCCAACTTGGCGAACCAGTTGCAGCGGCCGGTGACGGACGCCACCGGACTCAAGGGGTGGTACGACATCACGCTGGAATATGCGCCGGATTCGGTGGGGGGATTGGGCGGACGGGGCATGTCGGCCGGCGCCGATCCAGGAGCGGCGCCAGCCGCCGAACCGGTACCCACGCTCATGGGCGCGGTGCAGGCGCAGTTGGGGCTGAAACTGGAGCAGAAGAAGGGGATGGTGCAGGTTTTGGTGGTCGACCACGCGGAGAAGGTTCCGGTGGAGAATTGACCGGCGGCTACCGCGGCTGAAAGGCGAAATGTCGGGACCGACATACATTACAGCCACGTCCGCTTTCGGGTTTTTCCTGCGCAACGGCTGCCCATACGCGGAATGTGGGGCTTGGATTCGTGCCGCACGCAATCGCCTTTGAAAGCTGAGAATCGCCGGTTCTCTTCACAAATACAGCTTTAATTGTCCTCTGCCGCTCCCCAGAGCCGTTGATGCAAACCGCCGATGCCGTTGGCAGGCCGCTAACCTGGGAGCCGCACGAGTTACAGCGCGACCAGGGGGTCGCGCCCGGACAGGCGTCCGCCCCACCATCGGCGAAATCGGCATCACAGTTTTCCTCTTGACATCACTCAATACCAGTACTAAATAATTAGTATGGCTAAACGCATCTGGCATATATTCACGCTGGCGGCTATGCTCGCATTCGCAGCACAGGCGCAGCCGGCCGATTGCAACGCGAGCGCCGCTTCGCCATCGGTGACGATTGCGCTCCCATCGCATCCATTCGCGGTCGTGCCGACGCAGGACGGCTGCTGGGTCTTCGTCTCCCTTACCGGCCCCGCCGCGGGCATCGCGGTCCTGAAGCGCGGTGCCGGCGCTATCGAACTGTCGCGAGTCGTGCCGCTGGCGTCGGCGCCTACGGGTATCGCCTTAACGCACGATGGCAAGCTGCTGATCGCGGCGGCCTCTGACGCCGTGGTCTTTCTGGATGTGCATGGCTTGACCAGTGGCGCGACGGACGCGGTGCTGGGATCGTTCAGCGACGGGCCGCGCGCGGAGAGCATTTATGTCAACGTCACGGCCGATGACAAGCTGCTGTTCGTCAGCGAAGAGGCACTGGCGTCGATCACGGTGATCGACCTGGAGCGGGCGCGGGCGAACGGGTACAAGGCTGACGCGATCAAAGGAAAGATCCCGACAGGGGACGCCCCGATTGCGCTTACGTTCTCGCCCGACGGTAAATGGCTCTATACCACGAGCCAGTTGGCCCTGCCGGAATGGAATTGGCCGAGGGCCTGCAAGCCGGAAGGGGGACCTGGCGGACAGGCGCTGGTCAACCCGGAAGGTGCGGTCATCGTCGTGAACGTGGCGCGCGCCGGGACGGACCCGGCTCAGTCGGTGGCGGCGCGCATCCCGGCTGGTTGCAGCCCGGTGCGGATGGCGATTTCGCCCAAGGGTGACCGCATCTACGTTACGGCGCGAAACAGCAATGCCGTGGTGGCCTTCGAGACCGCCAAACTGCTAACCGATGGGGAGCACGCCCGGTTGGGAATGGCGCCGGTGGGTAGCGCTCCCGTGCCGATCGCAGTCGTGGATGGCGGCCGGAAAGTGGTCGCGGGGAACTCGAACCGCTTTGCCGGCACAACCTCCGGGGAAAGTCTTGTCGTCCTGGATGCAACGAAGATTCAGGGTGACGCCGATGCGGCGATGGGCAAGGTTGCTGCCGGGGCGTTTCCACGCGAAATGAGTGTTTCCGCAGACGGCCACACGCTGTTCCTGACCAACTTCAGTTCGAATTCGCTCCAGGTAATGAGCGTGGACCACTTATTGGACGCGCCCAAACCGGCGGAAACGCCGAAGACCGTGGCGGGCGGTGCGCCGCGTGATGCGTCTTATTCGGCAGCGGCTGCTGCGGATATGGCGGCTGCTGCCGCGGATACGGCCAACACAAGCGCCGCATCGGCTTATGCGACGCAAGCAGCGGCAGGGGGCGCCCAAGGGAAAACGAGAAGAGAGGCAAGTGCTGCGGCAAGCACGGCGGATAAGGCGGCAGCGGCGGCGGAAACAGCCGCAGCCGCTGTGGAATCGGACGCTTCCAAAGCCACCGCGGCTTCCGCGGCCGGCGACAAAGCGGCGGCGAACGCGGCGCAAGCGCAGGCAGTGGCGGATTATTCGGCATTGCAGGCTGCGGATGCTCAACTGGCAAAGGCTGCAACCGATTTAGCAACCGCGGCGTCGGCGAATGTCGCCTTCTTTGGCGGAGCAACGAGCGGGGCCGGAGCAATCAATGATATCGGGGTTCAGGATGCTTCTGCCGCTGCCAACCTGCTGTCCGCAGTCACGAAAGGCGAGACGGCGGGATATACCGCGGCTGCTGCCAATGAGGCGGCTGCTGTAAAGGATGCCAATACGATAGCCGATGCTGCTCCCCCCAGGGCCCCTGCCTTCCAGGCGGCGGCCACAGCGGAAACTGCGGCACAAGCCGCTGCTACTGCCGCGGCTGCGGGAGGGAGCGCTTCAGCCGCTGCGGCGGCGGTATTCGCAGCGGCGACTGCCGGGGCAACTGCGGACGGAGATGGAAATCCTTTTGCGGGAGCTGTAGAGACCGCGGCGGCAGCCGTCGCAGATGCCGTATCGGCCACCATTGCAGCCCAGCAGGCGGTGAACCGGTTAAAGACCCTTAAATGATTCAACGGTTACCAGAGCGGGGCGCCCAAACGCTCCACAAAGGAGACGCGCAGAGTTCACTCGGGCCCCGCCGCCAGCGTCCCTGATACCTCCTTGCCTTGGCGGTACAGCGTGAGGGAAACTTGAGCCGGGACACCCCTGGTCTCCATAGTGCCGGCCCATTTGCCGCTGATTTCAGTACCCGTCCGGTTGCCGATTGCCACAACCAGAAGGAATCTGAACGTATTCGTGATCTCCAGTCCGGATCTTACGGCACTCGTGGCGGTCTGGCCTTCCCCCGTGCTGACTTGCCGCGAGAATTGCTTGGGCGCCGCTCAGCCGCGGGATAGCTAACGATATGGCCGCGTATCGTTCCGTTTTTGCTTCGCCTGACAAGGCTGTTGCCCGAGGTCAGGACAGAGTCCTCCGCCAAAACGAAATTCACACGGTGCGGCGGTAAGTCGGGAGGATGGGCGCTTGGTGCCATGCCATGGTTCGAGCCGCAGAGAGGGCCGAAAAGAGGGCAGTCGAGGGTGTCGGTCGGCCGGGAGTGAAGGGCCAGATAAGGGAAACGCGCGGGCAGCCTCGCTGCGCGCGCGCTCGTCGATTCATCAGACAGCGATTCGATCAGTAACCCGAATAGAGGTTCGGATAGCACGGAGCCGGCTGCCAATAGCCGTATCCGTCATAGTAGCCACAACCGAAACCCGAATTGTAGCCCCAGCCGAATGGGATGCCGATACCGATGCCAAAGTAAGGACGAGCCCAGAAGCGTCCACCGTAGTAATAGCCTCGGCCGGCGTAGAACCGACCAGGGTAGTAAGCGCCTCCTCCACCGTAGGATCCGCCGCCGTAGTAGCTGCGCCCGCCGGAATAGCTGCGGCCCACGTAAGGGGTGGCATAGCTGCGCCCGCCGGAATAGCTGCGGCCTGAGTAGGGAGCGGCATAGCTGCGCCCACCGCCGGAATAGCTACGGCCCGAGTACGACGGGGCAGAATAGCTACGTCCCCCGCCGCCTGAGAACGAACGCCCGGAAAAACTGCCGCCGGAGTGCCCACCGCGTCCCCCGCCGCCGCGCTGGGCCAATGCGGCCGTAGGGCCCAGCAACATCAGGACCGCGCCAAGAGCAAGCGCCGGCATCGCGGATTTGAACGACACTGTCTGCACTGTCCGATTCATGAGAACCTCCCAATACTTCCGGCCCTGTAATGTGCAAACAACGTGCCAATCCCAAGTAATTGGGAAATAAATAACTTATGTCATAGCGAGCGTGAAACCCTGGCTGAAAACCACCGCTTGTGGTGCACCTCAGCCATGCCCGCCGGGTGATGGGGGCGGAGTCTACCGAATCCAGAAGTGGATCCCCGCTTGATGTCCTGGCGGTCCCGAGGTAAGGTCTTCATGGCTACCGATATGGCCCAATAAGAGGAACGAAATGAACGAGATTGGATATCCCTTTCACTCAGCTTGCCCAACAGGTTGGCGGTGCGCTCATGATTGCTGAATGGCTCATGCAACGGTCTGGTTGGACCGATGTCTGGTACTTGGGGAGTAATCGGCCTGAGCGATACCGGCACTGGTGGAGTTTTGTCAATCCTTCGGCCTGCTATGTGGGCATCTGGACTGGGCCGGACTTGGACCTTTTGTGTGTCCGAAGATGCGATACAGCAGAAGAGGCAGAGGAAGCTCTATCGCCGGCGGGATGGACGATTGTCCATGCCGCGATCCGCGCTTGGCTCAAAGTTAGGTCAATCGAGAGCCAAAAGTCTGCGTCATCGCATGGCACTCATCACACAGAATTTCGCAATTTGAAAGTACACCGTTCCCTGCGGAGTTGATATGGTGAGGTTCCCAAGATCCTCGACCACTTCCCCTGCCGCGATTGTCGTAGGTGAGCTGCTTTCCACAGTAGTTCCGGTGGCGATGAGTTGTGCAGGATTTTCGGCGACATTCGCAGTGTCCGCCAGCGCGGTCCCAAAATGCCGTCTCCACAACGGGCAGCGGAAACTCAAAACCAGCAGGCATGGAGAAATTATACCAACCACAACGGGGTGGCCTTCCAAGTCTCGAAGAGCGGACGGCCCCGTCCCAAGGCCAGCGCCAGAGACAAAAACAGAATGACCACAACCTGTAGGGACAAGCTGAGTGAAAGGGATGCCCAATTGAATGAGATACTGTTGGCGAACAGAGCGGCGGACCGGCGCAGGTTGAAGGCCCAGGTCCTGGATAGCGTTCCTTCCCCGATCACCAAGCGGTCGGCCTAGGGGATCAGGTGCAGGGCGAACGGATGACGAAAAGGGTTCTCCGGCAGCTACTTCAGCCGTGGGCCGCGGGCTGCGGGTGTTTCCGGAATTGCACCCCATGACCTCCGCCGCTATGCCGCATGCGACATAATCGTCGCACCTGCGCCAAGCTGTGCCGCGCAGCCGGCGGAGAACTCGAACAGATCCAGTTGCTCCTTGGCCACGCATCGGTGCGGACGACCGAGCAGTACCTCGGCACGAAGCAGGATCTGGTGCACGCGCCGAACGATGGGATCAAGCTGAGAGTGGCATTATAGTATCAACGGCAGCGCCGCAACGTCGGTGATGGGCTGGCGCGGTACCAGGTCTGCGGGTTCTTGTTCGGGACTCTGAACGCGTCGGCGCTCTGCTTCACGCCGCCGCCGGCCAATCGGCGTAAAGCGCCGCCGCTTGCTCCATGATTCGCTCTATCAGGAAATCGAAGTGCTCGCGCTGCACCTCCCGCGTCCGCAACACACGCCGCACCGCCGCACGCACTTCCGCCCTCACCGCATCCCGATGCGGTTCCGTCCAATCCACCTTGAGGTTCCGTTTCACCGCCTGCACCACTTCGTGGATCAAGCTGGCGAGAAACTGCTGGTCATAAATCGTTGCCATATTGTCGGCCACCGCATCATAGAAGGCCAGTTCTTCCGGCGCCAGATTCAGTTCGCTCGCCCGCTGCTGCTCTTTCAACTCCTCTTCGCGGATCTTCAGCATCACCCGGATCACCGCCGCCGCATCAATCAGCCGGTTGTGATACCTCTGCAATGTCGCCTCCAGCAATTCCCGGAACGAGCGGTACTTGGCAAGATTGTTCTTCTGGCGATGCCTCAGCTCGTCCTGGAGCAACTGCTGCAACAGCATCAGCCGCAGATTCTCGTATGGACGGTCCTTGAACGTTTGCAGGAAGCGGTCGTCCAGAATCGAGATATCGGCCTTCTCCAGCCCCGCCACTTTGAAGATATCCACCACGCCAGTGGATTCCACGCTATCGTCCACCAGGTCGCGAACCGCCTCCTCCAACTGGCGCACTTTCCGCTTCCCCGGCGCGGCCTTGCCGATCTGCTTCCGCACCCGCTGGTAGAAGATGATTTCATCCGCGAACGCCCGGCAATCCTCCAGGTGCTTCACCAGCAGGAACACCGAGGAGAGCCGCATCTCGACCTGCAAGAACCGGTTGCGTCGAGCGTCATCATCCGCCAAGCTTCCGTACACCAGCGCGTACAGATCCTCCAGTTCGATCGCGGGCAGCCCTCGCCAAGCCCCATAGTCGCGCCCCTCCGGCAGCAACTCCCGGACTTCCGCCCGGCAGTCGTGGAACAGCGGCCGCGCGGTCTCCGAAATATCCGGCGCCGGTTCGGCCTTGTCCCCGGCCTGGGCATACTTCGCCGTCGCGTCGCGCAACTCATCGCCGATTCCGATGTAATCGACGATCAGCCCATGCGGCTTGTCATGAAATACGCGATTCACCCGCGAAATCGCCTGAATCATGTTGTGACCGCGCATCGGCTTGTCCACGTACAGCGTGTGCAGACAGGGTATATCGGTGCCCGTCAACCACATGTCGCAGACAATCACAATCCGCAGCGGGTCGTCCATATCGCGCAGCCGCTCTTTCGTCGTCTCCCGCTGCGCTTTGGTCGTCAGGTGGCCGGCCTCGCTCCACGCCGGCGGGTCTTCCGAAAGATTCCCCGTCATGATGACCTTGATTTCGGGACACCCCGGAAGCGCCGTGAGCGCATCGTACAGCCGCACGCAATTCTCGCGCGTCATGCACACCGCCATCGCCTTGCCGCGCAGCGTCGCCGTGCGGTCCAGAAAATGCGCCAGCAGGTCCGCCGCCAGTTCCGCAACGCGGTCCTTCGCCCCGGCCGCCGCTCCCAGCGCCGCCCACCGCGACTTGCGCCGTTCCACTTCCCCTGGTTCAAACTGCGCCGCAATCTCCGCCAGCGCCCCATCCACTTCCTTGTCCCCCAGGTGCAGCTTGATCTGCCGCGGCGCGTAGAAGATCGGCACCGTTGCGTGATCTTCCTGCGCCTGCCCAATCGTATAGGTGTGGATGACGTCGCCGAAGACTTCTTCCGTATCCGCCCCGGAGAAGCTGATCGGCGTCCCTGTAAACCCCAGCCGCCGCGCATTCGGCAGCGCCTCGGCCAGGTAGCGCGCATAGCCCTGCAAGAACCCGTACTGCGAGCGGTGCGCCTCGTCGGCAATAATAATGATGTTGTCGCGCATTGACAGCACCGGATGCGCCACTTCCTCTTCCTTCAGGCGGAACTTCTCAATCGTGGTGAAGACCACTTCTCCGCCTTGCGTCTGCAGCAGCCGGCGCAGATCCTCCACGCTCTCCGCCTGCTCCACCGGACCCACCAGCGACCGCGCCGCCACAAATTCGTCGTGCAACTGGTCGTCCAGATCGTTACGGTCCACTTCGATGACGAAGGTCGGATTGCCCAGTTCCAGCCGCCGCCGCAGAATGCCCACCAGGAAGATCATCGAGAGCGATTTGCCGCTCCCGGTAGTGTGCCAGATCACGCCGAGCCGCCGCTCGCGCCCCCCGGTCATGGTGGCGATGGTCTTGCGCGCCGCCAGGCGCACCGCGAAGAACTGGTGGTACTTGGCGCCTTTCTTGGTGATGTGGTCGTTCACCACCTGAAAGACGATGAAGTCGCGGATGTAAGAGAGCAGCCGCTTCGGCTCAAACAGGCCTTCCAGCAGCGCCTTCATGGACGCGGTGGTGGCCGGCTCCACATTCGTGCCGTCGATTGATTTCCAGGGGGCGTACCACTCTTCGTCCGCCGTCCACATGCCGTGCAGCGTGGAGACGCCGTCCGAGATCACGGTGATGGCGTTGTAGTCGAAGAGCTGCGGGATGTCGTTCCGGTAGTGCTGGATCTGGTTCCACGCGCCCTGTACGGTGGGCTCTTCGGAGTACGGATTTTTCAATTCGAAAACCGCCAGCGGCAAACCATTCACGAAGAGAATGATATCGGGACGCCGGTCGTTTCGTCCGTGAATCGGAAACTGGTTGACGACGAGAAATTCGTTGTTTTCCGGCTGCTCCCAATCGATGGCATAAACCAGGCGATGAGTCACATGTCCGGGGACGAGCTCAAGCGGCAGCTCGTAGCCGCGCACCAGCCGCTCGTGGAAGGCCATGTTGCGGCGCAGCGTATCGACTCCGTCGGGACGAATGAAGTGGAGGACAGCCATTTCGATCGCGCTCTCCGGCAGGTCGGGATATTGCCGCGCGAGGAAGTTGCGCAGGTGCCGCCTAAGGACCACTTCGTCGGGCGGCCGGTCGAGTTCGATTCCGGGGGCGTACTTGTAGTCGAGTTGTTCCAGGCGGGCGATGGTGGTGAGTTCGAATTCGGACTCAGTCCCTCGCCGGTCAGACATGGCTACCCGCAAGTTTCTCCGCGTCCCGGACCCGCAGTTCGCCGGACATCAGTTTGGGGAGAAGAGTGTCGCGCAGGGCGGCGAGAGTACGAGATTGACGGAGGTTGGTGGTGATTCGATGGTATAGCGCCGCCACATTGGAAGTAAAGATGGTCATCAAGTCCTTCGGCGGCACCGCCAACAGAATCGGGCGGAAGTTTTGCTTGCTGATTTCAGCGAAGGTCGTTCCGGTGGCGCGACCTTCGATCTCAGCCATATTTGTTTGGCACCAGTTCAGCAGGAAGAAGTTTGAAGCGCGCTCGTTGCACTTCAGAGCTATGAAACCCTGATTGATTGCGACAGGCATCGCGGCGATGGCCAGATAGCCGATCGGAGCCCGCGACGACAGCAGTAGCGTGCCGGCGGGGAGTAGGCCGGACGAAATCCGAGCTACACCTGCGTCAGTGATTTTGCGTTCGGTATCTAGGAGGATTGGCGACTGAAGCGAAGCAAAGTCCCTCGGTGTGGCCCAGTGGTGCGTACCGCCGTCCCAGAATTTGGGTTCGGTAGTGCTCGGCGTTGCACCGCCAACGCAGGATACGACTTCGCCGATCGGCTCGACTTTCCAGCCCCGCGGGATGGGACCGAGGGGAGACCCTTGGAAATGCGAACGGAACAACGCCGCCACCTCTGCAGACATGCCGAACGGCTGGCGGCCGGCCGCCTTGGCGACGACGGGGTCGAAGTCCACGAACCAGGACCGGAAGATGGCGCGGGCCATGGATTCAAGCGTCTGGTTCATGCGCCGGTTGAGTTCGATCTTGTCGTCCAAACCGCCGAGAATACACCCAATTGAGCGCTGCTCCTCAATGGGCGGCAGGCATACCCTAAGCTCGCGCTGCGCGGTCAGGCTGACATAGTCCGCCATGTCCGTTTCGCCCTTTCGCGCGTCCAGTTGTCGCCGAAAGTCATCGGAGCATAGATAATAGTACAGATATCGGCGATCGATCGCCCCCTGATCGAGGGAACGCCAGAACGTAGTTTGCGGCGAGCAAACGAACGGCTCGCAATCCAGCGGTGCAAACGCGATCTTGCCAACCGTCCCCTTATGGGAGAGAATCACATCGCCGCCGGCCCCAATTCCCTTTCGGATGCGTGCGCGCGCAGTGCCATTGATCCGTGAGGCGGACCCAAACTGGACGTTGCCCGCACCCAGGTCGGTTGCCCGAATGAAAGACACGCCAATCAACGAGAATTCGTGCGGAAGCGGGCGATACTCTCCGTGGTTTCCATCCTCAACGAGGAGACTCCCCGCATCTTGGAGTTCCGCTACTGAGTACTGGCCCCACTTGCCGAGTCGAGACATGTCAAAATCCGAGCGCAGCAAGGCCCGCTGCAATCTGTTCCTTTATCCGCTCTGCCTCCGCATACTGCCTTTCCAGTTCCGCCACCAGCCGCGGCATTCTTTCCTCGAACGGCTCCTCATCCTCATCGCTCTCCGGCGACCCGACGTAGCGGCCCGGCGTCAGCGCGTACCCATGTGTCCGCACCTCTTCTACCGTCGCCACCCGGCAGAAGCCCGGGACCGCTTCCGGTATCCCCGTCCGCCTGAACGTCCGGTATACCGCCGCCATCCGCTTCACTTCTTCGGTCGCCAGTTCCTTCTGCTTGCGCGAGCCGGGAATCAGCAACCCCAGCTTGCGCCCGTCCAGAAACAGAATCTCGCCCTTGCGCCGCCGGAAGCCGCCCGTCCCGCCGCGGTTCTTCGCCAGAAACCAGAGCGCGCATGGGATCTGCGTATTCGCGAACAACTGCCCGGAAAGCTGCACGATGCAGTCCACGTAGTCCGCGTCCACCAGCGTTTGCCGCACCTCACGCCGCGCCGTCTCCCCGTTCGAGAGTTCCCCGGTCGCCATCACAAACCCAGCCGTCCCCGTGCTCTTCAGGTGATACAAGAAGTGGAGAATCCACATCGTATTGGCGTTGCGCGGCGAAAGTGTGACCCGCCGCTCGCCCAGTTGCAGGCGCGGGTCCGCAGCCGGCACCCGCTCCGCGCCCCAGCCGTTCTCCCCCTTGCTGCCATCGTTGAACGGTGGATTGGCCAGCAGGTAGTCCGCCTTGACGTTGGCCAGCAGGTCGTTGAAATACGAATTGCCGAGTTCGATCTTGCCGTCGAGGCCATGAATGAACAGGTTCATCCTGCACAGCCGGTACGTGAAGTCCTTGCTCTCCTGTCCGATGAAACTGAGCTCGCGGTTGTGGCGGGTGAACTCGTCTGCCTGGACGAACATGCCGCCCGAGCCGCAGCAAGGGTCGAGGACCACGCCGCGCTCCGGCTCCAGCATCGCCACCAGCGTGCGCACGATGGATAGCGGCGTGAAGTACTCGCCGCCACGCTTGCCTTCCGACGAAGCGAACTCGCCGATGAAGTACTCATAGACGCGTCCGATCAGGTCTTCGCCGCCGTGGTCCTGCTCGAAGATGTCCTTGGAAAATAAATTGATGAGCGCGGTGACGTTCTCGCGGTCGAGATTGGATCCCGCGAAGATGCGCGGCAGCAGGCCGCGGAGTTTATCGGGGTAAGTGCGCTCCAGTTCGTCGAGTATGTCGTCCAGCCGCACCTTGATGTCGTCAGCCTGGGCTTGGGTGCGGATCTTTGACCAGCGGGCGTTTTCGGGGACGATGAATGCTCCAGTGCGCCGGTATTCGTCGGCATCGGCGAGAATGTCGGCGGCGACTCGCGGATCGGTAGTGTGGTACTCGCTAGCCGGGTCGGCGATCTGCCGCTCCAGTTCCGCCCGCCGCCGCTCGTAGCGAAGCGAAAGGAACCGCAGGAAAATGATTGGCAGCACGTAGCGCTTGTAATCGGCGGGCTCAATGGATCCCCGCAGATTGACTGCCGCCTGCCAAAGCTCGGCCGTGAGAGCGGCGATGCCGTTACCGTTCGATCGCTTCGTCGGTTCCGACTTCTTCGCTTTTCCATTCTTGGGCATGGGCAAAGTGGAGTATAGGTTCCTCTTTCGGGCGGCGCGGCTTGCGCGCCCAGAAACCTGATTGTACAACGTGCCGCCCTGACGCCCTCCGCAACCTGCGGTATCCGCCCGATAATCCGCCTTATCGCTGTTTTCCAGGCCATCGGCCCCCCAGATGGGGGCAGATGGGGGCAGATGTGGGACTTTTCGCAAAATTCGGCCCCGGAGGGAGCAGTCGAATTGCCGTATGGCTGCAAGGGGTTTCAGGCACCTTGGATGGGAATGAGCCGGGATCTTTGGGAACCCGCTGCCCTAGCTCACGAAGATTTCTCTCGAATCTTGTATACGAACCGCAGGAAGCTCTTGGCATTCACCGGCCCAGTCTTCGGGTACAAGCCCGCCACAAACTTCAGGGCCTTTTCGTTTGCATCGATGACCCATTGCTTCCAGTCCAAGAACCATCCGTAATAGGCCCTGAGCATCTGATCCAGGCCCCACTTCTTTCGAACCGCGTCATAGCACGTCCGGATGGTTTCGTCAGCCTCCTGCTCTCCGTCGCCTGGTATGTTAGGCTTCCGACCGCGAGTCGGTCTTCCCAGCCGCGCCTTTACCAAATCTACTTCGGCAGCCTTCTCGCACGCACGCCGCATCGTCATTCCGGTGCCGCGCCAGCCATGCACCCAGAGTGCCAGCCGCCGGGAAAAATCAGAACCGCGTAGCATCCCCCGCTGCTGCATCCCGGGACTCTTGCCAAATGACAGCTTTGAGAAGACGCCCTGCATGGGGTTCTTCTGCGGTCGGCCGCGCTGACCCGGTCGTGACGCCAAGTCTATGAAAAGCCACGAACCGAATTCCTCCATCTCCTCGGCTGTAAGCCTCAGCGGTCCATCGGCGGAGTTCGACACGCACCTAATATATACCCCTACTTTGACCTTCGCGATTAAGATCGGTTTTCATGTTGATTTTGTTCGATGGAGCCTAGATGAAACATAGTGACGATCTCCATACTTCGGTCACTCAGGAAAGCGACTCCCTGGGAGCAGGCCGGCGAGCAAGTCGGGGCAAGCTTTTGAGACGGCTGGACATTCAAATCGAGCACTGGCCTGTGGATCGACTGATCCCGAGCGACGCCAACCCGCGCACGCACTCCTCCGAACAGGTGGCGCAGATCGCTGCCTCCATCCGCGAATTCGGTTTCATAAATCCAATTCTCGTGGGGTCGGACGGTCGGCTCATTGCTGGTGAAGGGCGCCTCCGGGCGGCCCGGGTGCAGGGCATGAGAAAAGTGCCAGTCGTTGTGCTGAAGCACTTGTCCGAGGTCCAACGTCGCGCCTTGGCCATCGCCGATAACCAACTCGCGCTCAATGCAGGCTGGGACGAGGAGATGCTCCGCGAACAACTGGCAGCCCTGAAGGACGAGGGTTTCGACCTGGATCTCCTCGGTTTCGCCGACCAGGAATTGGCGCGCGAATTGGCCGAGCACGAGGCCGCCGCGGGGCTCACTGATGAAGACGAAGTTCCGGATGTTCCCACAGCCCCAGTCACCAGGCCCGGCGACCTCTGGCTGTTGGGCCCTCGCAAAGGGCACAAGCAGCACAGGCTACTGTGCGGCGACGCCACCGCCAGCAAAGACACCAAGCGACTGCTGGCCGTTCAGCCACTCCCGTTTCTCATGGTGACCGATCCCCCGTATGGCGTGGCTCTCGAACCGGAGTGGCGGGAGGAGGCCGGTCTCAACCCGCGGACCCGCCAGGGCGGCAAGGTCGCCAACGACGATCGCATCGACTGGTCGGAAGCTTGGGCGCTGTTTCCCGGCGCCGTCGCCTACGTCTGGCATGCGGGCATTTACGCCGCCGAGGTAGCGCGGGGCCTGCAGTTTTGCGGATTCCAAATCCGGTCGCAGATCATTTGGGTGAAGCAGCACTTCGCCATCTCGCGCGGCGCGTATCACTGGCGGCACGAACCCTGCTGGTATGCGGTGCGCAAAGGCCAGACCGGTCACTGGCGCGGCAATCGAACGGCGACGACCGTGTGGGAGGTCGCGAACTTGAATCCATTTGGCGGCGAGGGCGCAGCAGAAAACGAAGCCACCGGCCACGGCACCCAGAAGCCCGTCGAGATCATGCGTCGCCCTATTCTCAACCACACGCGTCCGGGGGAGGCGTGCTACGACCCGTTCCTGGGAAGTGGCAGCACCCTGATCGCCGCCGAGAGCACCGGGCGAATCTGCTACGGCATGGATCTCGATGCGAAGTATGTCGACGTGGCGGTACTTCGGTGGCAGCGGTTCAGCGGAAAACAGGCGGTGCTGGACGGCGACCAGCGCACGTTTGAAGAAGTCGCGCGGGTGCGTCGGAGGGAGGTCGCATGAAGCACCGGGTCAAATGGGATTCTGGTCCCGCTCCTGGGCGGGCATTCCGACCGACAAGGCTTGTCCCACACGTTAACAGAGTCGGCGGGAGGAGGAAGGTTGCTGTTTGTGGAACGGACAAAGAAAAGCCGCCGAGGGGGAACCCCGGCGGCCGGAGGGAACCGATTCCTTGGGCTTCAGCCTTTGACCGAGTAGCGGCGCTGCCCATCCTCGGCCTTGACGGACCTGACCGTCAGCCCCATCTTCTTGCCCAGGACGCCGGACATAAACCCGCGGACCGAGTGGGCCTGCCAGCCGGTAGCTTTCATGAGTTCCTTCCCGGTGGCGCCGCCGGAGCGTTTCAGCAGGTCGAGGACCTTGGCGGTCTTGCTGCCCTGGCGGGCTCGGGGGGCCCTCTGGGCCGACTTGGCCGACACGGCGCCTGTGTGGGCCTTCTTCGGCGGGGTGGCCTTCTTGCCCGACCTCGCCTGGGACGGCGCAACGTGTGCCCTGTGTGCGGCAACGTGCGGCTTTTTGACGGGCTTGGGCGCCTCGGCCGGGACAGTGGCCTGGGTGTTCGCCGTTTCTTCTGGAATGCCGTTCATACTTCGTTCTCCTGTGGCGGTGATTACCGCAATCCCATCGATCACTCGGGTTCGCAGGAATTGCAAGCTGATTCTGCGGGGAATCCACAGTGGCGAAGGGGCGGCGATGGAGGCGAATTGGGCCTCCCGGCAGATGGTGGCACATGGTAGGACACGGCGCAAAATTCGGCCAGAAGATGGAGCAGGCGATTGTCGCGCTGCTGTCTCACAGAAACTTGGAGGCGGCGGCCCGCGCGGTAGGGATCAACCCTAACACACTCCTGCGGTGGACCAAGGATCCGGAATTCGAGGCCGCGCGTCGGGAGGCGCGTCGCACGGCGTTTTCGCAATCCATCGCGCGGCTACAGGATGCTTCGGGCGCAGCCGTGACGACTGTGTTGAGGATCATGCTGAACCCGAGTGCGCCGGCAAGAGCTCGCCTGCGGGCCGCCGAGATTGTCCTGGAGCGGGGGGCCATGGCCACGGTGATGGAAGACCTCGCAGAGCGCGTGGCGGAGTTGGAGCGGGCGGCAGACTCGGCCAAGCGGTCGCGCAAGCGTTCCGCGATTCTGACCTTGTCGAGCACCCAGGTTCTACCCCGCCCGGCGACAACGCCGCCGCAGAGAACCGCCCCGCTCGGCAGTTCGGAGACTGACGGGGATGACGTCGGGTAAGACCAGGGCCGAGACACAGTCGAGCGCGGATGGGTTGGCAGATTCGCCCAGCGGCCGCATATCCGTTCTGGAGATCGCGCGGCGGTTGAACATCGGTCGCCTGGCGGTCTACTCGATGCTGGAGCAGGGGATCATTCCCGGGGTCCGCCTGGGCCGGCGGTGGATCATCACCCGGCAGGCGTACCTGGCCTGGGAGCGCACCTGCGGCCGTCGGGCGGGCGCTCGACTTCGACGCCCACCAGAGGTAGTGGTGGTGAACTGATGCCGGTCTTCAAGCGCAAGTACGAATCCGGGAAAACGGTCTGGCGATACATCTTCAGTGCGCCGGGCGCCACTCGGCAGGAACGCCGCTTGGTCTGCGAGGTAGGCTTCGCGAACAGACAGGAAGCGATTGACGCCGAGGCCAAGCGCCGCACCGAGGAACTGCAGAAGTACGAGCTGGCGAAGGCCGGCGCCACCACCATGGCCGCGGCGCTCCCCACCACTCTGGCCATGTTGTTCCAGGAGTTCTTTCGCCAGCATGCCGAGGAGAAACTGGCTCCCAAGACCATCGAACGCTACCGGGAACTGGCCGCCTATCTCTCACCCGAGTTGCGCGCCATGCCTCTGGACGACATCACCCCACTCCATCTCAATCGCGAATGGGACCGGCTGTTGAAGAGTGGCGGGCATCACCGCAAGACCAAACAGGCTCGGCCGCTGAGTGCGAAGACCGTCCGGCATGTTGCCGGTCTGGTCTCCAGTGCGTTCGCCCGAGCGGAGCGGTGGGGGCTGGTCACCAGCAACCCCGTCACCCACAGTGAGCCGCCGGTTCCCAAAAAGCACAGGGGTATAGCGCTCACCCCGGCGCAGCAGGCTCTGGTCTTCGAGTCGGCAACGGGGCCATGGTGCATGGCAACGTTCCTGGAAGTCGGCGCCGCCACCGGCGCGCGTCGAGGCGAGGTGCTGGCGCTGCGCTGGTCGGACATGCAAGATGGCCGCGCCATCATCACGCGGTCGCTCACCCAGACGAGACAGGTATTGGAATTCAAGGACACGAAAACGGAGAAGCCGCGGGACGTGAAAGTGCCGGCGTCGGCACTTGCCGCGCTGGAGGAGCATCGGCAGCGCCAGAACGAGTTCCGCCAGCAGTTCGGGTCTGAATACCGGGCGGACCTGGACTTGATCTTCGCCAACCCGGACGGAACACCGCTGCGGCCGAATTCGGTTTCGTCGGTGGTATCGTTGCTGTTCCGCAGGCTCGGTCTTCCGAAGGGCGCGAGCCTGCACTCGCTGCGCCACAGCCACGGGTCGCACCTGCTGGCCGATGGGGTACCGCTGCCGGTGGTATCGGAGCGGTTGGGGCATTCCTCGGTGCGGACGACGGCTGAGGTTTATGCGCACGCGCTGCGCGGTCAAGACGATGAGGCGGCGCGGCGGTGGGATGAGTTTCAGCGCCGGGGAGCCGGGAACCGCCCAGAAAGAAAACTCCAGTGACGATAAGCGTCATCCGGTGTCGACGGCGTCCATCCCGGTGTCCTCAAAGCGTACGTTAGAACACGCGCCCGAAATAACTGGACTGGAGTATCTGCTTCACTCAGGTAGCCACCACAGGTTGTGGTCGGGAGGTGAAACCGACATGATGAATGAATGGATGAAAAGAAACACGCCACGAGACTACTTTCGCGCTTTGACTTGCGGACTGTCCGCACGCGAACGAGAAAGGCGCATTCTCACCATGCTTAGGGCATATGTCGATGAAAGCGGATCGCCGGGCCACAACGGTATCTTCGTGATGGGCGGTCTCATTGCGTTCAATCTTGAATGGGAAGCGTTCCTTGAACCGTGGGCTGTGGTCTTGGGGGAAGATACTGCCGTTCCGTTTTTCCGTACCGCAAGTTTTAGAGATCCAGTATGGAGAGCCACGCATGGCCTTGGTGCAGACGCCGCGAACAGCAAAACCGAAGCCTTGGCAGGCATTATCACCTACCCGCCGATGGCGTTTTCGGTCTGCTGTTCAGTGCAGAAAAAGGACTATCGCGACATCGTTGTTAAGAGCGGCGCATATAAGCGGGCCGGAAAGTTGGGCCGATTGTGGCTGAAAACACCATACGCTTACTGCTTTCACAACATCATCGCGCTGACGCTCGAAAAGATTGTGAATAAATTGGGGATAGTGGGCGATGCGGTGGATTTTGTTTTTGATCGTAATGACCCACTCTTTGACGCTGCGAATGCGATGCTCAGAGAGTTGCGCAAGTCTACCGTCCCAGAGTGGCGTACGACTCTCGGTGACGTTATCCCAGCGAACGACGAGACGGTACTTCCGTTACAAGCTGCCGATTTGCTTGCCGGAAGACTAAGGGACTACTGCACGTCCCCCAAAGATGCCGGAGTTTATGAGTCACTACTGTCCGTATCCGGCAAAGGGGACAGCAACATCACGAGTCACATCCGCCCAGATCAGCTGCACGCTTTGGTGGAGCGCATCAAGCGCGGCCCCGCTTGGGATGGGAGCTTAGAAGCATAATTTCAGAACCGCCTATTGACGACCATGCTGGATGATTTTCAGAGGCGACTTTCCAAACTCGGGAATCCGCCAGCCGCGAGCCGAAAAAACAGAATGACCACAAGGAGCGTCATCCGGTTTCCCCCAGAATAATTTCGTCCCTCCGATGGCGGTCGCTTGCCGTAACGAAGCGCGTTCGCTGGCTTCTGCCCTTCATTTTGGGAAGAGTGGACCTGCTGAGCCACCACAACGAAGCCTAACGCGGCGCGTAGGAGCCGACGGTGCGGCGTCCCGCCGGAAAGTAAACTGTAAATGTATATATATACTTACCGTTTTCGCATGACCTTAATATCGCTTTTGCGCCTCGGCTCTACTTACCAGGACGGGGAAGCTCTTCCAAAAAACGCCACCGGCGGGCCTTCTGCTTCCTGAGAGGAATCCACAAGGCTAACGGAGGCGCCAGGCGCTTAGCTACCGGCTTGATGTAGGGAAGTGCCGGCCTTTGGTGATTTCGTTCCAACGCTTGCTGTGGGCCTTTGCTCGGGCGAGGGCCTGCCGACGCCTTGCCGCCAATTGGCGAGCCCGTGCCTTCCTGACAGCGGCATAGGCCTCTGGGTGCCTAAGCCGAATGCGGCGGAGATGCTGGTGCACGGTTCCCAGATGTATGCCCAACTTCTCTGCCACTTCCGGATAGGTCCGGCCCCGGTTATCAGCGATGAGGGCCGTGGCCACGCGGCGCCGGCCAGGTGGCAGTGTGGCCAGGAGGCGGGTCAGTTCCTTCGAAACCCCTCGTTCCGGCGCCCGCACGCCGCAGTCGTCTGCCTCGTTCGCCGCCGGTAACTTGGTCATTTGGGTCCTCTTAATGGGCCATATCGGTAGCCACATGGACCTTACCTCGGGGTGGCCGGGACATCAAGCAAAACTGGGCGGCAGCGAAACAAACCGGGCGAAGGAGGAAGGCGACGGATGGGTGTCGGGCGTAATGCGCCTTTTCCGGCGGAAATGGGTGCATAATCCCAACGGAGGTGTTCAGTTGGTCATTGAGCCCATAGATGATCTAGTGTTCTATCCATGGAAAGGCCCGCGCTACATGAACTCGATTTTTGGTATTCGCATCTTGGTCATGGGGGAGTCCACGTACCTCGGGCCGAATGAGAGCTGGGAGCAATACGACGATCTGGGAACGAAGCTTGGGGGATCTTACTTCGTTGTCCACGATATTCTGGCGTACCGCGAAGGGGAAGGGGACTGGAGGATCTCGCCTTTTTGGACAAAGATGATCAACGGGCTACTAGGCCGCCGGATGTATGGCATCCCAGAACGGCGGGAGGTGCTGGATAGCATCGCATATTGGAATTACGGGGACGGGCAGCCGTTGGCTGGGCACAGCCGGAGACCCAGTAAAGACGTTCTGAGTCAGTCAAATGGGAAGTTGCGGAAGGTGATCGCCAGACTTCGGCCCGATTTGGTGGTTTTCATGTCGAGGCGCCTTTGGTCCAACCTATCGCAGGGGGATTGCGCGTTTGCGACAGATCCAAATGCTGTTCACGGGACGGTATGCAAATCCCATGTTGATGGCGTGGAGTTCAGATTCTTAAGTATCTGCCACCCACGCCACTTCAGTATACAGAGGGACTTCCATGATAAGGGCTTGTCAAGGGAAAACACACCTTTCCCTGAACCTAACGGAAGATTTTTCCGAAGCGCGATAGTCGATAGGGTGACGGTTGCTCCGAATTGCCGAATTGGATCCGTTGGGG
>Ga0187874_10001435_pt1 | contig 21712 bp, 21 predicted proteins | sample June2016WEW_16_1_3_FD_132993 | JGI IMG/M metagenome (GOLD analysis project Ga0187874, IMG submission 132993) | Peatland microbial communities from SPRUCE experiment site at the Marcell Experimental Forest, Minnesota, USA - June2016WEW_16_150 | ecosystem: Environmental > Terrestrial > Soil >... | reverse complement strand
GCGACCCGCGTCCGGAAAGAGGAACAGAGGACGATAAAGGCGGAAACCAACAGACTGAACATAGGAATGAGAGCTTACCAGCGGAACCGCGCCAACATCAATTAATCCAACATGGACGAGATTTTTGGTAACCACAGGCGATTTCCGGAAGGGAGTCGCGACTAAATTAGGAATAGGGTCGTAGGGTTTTACTACTGCCCATCATCCCGCACTATTCCGCCTCAAATCGCATACCCTTTGCCCATATTCCGGGTCCAGTCCCGTCCAAACAGACGGCATTTCCACTGCGGGCGGAGTCGTAGGCGGCAAAAACCAGTTTCAGGGTCTTCACATTGTCCTCGCCGGTCGTCTCTGCCGCTGCCTCTCCACGCAATGCTTGCAGAAAATTGGCGTTGCAGGGGACGATGCTTGAATGAATTACATGGTAATTAGGATCCACCCAGGGATACCAGACGGGCGGATAGCGCCTCGCATGCGTACCGCTCTGGGTAGTCACGCGAAGCCAATAGTCCTTGGCAATCTCTGCGGTTCCCTTGTCTCCTTCCACAAAGATCAAGGTTTCAGGGAAATATTCGTGTTCCCTGTAGTTCTCGGGATACCCGAGCTCTATGGTCACCGTGGTACGGCCCCCCATCATCATCATAACCGTTGCCACGTCCTCCCCCTTGACGTCCGGATGGACCCGATGGACCTGGCAGTACACGCTCTGCGCCTCACCGAAGTAGAATCGCGCGATATCCAGGATGTGGGTTCCCGTGTCGGTGAGAACGAATTCTTCCAGGTTCTTCAATTGCGGTTCGTTGATGTAAACCGGGAATGCGGAGACCATGGAAATGCGCGCGCGAAATGGCTTGCCGATGATATCACTGTCGAGAGTCTTTTTTAGTTCTCGAAGCTGCGTCTGCCAGCGCCAGTTTTCATGAATGAGGTATGGGACCCCGGCCTCGCGGCAAGCCCTCAGGTTCTCTTCGGCGATCGCGACCGACGGGGCCATGGGCTTTTGGCTGATCACAGGAATTTTATGCGCGGCAACCATTTTCACAAAATGGCTTAGAGTGAACGGATAGGTGACGATGTCGACGAAATCCGGTTTTTCGCGCCGCAGCAATTCTTCGGGATCATCATAAACAGCCGGCACATGGAACTCGCGGGCGAATCGTTCCCCTCTCGAACGAGTTCGGTTGTAGATGGCCACGCACTCGACTCCTTCGAGTTCCTGCCATGCAGCCAGCTGAAAATGTGCCCAAAAGCCCGTTCCGAACATTGCGAAACGTAAATTAGACACGTGTTTTCTCCTTCTCAAGAAAGGTGAAATTATAAGTCACGGAACTCAATCATCTGCTTGTCGCCGTGAAACTCGAAAACCCACATTCGCCGTTCACGCCTGTGGCCCCTTCGAGATAAAACCCCATACCAGGGTTGCCGCTCGTAAAGAGATAGTCGGTGGTTTGGGAAACCTGGACGCCGTTGATGTAGGCCGTGATCACGTTTTCAATTATGCTGGCCTTGACCACATCCCCATCCGCAACTCCGTACTGCGAGCCTTCAGTCGTTTTTAACATCATCCAGGCTCCAAGGATTCCATCCCACCTGGCGATATTGCAGTAGGCTTTCGCGCTTTTTGAGCACCGGAACATGATTTCATAGCCCGTGGCGTTGTGGGGGGAGAGGCCACTCCGCAAGCGCAGCTCCACTTCCTGATAGATTCTGTCATTGTCCTTGTTCACTCTGTGGACCGTCGCTTGGGCCGTCTGGTCCGGCCCCCAAGTGCCCGTCAGTAGGGCTGTGGAATCATCGTATTTTTCTAGTTCCGGTCTCGTCCCGCCGATTTCGGTCCCGAAGGCAAACCCTGGGGTTGTCCGGACATTGGCCCAGTCGACGCCATCCTTCTTGCCGTTGATCCATTTGCCGCCTTCCGAAATTGGATCCTCGGTGAGGGGGAAGTTGGTTGTGTAGGTACTCGCCGTGCCGGTTGAAGCGGAGGCCGCCGGCAGGACGCTTGCACTCCGGGTTGCCAAGTACCAAACGAGCAATACTATGACCAGCATTGTTGTTGATCGAAAGATGGCGTGCTTGCGCCTCGCGCCCGTGTTAGCCGTAAGTGTAGATTGAGACATATGTCCTCCTTTTATCACGATTCTCTGAAATCGATCATGACAGGTTGCAATCGAAACCCCCGAGTACGGACAGCCACGTAAGCGAGCCCGACCGCAAACCACACCCCTCCGGCAATCTTCGCTAGCCTCCCCAGGCCCAACCAGATCACCAGACAGAAGATGAAGGCCAGAGAGGGCACGACGAGATCCAGGAAGAAGCTTCTCGTCCTTCCGGTTTGGGGCAGAATATAAAATTGACGTATGGTGGCGGCATTTACACCCATGAAGCCGAGGAAAGCCCCGAAGTTGAGCAGCTCCGCAATCAAGTCATATCGTTTCCCCAGTGAGCCTGCAAAACTTAAAGCACCAATCAGCAGGATGTTAAATGTGGGAGTGTTGCTTCTCGGATCGAGGTACGCGAAGAAGCGTTTCGGCAGGACATCGTCGCGTCCCATGGCGAAGAGTAATCGCGCCGCCCCGACCTGCGTCGCCAGGCCCGCCCCAAAGTCGGCAAGAGCAACCAGCACCACCGTCGCTTCAAACAGCCACGTTCCTCCAACCCGGCGTGTAGCATCCATGAAGGCGGTGGCGACGTCCGGAAAGGTACGAAAATCAGGCCAGACACGTTGGGCCAGGTATGTAAGCATTCCTCCAAAGAGCCCGGTGAACAGAACTACAACGACGATCGCCAGCAGCACGTTGCGTTTGGGGTTGTGAACATCCTCAGCGAGCGTTGTCGCCGCGTCGAACCCAATGTAGGTGAGCGCGGCAAAGGAGGTGGCATGCAATACCGCCCGGAAATCGAACTCGCGTGGATCATAAAAAGGAGCAGTGGAGAAGAGACCTCCCCAGCCTTCGTGAAAAAACAAGTAACGGGCCGCAAGCCCGATGAACGCCAACAGCAGGAGTCCCATGACAGCCATCAGGACCTGGTTCGTCCGCGCCGTGGCCCGGATTCCACGCACGTTGAGGTATGTCATTCCGCCGGCAAAGCATGCCGCGATGATCACGTATGGAACGTGGGGGAGTATACGAAGCACGATGAGGGAGCAGTACACGACGCAGAAAAGCGGGTTGATAAGGTAATCCAGCAACATCGCCCATCCCGCCAAAAACCCAAGGTGCGGATTGAGTCCTCTACCCACATACGTGTACGCCGAGCCGGCCGCTGGGTAGATCGATGCCATACGCCCGTAGCTGATGGCAGTTAAGGCCATGGCCACCATGGCGAGGAGTATTGTGTCGACCGTGTGCCCGCGGGCTCTCACAGATGCCAAGCCAAACACCGTCACCGGAGCGCTCGGGGTGACCGCGACGATACCATAGAGAATCAAATCACCCAGTGAGAGCACCCGGCGCAGGCGCGGGACCCCACTGTTGTCCAGATTGGCGGACGCGACATCCACATCAGCACTTTCTCGTTGAAGAATTCAGCCCACGGCGTGAGAAGGTGTGAAAAAATTGAAAATGGCCAACTGCCGCTCCTTCATTTTCAACGGTTTAGAGCACGCACAATCGCCCGTTTTCGAATTTTTTCACACCTTCGTGAGCCGTGGGTCAGCGAGCACCCTCACACCCTCCCCTCTCCCGCGCGGGCGGGAGAGGGGTGCCGAAGGCGGGGTGAGGGCGTCGTCCCCTGGGGGCTAAATATTCCGCCCCTGACGGGGCTGCGTGAAAGCTGCCAACATTATTTATGGAAGGGCGAGGCTTTAGCCCCGCCCCCTCGGAGCAGAGAGTTGAATACGCCTTTAGGCCCTGAAGCGACATCGCTTCACCGGCTAAAGCCGCCAAATTCCACCTGAGCTCTGCTCCCCCCGGTTCAGGCCGCCGTCTGCCGGCACACGTAGCGCCTCAAGTACTCGTATGACTCATCCACTTCTTCCAGCACCTTGTCTTCAGGAAACTCGAAAGGATGAATCAGCTCCGGAAAGAGATAGACCTCATCGGCGCCCGATTGCTCCAAGGCTTGGACAACCTTGTCCATCTGGATCACACCCTCCGCATTGTGGGCTTTCGTAAAGCACCAGTGCCGGTCCCAGCTCCCGTCAGTTTGCTGCAGGTGAAGCAAGGGGGAGTACTTGCCCAGTTCCCTCAACCAAAGATAAGTGTCTCGATCCTTACCCGTCATCTCGTCGCCACATTGATGTCCCACGTCGAGGATGTAATGGATGGGAATGGGAGCCTTCTCGTTCAAACGCGCGTGGAGATCCTTGGCTTCGTCCAGGTGGACAAGCATTTCCCGGCCGAGAGGCGTGGGTTCCCAGCAAACAAACTTGAGTCCTTGATCGGCCGCGTAACCTGCAAACGCACGCATACCCTCCACCAGCGTGTCCATTAAGAATTTGCGTTTGCTCGGATCGCGATAGTCTTTCATACTGGCCGCAGCAATGGGACCCCCGACCCCTTGAGCTCCGAGCTCGGCGGCGGTGATCGACGCCAGCCGGCACCACTCCAACGCGTCTTTCCGGAACTCCGGAAAGGGATGAAGCAGCAGATTGTATGTGTAAGCTCCCAGGCCGATGAACGCGCTTTGGACCTCAAACCCGTACTTCGCAGAGGCCTCGCGGACTTTGGCGGTCATCGCTTTTCGGGCTTCCGGGCTGGTCCGGGGATCCAGCAAGTCGAAACAAAACTGGACGTGTTTCAAACCCCAGCGCTGGGTCACCTGTCTGCCCCACTCATCGGGCTCGGGCCAGCGCTTGGTTGCATAGATCAGGTTGATTCCAAGGTGTAGTTTCATCGATCTCCTCTCCTTTCTGTCTTCTTTGCCTGCCCACCGTACCCGGCAGGGCCATCTCGTCAAAAGACGGCAATGGGGTTGAACAGCGAGCCCGTACCGCCCGGTAAGCGGAGCGGAGCAGCCATTACCAGAAACTCCCAACGTTTCTCTTCTTCGCAGATTTTGACCAGTTCTTCGAATTGCAGGCTGTCAGCGCAAGCCACTCCCATGGCAGCTATTTGCAAGGCATGAATCGGATAGGCAAGCCCCTCCACGTTGCTGGGAACTGTTTCTCCATCGCCATCCGGGAAAAAGGCTGCCACCTTGCGCTCATGAAGCATGCGGATCGTTTCCACGTGCAAGCCGGCTTTGCCTTCCCCGTCGTACCCGTTGTTCCAAGGGCCCAACTCGAGCCGCCGGCGGTGATGGCCGGTGCGGAAAACGAAGATATCACCTTCGCTGAGGCGAACGCCTTGCGCCTTCTCCGCCGCCTCCAGCTCCGCCGTGCTGACGGCTTCCCCTGGCTCCAGCCACTTGACTCCACGCAGGCGGGGAATGTCGAGCAGAACCCCGCGGCCCACCAGCCCGTGCGCATAAGCGGCAATATCCTGAATCGTAGCACCGTGGGATGTCACGGCGCTCACCGGCTTGCCGTTATAGAGCTTCCCCTGGTAGGCGATGTGACAAAGCGCGTCGATGTGGGTGTGGCAGTCGCCATGACACTCGCTCGCCAAATAATCCGCGCAGAATTGCGGCTCTCCCAGGTCTGAGTGGAAGTCATAATTCTGGACCATGTAGTGGGTTGCGGGGTGCGGATTGTCAGGCCCTGCGACCTTGTTGATAGGGATCGCCATCGAAACCGACCGGCCCGCCCAGACAAGCCCCGCCGCTCGCCGGACGTGCTCCGGACGGATGTAATTGAGCGTCCCCTTGTCGTCGTCAGGACCCCAGCGTCCCCAATTGTTAACAGCCTGGAACAATTTCTCGAACTCTGCCTTGGAAACATGCGCGGGTATTGTTTTCGTCATCGCCAGCTCCCTCGTTAGTTCCCGTCAGTCCGTCAGGATCCCGCCGTGGCCAGGCCCGCGCGGTATGATCGGCCAGATGTCGACCACTACATCCTTCTCAACAACATGGTAGGCGTCATAGAGATTCACCGTGGTTGGGGCGTAGCCGGGGATCACCTCGACAGTATCGCCAAGCTTCAGGTGGCAGCGCTCGTCCACGTCGAACAACGCATGTTCTTCCGCAAAGTAACGGGCTTGATAGAATGGATAATCCACAAGGGTCGGCAGCACGAAGTCGATTCCTATGGACTTGCGGCCCGAATCCAGAACAATCGTCCGGTCGTGGTGAATCACCACGGTACCGAGAACCGTTAGGGAGCGGGAGAACCCCGGAACAAGATTGCCGTGAAAGTTATCCATGAAGACGTAGGAACCCGCCTGGATTTCCGTCACTCGTGGATCGTTGCCCGTGATGTCGTAAGTGCCTGTTCCTCCCGCCGAAACCACCTCGCAGGGAAACCCGGCTTCTTTCAATCGGGTCACAATGGAACCCAGGTAGTCTAACGCCGCGTGGCACTTTGAAATCCTCACCGCACGGTCGGGTTCCAACATGCAGTGGCCTTCATAGCCTTGAACGCCCCGCAAACGCAGAGCGGGGAGTCGGGTCAGGCTCTGCGCCAGCTCCACAGCTTGTTCAGGAGAGCGGGTTCCCCCACGACCCATCCCCACGTCGATTTCAATCAAGACACCGAGTTTGCTCCCTGCCGCTTCCGCAGCATCCGAAAGGTCCTTGGCGTTACCAGCATCATCAATCGCGACGCTTAGACCGCCCTGCCCTGCTGCCTCCGCCAGCGCTTTGATCTTCTCCTTGCCCACCACCTGATTGGCAATGAGCACGTCCGCAATGCCGGATTGGCGCATCACGATGCCTTCCCAAACCGTCGCAGTGCAGACGCCTATGGCGCCGGCCTCAACTTGTAGGTTGGCGAGTTCCGGGCTCTTCTGCACTTTAATGTGAGGTCTAAGTCTGGCTTTCATGCTGCCCAGGCGCTGCGCCATGAATTGGATGTTCCGGCGCGCAATGTCGAGGTCGAGAATCAGCGCGGGTGTGACCAGCTCACGCCGCGGGCGGCCGATGGCAGAGCGATAAGCCTGCCGGAGGTTATCTCGTAACAGGTCCTTCATGGAACTGACTTCTTCCCCTATCCTGGTTCGGCTTCAGACTGTTCCGGCAAATGCGTCTCCACAACTCACGGCTTACTCAGGTCAAGTTGTGCGGGAGCATCGCGAGCCGTCCCATACTTGTGTAGATATCGATGTCTTTCCGAGCGTACATGCTCTTCGGGTATGGGAATCACCGCGCCCTTGGCCCCGGCCGCGAGCATCATGAGAGCAGCTTTCTCCAGAATCTGAGATGCCACGAAAGCCTCTTCCAGGTCCCGCCCACAACACATGACTCCGTGGTTTGCCAACAACACGGCGTCTTCCTCGCCGATGGTATTGGCCACCTCTTCGCTTATCCGCGTGTGCTGGCCGGCGGGAACGTACCGCGTGCAGTTCACTTGCCCACCAATGATTTGCACAAGGTCCTCGACAAAAGGTGGAATGGCCAAGTGGAGGCAAGAGACCGTCGTGGCATAAGGAGAATGCGAATGAATAATGGCTCCCACGTCCTCTTTCTTGTTCAGAACGGCGCGATGAATTTCGGTCTCTGAGGAGGGTAATCGATGTCCCGCAACCACTTTGCCCTCTGAGGAGACCAGCACAAAATCGCTGGACTGGATCCGGTCGTAGGCAATCCTGCTCGGCGTCACGATGAACCCTTCCGGAACGCGGACACTGATGTTTCCCCACGTGCCAATAAAGTAGCCCATTTTTTCCAGGACCCGACATTTTTCGATGATCGCGGATTTCAGAGCCTCGTAATTCTCTGGCATCATGCCCTCCGCTCTTGGCTGAGTATGCTGGCCCGGAGGTCCCACAGGTCCATTTGCCTTTCAGCCGTTTTCTTATAAACCTGATATAGCTCCTGATAAAGCCTTGAGTTTGAAAGGTCCGGTTCGTAAAAACGGGCCATCTTAACCGACTGCTTCACGCCCTCCTGGGCAGACGGGTAGAAGCCTGCCGCGACCCCGACATTGAGGGCGGCCCCTTTCGCTCCAAATTGCGACCCCGCTGGGACCCTAAGCGGTTTGCCCAAACAATCCGCCACAATCTGGCACCACACCGCGCTTTTTGCACCCCCACCCGAAAGGCACACGACTTTGGGATCGATGGGCATGTGGCGGTAGCAATCCAGCGTGGCAAAGGCCACGCCTTCGTAAACAGCGCGTAAAAGGTGCCGGGCGGAGTGATTGAGGCTTAGACCGGTAAAACTGGCCCGAGCCGTGGGCTTGACGAAGGGCCCTCGTTCCCCTCCCGGGAAGAGATAAGGGTGAAAGATGACCCCGTCCGAGCCTGCGGGGACGGCAGCTACGACACTTTCGATGAATCTGTATTTGTTCTCGCTCGATCCCGCCTGGCCACCGTTGAGGCTCGCGCCCAGTTCGGTGAGAAACCAATCGAGATTCGGTGTGGCCGTCATCGCAGCTAACATGCGCAGCCAGCGGTCTTTCACTCCATGACAGAGGGTCATCCCGACCATCTTGGGCTCGATGAGCGGCTCGCTCATGATGACTTGGTGGATCCCCGCCGTCCCCAACACTGAGGAGGCTTGGCCGTGCTCGATAGCGCCCGTACCGAGAGCGCAGGCGGCAACATCCATCGGCCCGGCCCCAACGAGCGTGCCCGCAGGAATACTTAATTCTTCGGCGATGAATGGCAAGATCGGCCCCACATTAGCCTCTGTGGGCTTTACGGATGGAAATTTGGAGTAGAGGTCCTCGATTTCAAAAATCCGGAACAGTTCCGAATCATACTTTCGGGTTGACATGCGCAGCATGGTGAGCGATTCATCCGTTTCGTCACTGCTGACGATCCCGGTTAGTTTGAAGAAGAGCCAATCCTTGGCGTGAAAGATGATGTGGGCTCTTTCCAGGGACTCCGGCTCAACTTCCCGTAACCAAGCGAGCTGCGCAGCCTGCGAGCCGGTGAAAACGGAGGTTCCGCAGATCTCAAACGCCTCCTGGGCAATTCCCTGGGAATGCCACGCTTCAATGACCTTGCCGGCGCGCGCATCACACCACAAGATCCCATGCCGAACCGGGTTGCCTTCCCGATCGATGATCCAGGTTCCGTCGCCTGTCGAGGTGATCCCGATGCCCGCCAGGCCCCTTCTTGACTCGCGGAGTTTGCGAACGACCTCCCCGAGGCAAGCCTTCACCGTTTCCCACAACTCGTTCATGTCCTGCTCAACCCACAATCGTTCCGGCCGGTGTAACTGCACAGCCGCCTCGTGGATGCAAACCTCATTTCCCCCATAGTCGAATGCCACCGCCTTCACGACCGACGTTCCCGCATCAATTCCAATGAGACACCGTTGCTCGATCGTGACTTGCATTTCTCTTCCTTTGATACACGTGGATCAGAACAGCAACCAGCGCGGCTGCACGTCCTTACAGCCATGAAAACGCCCGAAGGTCAATTGTTGTCGCAAAATCTTTCCGAACATCCATTGATGTCTTCGGCTGCGTGTGTTCCCTCGAAGCTCAAGCGTCTTAATCGCCGATGCGGGGCAATGACTGTCATCAACGAGTTGCGAAGGAATTTTCGGCGACCAATGCGTAGAAATAGATCCATGGTAAGATTCCCTGGGAAGATTTGATCGCCAACCGATCCGGCGTTTCGATTTGTGTTTTGAATGCGACAACTTATTCTCCTGCAACGTCATTCCATAGCCGCAGCCCGGAGGGATGTCTCGGAAGTGGGTATTTGAGTTGGGGTTGCCATTGACAAAATTCACCCGATAGCGAAGCCACGTGGTTCGGCCGTCTTGGCTAATGAACTTGCAGGAAGCACGGCGGGAGGAGGTGACCCGTGATCCCCTGAAGTCCACCTTGCAAGAAGCGTTGAGGGAGAGCTGGAATGAGTGATTTTGTATTTCCCCATTGGGGACTGACCTCCAGAGCGTCCTCATCGCGTTTATACCTATATTAATATTGATGACGGTCACGTTCCGAAGATTCGGACGTACAGTTCAAATGGAAATGTGGGCTCAAATCATGCCCCAAACCCTGCCAACTCTATCTACAGGACCCAATAAGAGTTCCCCGCGCTGTTTTTTCCCGGCGTAGCTAACTTTTTCTCTCCCGAGTTCGAAAAGGGTGAGCCGGGGATTATCGAATAACTTCCTTTCGTCGGATCATACCATTTTGCGTTCACGGGGCCGCTGAATTGGCTCATGACGACCGTGAGAGTCGTGTTGACCGGGGTGTAATTCTGTTTGTTCGCATCGCAAAATGCCAGGTTATAGTTTATAGAGCCATCGCCCGAGACGCGCTTTGCCCAGCCGCCGTACATGATCGCTTGTCCGGGTGCAACAGAATGGCACGGATTGCCTGAAGAGTCCGTAGCAGTGATGGTAGGCTCGTTACCGGAAGCCGAGGTAAGTTCGGCATAGAAGTTGCCGCTATGAGCCCTGGCTGCTTTTCTCACGGCATTCGCGGTACCACCATTATACAGGTTAGCCCGGTCGACGAGGCCAAATTCAAAACCTGGATTCAGGAGGAGGCTGCTGGGCGGCAGATCTGTTGCTGTAAAGCTGGAGAAGCCAAAGCTACTGTTGTTTGCAGCGATGGCGTTATCAGTGCCTATGCCTGGAGACCCCCCTGAGAAAGTGCTGTCCGTCGCCTGCATTACTTGCACCCCGTTGATATAGGCAGTCAGCGTGCTACCAATAGCGGTTGCCGTGAGGGCATCTCCGTTGTGTACTACAGCACATCCTGACGTGCAACGGGCGATATAAGTAAAATCATTTATGGGGCCGTTCCACCGAACGATGGCCATTTGTTGATTGCTGCCAGGGCTAGCCCAGAAATCAAACTCATAGCCAGTGATTTTATGGGCGCTGATGGAAGTGCGAAGATGGACTTCCACTTCCTGAATGTGGCCAGCAGATGGACACGAAGAAATACAAACCACTTTTCCAGTTGCCGTCTGGTTTGTTCCCCAAGTGCCCGTTAAGGTTGCAACTGGATCATTGTAACTACCCGAAACCCAATCCCCGAAGGCTAGTCCCGGCGTGGTTTCAATGTTCTGCCAGTCAAGTCCTGTCTTACCGCCGTTGATCCAGTTGCCATTTTCCGAAATAGGATTTTCAGTGAGAGGAAAATTAGTTGTGTAGGTGTGAGCGAAAGCGTGCATCGCGGGGAACGTGAGGGTGGACACGAATAGAACCACTGCAAGGAGCCGATATTTTTTCATAACAAAATAACCTCTTATTTTTAATCGAATCCGCCGAACCTGAACATGCCCTTTAAAGCGGAATTTCCATTATCCACTTTCCGCCGACCCAGAAGATACTCCTGACCGCCGCCCAATTTAATGGTGAGTCGAGTTTGCATTGGCGAGGACACCATGCAGTGAACACCTGACGTTTACCCGGAGCCGTGAGCGGCAAAGGCCTTCTTGTCGTTTGCGGCGTAGCACTCAGCAGTTCCACAACAATCAGCACGGCTACCAGTAAAGGCAACCCTGCAACCGATTCTCTGTTCATCGCTTTGTCTTCAATCGCTGGTAGATTATTAGTTCCTTTGCAGCAAGATCCTGCTGGTTCAGTTTGCGGCATAGTGTACTGAGCCGATAATGGACCGATTCATCGTCCGGTCGCAGGCTGCTGGCCCGTTTCAGGTACCTCACCGCGCTCTCCCGATGCCCGGTGTCTTGTTCAGCCTCGCCAAAGTCCCGCAACGCCCAGAATGGAGCATCTGGATCCACAATCAAATCCTTCAGTAGCTCCCGCTGCGCTTCGAATTCGCCCAGGTGCGAGAGACACTCGCTTATGTGCCGCATCGAAATCATACTGAGGCGTGTGCCAGACTCCGCCAGCCGGTACTGTTCGAGGGCCTTCTCCCATTTCAGCCGGCTCGTATACATGTTTCCCAGAGAGAAGTGAACCCCCGGCGGCGGGTCCGGAAACGTAACAAGTATCTGCTCGTACTCCTGGATCGCGCCAGCGATGTCTTCCTGTGATGCCTTCATCTCTGCGGTCAGCCGCCGCACGGAAATCGAGTTGGGCCACCTCTCCTCGGCGACCGCGAACTCCTGGGATGCCCGCTTAGCGCAAAGTACTCCGAGAACGTATAAGCGGGCCGGGTCCTTCGGATGCGAATCAATCTGTTCGATGAGTTCTCCGATCGACGTGTTTGGTTTGAGGTACGGTGCCTCGCGATAGGCGTCGGAGAATGCCGATCTGGCGTCAAGGTCTGGATCCATTCTCGCTTGCTGGATGGTGCGCATATACCGAAGGCTTCCCGGAAGGGAGTTAAGCTTATCAAAAGACTGCCGTGAGGCATCGAACCAAGCCCTGACCAGATTCGCCTGGTTCTCATCCTGGCGTGGCGTCCCGAGTCTGGACAATTTTTGGTATATCAGGACGGCATCCAGCGGCTTGCTCGATTCCAAATAGCACGGCCCCAGCGCTGAAAGGATATAGGGGTCGCTAATGTCGGCCTTCGTCTCTTCCGGCAGAGGCAGGGCACGGTCGAATCGCTCAGTCCTGCAGAAGTTCACAGCAAGTAACGCCACGGCATCCGGATAGCGTTTCTGCTTCAGTGCCTTCTCGAATGTTCGAATCGCTTCCAGCGATTTGCCTTGCAAGTGCAGGACGAGCCCCATCTCGTAGAGGGTCTCGGGAGAATCAGGCCTCTGGGCAAGCAAGGCGCGAAGCTGAACCTCAGCTAGCGCGTAGTTGCCTTGCCGGACAGATTCCCCTGCGGCTTCAAAACTGCCGGGCGCCACCTGCGCGTGCAGGATGCCTCCAGATAGTACAGCAAGCAAGAGTAGCACCATGATCAAGGTGCGATTCTCCCCTTCACGCTGGTCTCACTCTCCAGAAACTCGATGAGTTACTCGTTTCAATTGAGCAATTTAAGCTGAGCAGACGGAAAGGCGTTTCACCTGGTTCTTGCGCACCCAGAACGTCCTCGGCGGTGCCCAGCCTTGATCCCCGCAGGGCATAGATAAGGTGACCGGCGTCAACGCCCCCGGAAAATGCGCCCCAACAAGATCCGACCCTTAAAGGGCCGAATCCTGACGACCTCCGCCGGTCTTGCATCCCGCGGCCCAGGGTAATACGACCCCTTCAGGGTCGGGGAACGAGCGTCGCGCTTTCGGGGGCGTTGCCCCCGGCTACTTACTTGTGTACTTGCAGGGCACGGAAAACCGTCGCCGCATGACGCCAAAACGACTCACAACTTCCGCGCCCTCCAGCCCCGGAAACGGCACCCGTTTCTGACATCATGAATAGCCGTTCTCCGGCTATCCATGCTCAGAAGATCACCTTCGCGGCGACCTGAACGATCCGGCCAGGCCCGGCGGAGTAGATACTGCCCATGCTGGCGCCCAAATAGGGATACGGATACCCGAAGTTTGTCCAATTCCAGGCGTTGAAAAATTCTCCTCTCACCTGAAGCTTGGCGTGTTCTCCAATCGTAATGTTCTTAAACAGCGAGAGGTCCCAGTTTTTCATGCCGGGAGTGCGGAGAATGTTCCGGCCTGAGTTTCCCTCAAAGCCGGGCGCGGCATTATTGAATGCCGCTGGGTTGAACCACTCCTGGTAAGATTTTTTGAAACCGGGTGGATTCGGATTTCCGACCAAGTCCGCCCGGTCTCCGTAGCTGCCCGTCAGGCCACCGAGATCGTATCCCGCAGCGGAGAACGGAAATCCAGTTTGAAGAGTAATGATGCTGTTGATCTGCCAGCCTCCCATCAGCAGGTCAGCGGGCCTGTTCAGTTTCGCCAAGAAGCGCTCTCCGTGACCAACAGGGATCGGGGCCACGAAACTGAAGACTGCCCGGTGCGTTATATCGAACGTGGAAGATCCGTAGTCCCGCCGAAAGTTGAAGTTATCCATGGGACCAGTCGCGCCGCCGATGTCGTTTGCGATACCAAAGGCTCCCGACTTGTCGTCCAGACTGTGGGCGTAGGTGTAGGCCGCCGTGAGAACCAAACTTCGGCCGCGGTGTTCCAGCTTCACATTGCCCGCTTGGTATTCTGAATTGAAATTCGTCTCCTGGTCGAACACGTCCGAAGGAATGTTCTGGTAAGGGCGGCGGGCCGTAACGGTGAGGGGATGCGCCGGGTTGTATTGAGTCGGCTGGTTGATATTCGTGCGGGAGGGCAAGTGCCTCGCGTCGGAGCCCACATAGCTGACCTCGAGGGTGGTATTAAGCGCCAACTTACGCTCCACCGAGAAAGTCCACTGTTGCTCGTAAGGGTTCTTCTTTACGATGGGGGCATAACAACATCCTCCCACTTGGGAGGCATTCGCCGGACCAATCGTAGTGATTGGCGGGATGGGAGTCGCAGTACTCAGCAAATTTACGCCCGGTGTCCCTGTCAGGGACAGAAAGTCGATGAACGGGTAGTGGTTGGCCTCGTTTTCTGCATCCTGCTCTTCATAACCATCGTAGAAGATGCCGTAACCAACGTGGATCACGGTTCGGTCGCTGTGCGTGGGAAGGAAGGCGAGCGCGAGGCGCGGCGCAAATGGCTTCTTCGCATTGGGCGCGGGTTCACTTCCGCAATACGCCAAAAGGTCGCTGCCAGCGCCCACAGCTATGGCTTGCTTAGTGGCGGTGCATGCTCCGCCGCCGGGGATCTTGTAGTCGAACCAGAAAAAGCGGCCTTTGGCCTCGTGGGCCTCCTGGTAAAAATCGTAGCGGAGGCCCAGGTCAACAGTCAAACGGCGCGACACTTTCCAGGTATCGTTAAAGTATGCCGCAAACGTATCTAAGGGCATAATAAATATGGCTTGCTGAACGGTCTGCGCCAACGGGGTGGGAGCATATATAGTGACGTAGCTCGGGTTCCCGAGGAGAAAATCGGCGAACGGATCCCCCGAATACTGCCCGTTGAAGGTCCAACTCCCCCAATTTGCTGCGTTCCCATTCAACCGGTTATAATGAACAAAATCGCCGCCTATGGCCAGTGTGTGGGATCCCTTGATCACCGACAGTGAATCGGCGACACTCAACAGGGAATCCTCCTCGGGGTAGGGCCACCAGGCATATGTTCCCATTGAACCGAGATTATTTCCCACAAAACCCACCTGCGGGATCTCGGGAAATGCTACGGTGGAGAATCCTCCAGAAAGTCCAAAGGAGTTATATTCCGCCATGCTGATGGTGGGCGCGGTATCGAGGAGAAACATGCTGGAATAGCCACCGGTGACCTGATTTACGACAGTAGGGGAAAACGTGCGAGTCCACGCGCCTTGCACCTGGTTGGTGTCCACGAGGCAGAAAGTAGAACCGTAGTTACCTGATAAATCGTAACCGCCCTGGTTTAAACTAGAAAAGGACCTTGAATACCGGAAAAAGGCGGAGTTACGTGGTCCAAAGTTCTGGTCGAATTTATAGTTCTGCTGATTCGCGTCTGCCGGCAGGGATGAGGTTCCGACCCAGTTGTACCCTGAAACGTTAGTGTTCGGAGTAACAGCGAATTTTAGCTCCTCTATAGCAAATTGGGAGAAGCGATTGAGCGGTACTTGGTAAATCCCCTGGCTTTCCGGAAACAACTGGCCCGTCAGCGGGTCGGTGATGGGGTCGGTGAATTGTCCCGCCCTTTGAGCCAGCGTAGGTACGATTTGGTACTCGGGCGAGGACGTCTGGATATGCCGGGTACCCTCGTAATTGGCGAAGAAGAACGACTTATTTCGGCCGTCGTAAAGCTTCGGGATGTAGACGGGGCCACCTAGACTGTAACCAAACTGGTTCTGCTCGAGTTTCGGAATGGTGGGCGGGTCGAAGAAGCTTCTGGCATCGAGGGCGTTGTTGCGGAGGAATTCGTATGCGCTACCGTGGAGTGCATTGGTTCCCGACCTGAAGTGAAGATTGATCTGATTGGCCATGCCCCCGTACTCCGCGGAATACGTTTTCGTGCCCATCTTAAACTCCTGCACGGCTTCGAGAGACGGAAGTATAATGGGTTCGCCAAACGTCAAATCGCGATTTTCCATTCCGTCGATCTCGTATGCTTGGGACGTGACGCGACCACCTGCAAGGCCGATCTCAAGCCCCTGTGTTGGTCGAAACATGCCGATCGGCGAGCCGAACGTTTCGTAAGCGCTGGAATTCAACACCATCAGTTGGGTGAAGTTGCGCCCGTTCAGCGGCAGGTCAGAGATCATGCCCCCTGATATTACATCGGATACTTCCGCATTCTCGGTATTCAACTGAGCGGCGCTGGCCGTGACATTGACGATGGAAGTAGTCGAACCGGCCGTCAGAACTAGGTCCGCCCTGGCTACACCGTCGATATCGAGCGTCAGTCCGGTTTTTCTAGCAACTTGGAAACCCTCTTTCTGGGCTTCAACGTCATACACACCGACCGGCAGGAGCGGCACGCCATAGTTACCAGTCGCGTTCGAGCGCGTCTCACGTTGCACGCCTGTTTGCGTGTTTGTTACTGTTATTTTGGCGTCCGGCACGACTGCACCACTCGTATCCAATATCGTACCAGTGATTTGACCGGCGGCTGCTATTTGGGCGAAAGCCGCAGGCAAGTGTACTGTTGTCATCCAGGCAATAAGCAAGAGATACAAAACCTTTTTCATGCTATGCTCCTTTGTCAAATAGCTTTTTCAAATTGGCGAATGAACATTTGGCTTGCCGTTGCGAGTGACGACACGTAACGTCATCCACATCGGTTTCACCTCACACTGAAACCAGCGAAAAACCGGACCTCTCCGGAATCACGCCTTCGCAGAATATAGACATGCGCTGAGAATATGCATATAATAATTGGCCTAGTTTTTGTCGAAAAAAGACTCTTTGTTGGGTTGGGGGAAGTGCTTAAGGCCAGTCAAATCACGCGGACTAGCCATTCAGTCATCGAGAGCCAAATCAACGCAGAGGGAGCCCACATCTGGCCCTTTGACCCTGCCTTTCCTCTTGATATCAGGTTCTTGAACATCGACAAGCACGCGGTACGCATGAACCGTCATGACTACTTTGAGTTGCTCTACGGCTATTCCGGTGAGGCGACGTTTCAGGTTCAGGAACGCAACGTGGTGATCAAGGATGGAGATCTTTTCATCATTGGGAGCACGCTTTTCCATCGTCCGGTTCAGCGTGGGCAAACCAGATTGGAAGCCGTCGTGCTTTACTTTTTGCCTGAAGTGATTTATAGAGATGGGACGATCGACGAGGAAGCCATCGAGTATCTTATGCCGTTTCTTACTCAGGATAGCTCCTTTGCACATGTGGCGCCGCCCGAGACGGGCTTGCCAACGCAAGTGCTCTATTGGATCGAGGCGATTCATAAGGAATTGCCGGCCACCTCGAGTCAAGCTCGGCTCCGTGTGAAGACCTATCTCAGAATGATCCTCATTCTGCTAGGAAAGCATTACAAGAATGTTCCGGCAAACGCGGAAGTTTTCGCCCGAAAAAAAAAGGATATTGGTCGGCTCCAGCCTCTTTTCCAGTTCATGGACGAGCACTACGCCGAGCGGATCAGCTTGGACGTTTCCGCTTCGATGGTTGGGATGAGTAAGTCGCACTTCAAGAGTTTATTTAAGCAAGTTACGGGACAGACCTTTGTTACTCACCTGGACCGTTTCCGCGTCGCCAAAGCTCAAGCTATGTTGGCTTCGACCGACAAATCCATCGCCGATATAGGCCAGGAAACCGGGTTTTGCAGCCAGAGTTACTTCGGCGTGGTCTTCAAAAAGTTCGCCCACATGTCGCCCCACCAGTACCGAAAGCATCGACTAACCATGCAAGAATGCAGCGGCCCCCTTCATGCTCCGGCGATTTCCTCGGATGCGATGATTATCAACTCTTCCCGTACACTTTCGTCGGACACGGCCATGGTTCGGACTCTGAAGAACGGCGTTTGGTGAGTGTCCATAACCTTTGACCTGTGCTCCATCAAGAATCTGTACGCCTCGATTCTTACCTTGGATCTTCCCGCTCCGCCCCGTGAAGGAAGCGCAAACAGCGATTGTCACTATACACCGGCTCGTGGGCCGGACGTGGTGGCCGACGCCAGATGACAACGAACTTCTCACTTTCCCCTACCTATTCAGTTCCCTCTAAGCCGACACAACCGACACCTTTCGGCGGCTCAAGGTAGGGCTCCATGACCGCGCGGGCCAGTAAGCCTTTGCTGAAAGCAGATATTCACCCGGCGTCGTCGGGGCTTCGAGAATGAAGTCGTAGGTCATTTGGCCCAACGGCGGGATTTCAAAGGGGGTCTCGCCGCGCACGACTTCGTTGCCCCCTGAGGCCGGTGCAAAAGCCAAAACCAGCCTGCCCTTGGCAGCGTCGTACTCGTCGTTGACGGCCATGACGCGGAAACGATGTTTGGATCCGGCCGCCAGTTGAGGATGCCAGAAATTGATGTACGCCCCCAGAGGCTTGAATGCCTCCTGCATGTACTCTTCAAAATGCGGCTGAAACTCTAGCTCTTCTCCTGTTTCATCAGCAAGCGTAGCGCGGACCCCCGCTGAGAGAGGTCCGCGGCTTTTGTTGTCAATCGGGGACAAACTCGCTTGGGCCCGATTCCTGGTCATCATCCAGAATTCATAATCCACCTTTCACTATTCGCTCTTCACAATTTTCTCCGCCCATGCGAGTATAAGCTCCAACTGCTATTACCGAGGTTCAAAGCATGGCCAACCCAGAACACGTCAACATTCTCAAGCGAGGGGTCAGCGCTTGGAACAAATGGGGAAGAGAGAATCCGGGGACGGTCCCAGACCTTGAGGGCGCGGACCTCTGCCGGGCGGGCCTCCGCGAGGCAGACCTCCGCGGGACGAGCCTCGTCAGGGCGGACCTCCGCGAGGCGAACCTCGATAACTCGGATTTTACGGATGCTACGGTGGGTTACACTGTGTCCGGGAACAATGACCTCAGCATAGTAAAAGGGCTTGAGAAAGTGAACCATAGAGACCGTTCCACCATCGGCATTGGCACGATTTATAGGTCTAAAGGCAACATTCCCGAAGCCTTCCTGCGCGGCGCGGGCGTCCCCAAGGACTTCATCACCTACATGAAGTGGCTCGTCGGCAAGGCCATCGACTCCTATTCCTGTTTCATCTGCTATTCGAGCAAAGACGACGACTTCGCCCAGCGGCTCTATGCTGACTTACAGGCGAAGAACATCCGTTGTTGGAGGTTTGACAAAGGAGCGAGGTGGGGTGAACCCGTCAAGGGTTGGAATGACGCGGCCATCAGATACTATGACAAGCTGGTGGTGATCTGCTCCAAGCATTCGCTTCAAAGCCCGCCCGTCATTCGCGAAATCGAGCGCGCCTTGCAGAAGGAAGACCGCGAACGTAAGAATGTATTGTTCCCCATTCGCATTGACGATTACCTCCTTAAGAAATGGGATCACTCCCGCAAGGCCGATGTGGTGAAGAAAGTGGTCGGTGACTTTCGTGGGTGGGACAATCTCGCGACCTACTCAAAGGCCTTCTCCCGTTTCCTCGACGCGCTCAACCGCCCCCAGCAAGCCTCCAAGAACCGAGAAGCGTAGCAAACGTAGCGCGGAACTCGCGTTCTGATTCTATAAAGTCGTCGGCTTCTCTGGGTTGATGTTCGACTTCGGTGAAAGTGGGGTTAAACGCACCATGGCCGGGATCACCTTCGGTGTCGGCATAGCCATCAGCGCCATCGGGATTGGAGGTTACATTAACCGTACCCGTTGCCGTCTCTTGGGTTGATGACGCAGGCGGCTTTTCTTCCCCGGTTTGCGTTTCAGCAGGTTCCTTTGCGACACTGGTGGTGACACCTACAGGAATGAACCCGCGCTCTTTTTCGCCGACAGAAACAGGAACACCAGTGACACCCTGCAATGCAACGAGAATGGCGCGATAGTTATCTTTGTCACCTTGAAGCAGCAAGCCGCCACCTTGCCATCGGCGGTTTTGTACTGGATACCGATGAAATGCAGCCGCGTCTTATGGAAGAGACCAAAGAGAGCCACCGGAGCCACAAGGACTGCCAGCGCGATCATTGTACCGACGCGCCTGTGAGCCTCTTGGCCGTAGCTGAACGCTGTTACGGACTTAGGATCAATTTCGGCCTTCTGGCCGTCTTTTAGCGTCAACAAGATCAGATCAGGGGTAATTGTGAGCTTGTTATTCCAATCCTTCGGATTAACTTTCGTCGATACCGTGCCGCCGTTGTATCGGACCTTGTCGAATGTATTGCCTTGGGCATACGCCAAGAGGGCCGTACCCAGGAGGATGGCCAATAGCCTTCTTGCGATTCGTATGATGCCTCCAGTGTGGGCAAAATTACGCGCGAGGGAACTCGTCGTGGGGGAGGCTACCAGAGTGGAACGCGTTCGGGCACTCCCGCTGGCGTGGGTCATCTTATGTGGTATCCCCATAGTACGCGACGCGTCCTGGCTCAGAGGCCGTCCACCGGGCTCTTGACTCGGGGATTAGCCCCAGCGGCGAGCGACGATTCGCGGGTTTACCACCCCCTGGCCCTGTACCATCTGGTGCAGGGCTGGCCCCCTCCTAAAACAGGAGGGGAAATTGTTCATGACGCCTAGCCTCCCGGAAATCCTCGGGCTGGCGACCAGGATGGCTCAATTAGACTGCCACTCAACCTGCGACGCAAGTCCAAAATCCCGCGCAGCGGGGCCACTTGTTTCTTCATCCTTGGACATCGCGAGGCCCCACCTTGTCACCAGCAATGCCACAATAGATCCTCCTAAAAGGGCTTGGTTGACCTATCCACCTGGACGGCAACTGGGCAAACCTGACAGATGTAACTCAAGCTGAGATCCCCCGAAAAGGTGTTGTGGGAAGGTACGTCCCGCGGGCATGAGCGTTAAAATAAGTCGGTATCCGAAAGGCTGACAGGGTCCACAGAGGCCATCGCCGAGGCGCGAGGTCCTGTGCCCTGCCTGGGCTCCGTAGGGTAGCCGGGGGCAACGCCCCCGGTAAACCACCAGGATAGCCTACCGACCCGGAAAGGGTCGTATTACCTGAGCCGCGGGACGCAAGACCGGCGTGACGCCACCCGAATTCGACCCTTTCAGGGTCGGGCCTTGTTGGGCGCGCGTTTTCCGGGGGCGTTGCCCCCGGCTACTTTATCCCTCCCCTTCGGGGAGGCGGCGGAGGCGGAAGAAACCAAGCCTAGACGCCTCCCGCTCGTTGCCTTGCCGTATGAGCACGGCAGCCGCGGGCATACCATAGCAGCACCGGCGCCGCGTGGACATTTCGTCTCTTGACAAACGGCAGAAGATAGGCTAGGGTAGTAGGTGGGGTTGTGGAAGATGCAGGAGTCCGAAGTGCAGGTTCCAGGTGACAGGTGCTCGGGCTGCGGCAATTCTGAATGGTGAATGGTGAATACGGTAGGTGGTCGGTCGTAGGTGGTAGGTGGGGAAGAAAAACAAGGGGTGCGGCAATTCCGAATGGTGAATGGTGAATGGTGAATACGGTGGGTGGGAGGTCGTAGGTGGTAGGTGGGGAAGAAAAACAAGGGCTAGGGATTGGGGGCTGGCAGACGAAGGCCTGCCCACCGCCGGCGCGTGCCAGCATCACTCGCTTAATTTGCCCTGCGGCTCAGGAAAGCCCTACCAACCTTGAAAAAGAATTCTTTTTTTGACGGAGCAATGCGGGGATGTCGTTGAAAACAAAGGATGGCTGTGGAAAACTCAACGGCGAAGCGGGAATGTATTTGAAAATAAAGGAGATACGGGCAGACAGCGGGAATGTTGTTGAAAACACAGGTAGTTAGAATGTGGTAGGTGGTAGGTGGTAGGTGGTAGGT